>OHOI01001131.1_pt1 | contig 9430 bp, 6 predicted proteins | sample 1569781 | NCBI WGS metagenome assembly OHOI01 (sample SAMEA3879587, study PRJEB24766) | human gut metagenome | biome: human-associated habitat; feature: feces | place: USA | collected 1985/1987 | reverse complement strand
TGGTATTCGTGACAACACTCACATTTATCAGCAGTTGGACCGCCACATGTGCCATCACTCCCGCTGTGAGCATGCTTCCAAATCTGTCTCTGGCATTCATGGCCGTCACAGCCATCCGCCTAAGTAATATAAGAAAAATGATAAGTATAAATGCCGCTCCGACAATTCCGAGCTCCTCACACACGACTGAGAATATCATATCATTATGTGACTCCGGAATAAACCCCATCTTTTGGACACTTCTCCCAAAGCCCACTCCAAACAGTCCACCGGAACCAACGGCATATAACGACTGAACCGTCTGATAGCCATCTGCGTAATTTTCAGGATCAAGCCATATCTTGACTCTGTTCGCCCTGTAGCCTGCGAACATTATGAAAAGCACACTCCCGACAACACCAAATATACCGATCAGAACAAAATGTCTGACCCTGGGGCTTCCCACAAACAATATTACAAAAAGGATTGCAAAACAGATTATAGCCGTGCTGAGATTCTCCACACCGATCAGGGCTATGGTGATCACGGGCAGGATCATTACCTTTATAAGGCAGCCCGGTCTGCACAGATTTTTGCTCTCCACGGCAGCCCTCGCCGAGGTGTAGATTATGATCGCCGTCTTGGCATATTCTGATGGCTGAAATCCTATAGGTCCAATATATATCCATCTTGCTGACCCATGGCTGGCCGTTCCTATTATCAGCACCACCACCTGAAGAACAAGTGATGACAGCAAAATGACCGCAGACAGCCTGAGCAGCCGCCTGTAGTCATATCTTGACACTATGTACATGGCGAGGATCGCCAGCAACATATAAAGTGCCTGTCTTTTAAAAAAGTACATCTGATCTCCGTACAGGTCGTACGCCCTGTAACTGCTCGTACTGTATATCATGGCAAGCCCAAATATCAGAATCATCCCCAGCGCCAGGAGCATGGTCACATCCACATATCCTCCCGGACACCGTTTTCGTGCATCTCTCACTCTATCTTCTGAAACCTCAGGACCTCCATGCAATCAGATCACTCCTTATAGCTTCTTACATACTCCTTGAACATATCGCCTCTCTGCTCGTAGTTGTCAAACTGTCCCCAGCTTGCACATGCAGGTGAGAGAAGCACCGCATCTCCGTCAACCGCATTCTCATGGCAATATGCTACCGCATCCTGAAGATTCTCCTCAAATATAATTGAGTTAAATCCATGTCTCTTGGCACAGTCAGCTATCTTCTGCGCAGTCTGGCCTATGAGAACGAGCCACTTTACCTTGCCGTCAAACGCCTCTATCCACTCGTCGTACTCAGAACCCTTGTCATAGCCTCCACCTATGAGGAATGTAGGAGCCACCATGGCCTGTATTCCCTTTATGGCTGCATCAGGGTTTGTTCCCTTTGAATCATTGTAGTATGCGACACCATCGATGGTGTCAACATATTCTATTCTATGAGCAACAGCCTTGAATGATGTTGCAACATCTCTGATAACATCAACAGGGACTCCCATATAATATGATATTCCAACTGCTGCCAGAACATTCTCAACATTGTGAGCTCCCATGAGCTTAAGATCCTTAATGGCAAGTACATTGATCTTCTTATCGCCATCCTCGAGGATGATATCCCCATCCTCTACATATACTCCACCGGCCGGCTTCTCCAGTCTGCTGAAATATACTACATGGCAATGATCCTTTGCCTTCTCTCCCATGGCGCGTGTATGCTCATCATCATAGTTGAGGACTGTCACATCATCCATGGTCTGATTCTTTGTTATTGAAAACTTTACATTTCCATAATTCTCAAATGTATAGTGCCTGTTCAGATGATCCGGAGTCAGGTTGAGTATTGCACTGACATTCGGATGAAAATCTATAACCGTCTCAAGCTGGAAACTGCTTATCTCTGCAACTGTATCTGAATCATCGTCTGTTGTGTCGCACAGCTCTGTGTAAGGTATTCCAATATTTCCCACAACGATGGTCTTGGCATTGTGTGCCTTGACTATCTCTCCCACAAGGGCTGTAGTTGTAGTCTTGCCGTTTGTTCCTGTTATGGCTGCTATCTTACCCTTACCATAATGGTATGCCAGCTCTATCTCACTCCAGATAGGTATTCCCGCATTTCTCACCACATCTGTAAATGGCGCATCAACAGGGATTCCCGGACTGATGACCATGAGCTGTGATGATGAGAGGGCATCCTCTCCAAGCTCACCGAGTTCTATCTGAACAAGCTCTGAATCGCCTGTCTTCTCCTTTATCGCCTCTATATCTCTGTCCTTGTTCTCATCGAACAGATAAACCTTTACTCCATGATTTACCAGAAGCTTGGTTGCACTGATTCCACTCTTTCCTGTTCCTGCTACTATCGCTGTATTGATCTCCATATCATTTCACCATGGTGCACCACTGCACCATTTTCTCCTTTCTACATTACAGAGCCAGTAAACCTACCACACAGAGGACTGCAGTCACTATAGAAAATATAGCAACGACCTTTGACTCAGGCCATCCCCCGAGCTCAAAATGATGATGTATAGGTGCCATTCTGAACACTCTCTTGCCTGTAAGCTTGAATGAAACAACCTGTATTATAACTGATAATACTTCAATGAAGTATATGAAAGCTATTATAACTATGAATATAGGCATCTTGAGCATATACGCTGTTGATGCAACAAATCCACCGAGTGCCAGAGAACCTGTATCTCCCATGAATACCTTTGCAGGGTACACATTGTACACAAGGAAGCCAAGAAGACATCCAACCGCTGCGCAGGCAACCGGAGCAACACCTGAGTCTGTTCCCACTGCTACAACCGCAAAGAATGTGGCTATGAGAACCGTGACTGATGACGCAAGTCCGTCAAGTCCATCTGTGAAGTTCGCACCATTAACTGTTCCAAGCACGATGAAGAACAACAGTATCACATAGAGTGTGCTGTTGAGCTGAACCGTCTTGCCAAGGAATGGTATTATAAGCTCATTGTTGATATCTGAATACTTCTCTACATAATATGCAAATACTCCCGTAACGACAATCTGTCCGAGCATCTTCTGCCATGCGTGAAGTCCCATTGATCTCTTCATAACAACTTTGATGTAATCATCGATAAATCCGATAAGTCCAAATCCAAGTGTCACAAAAAGCACCGGAAGGACATCCGGATATTTCTTCATATAGATAAGCGTCGTGATCGTAAGTGACAGAAGGATTATAAGTCCACCCATGGTTGGTGTTCCGGCCTTCTTCAAATGTGCCTGTGGGCCGTCATCCCTGACAAACTGACCGAACTTGAGCTTCTTCAGGAACGGTATAACTATAGGGCACAGCACCACGCTGATACAGAATGCTATCACTACCGGTAAAACAATCTTTAAATCTAAATTCATTTTGTACTCCTTACCTGCCCGCACACCGCGGACTATGTATTTCTTAAACTGTTTTCAGACTGAGATAAATTTAATACTCATTTGTGGCTTTGTCAATTCCCAAATAGGGAAGAATATTCAAAAAAATATCTCTCACAACAGGGGCCGCTATGGTTCCTCCATAATATGTGCCCTCGGGCTCATCTATTAGCACGACCGTCAGGACTTGAGGATCATCCGCCGGCGCAAATCCTATAAAAGAAGATATGTATCTGCCTGTTCCTCTGGGAAGTTTCTCACTCGTGGCGGTCTTTCCGCCTATCCTGCAGCCCTCTATGGCACACTTTGATCCGCCGCCCTCGGCAACGACTGCCTCAAGCATCTCCCGCATCTTCTGTGATGTCTCCTCATCTATAACCTGTCTCTGCTCGTCAAATTCAATGGCTGTAATAGTTTCTTTACTGCTGTCTATTATCCTTTTTCCCAAATGTGGAGTTACCGTATGCCCTCCATTCACAACCGTGCACACTGCAGATATGAACTGTATCGGAGTCACCTGGAATGACTGTCCAAACGACATGGTGGCAAGCTCTACCGGCCCGACATTTTCCTTCTTATGCATGATGGAGTTTGCCTCTCCGGGAAGGTCTATTCCGCTCTGACTGAACAATCCCAGCTTGTGATAATACTCGTACATGCCATCCACACCTGTTCTCTCTCCTATCTCCATAAACGCCGGATTGCAGGAATTCATGAGCGCCTCCTTAAGGCTCTGGCTTCCATGGCCTGTGGTCTTGCTACACCTTATCCTTCTGTCCTCAACTATCTTATATCCCGGGCAGAAAAAGTTTGAGCTGCTGTCGACCGCTCCCTTCTCGAGTGCTGCCGTCAGTGTTATTATCTTGGCGGTTGATCCCGGCTCATATGTGTCGCTTATCAGATAATTTCTCCACATATTGTTCAGCTCATCCATATTGCCGGCTGTAGGCAGCAACATGGATGTCCCGGATGCGCTGTTATTCCTCTCTGCATCTTCCCCTGTGTCTGTCTCTCCATCGTTTTCTGGCTTAACCAGTTTGAACGGTTCGTTCAGGTTGTATTCCGGCACATCCACCATGGCATATATCTCGCCATTTTGGGGATTGATCGTTATTACACACACCCTGTTTGCTTTTTTCTCGATCAGGACTTTCTCTGCAGCCTGTGTCACATATCTCTGTATATTGAGATCCAGTGTTGTCACGAGATCATTTCCGGGAATGGGCTCTGTCCTGGTTTCTGAATATTCCGCAAGCTCTATTCCCCTTGCATCCGTGACCGCATTTATGCTTCCATTTGTCCCTGCGAGCACACTGTCATATGTCACCTCAAGGCCCAGTATTCCCTGATTGTCAGCACCGGTGAAGCCTATAACCTTCGATGCAAGGGTATCATATGGATAGCTGCGCTTGTAATCCTCGTCCACCTTGATCCCCGGAACAGCAGCCGCCTTGATCTTTTTTCCGGTCTCCTTGTCTACATTTGACGCTATGAGCTCCCTTGAGGATACCTTCTCCACCTTCTTCCTGATGTCTGCCGGATCCTTATCCAGATATCTTGTAAGAAGCTCTGTGACCTCCGCCTCATCCTCTATCTGGCTGTGTATCACGGATATTGAACACACCGCCTTGTTGTCCGCTATGATATTGCCATTTCTGTCGTATATCCTTCCCCTGGGAGCTTTTATGCTTCTCTCCCTCTCATGCAGGGAATCTGCTTTCTCAGTATAATATTCTCCCCTGTAGAGCATTATGTATGCAAGACGGCCAACTATAACTCCCAACGCTAGGGCCGCAATAACGAACACAAACTTTATCCTCCGCCTGTTATAACTGTATACCTTCAACTCTTGATCCCGGACTTTTTTATTATCATATTAGCCGGATGCCTCATGTATTCGCCTATTCGTGTACAAATCTATCTCTGCATTAAAAAAGCACCGGAGGTGTATCTGCACCTTCGATGCTTTGGTTTACTGTGTAAATTATCATTCGCCGGAATAGTCCTCGTCACCGCTCCACGTATCCGTGCCGTCGCCTGTTCCGCTGTCATCCTCCCATGTATCGTCCGCCGTATAACTGTCGTCTGCCGTATCGTCATACGACGTGTCATCCGCCGATGTGTCGTCGGTCGATGTATCTTCCGCTGATGTATCTTCCGCTGATGTATCTTCCGCTGATGTGTCCTCAGCCGCATCCTCTGTTGCCGCCTCTGTATCTGCAGTCTCTGTATCCGTGTCAAATGCTGATGAGAGCGGCTCCTCCGTTCCGTCATAAGCCACATCATCTCCGTTTGTTGAGTATACATTCAGGTATGGAAGGAGATCCTGCATAACCTGATTGAACAGCTTTGCTCCTGCTCCTGATCCTGACTGATCCTCAACATGAGGCTCATCAACTACAACATAAAGCATTATCTGAGGATTCTCAACAGGGGTGAATCCTATGAATGACAGTACGTATTTTCCATTTCCTCGAGGAAGTTTCTCGGCTGTACCTGTCTTACCACCGATGGTGTAGCCCTCTATTCCAGCCGCATATCCTGTACCTTCCTCAACAACCGCCTGGAGGTATGTCTTCATGTAATCCGACACTTCCTTGGATATGGTCTTTCTTACAAGCACCGGATCCATATTCTCAACCACATTTCCGTCTGAATCCAGAAGTCTCTTGACAACATGTGGCACATAATAATTTCCGCCGTTTATTACAGAACAGAATCCCGCTGCCATCTGGATCATAGATGTTGTAACACCCTGTCCAAATGAAGATGTCGCAAGCTCTGTAGGATTAAGATTCTCCACATCGTACTTAATACCTGTCGTCTCACCTTCGAGATCTATTCCTGTCTTGGAACCAATGTTAAATATCATCTGATATTTGTCAAATGTCTCTGGTCCCTCCTTGTCCGCTATCTGCATCAACGCATCATTACATGAAACAGCCAGAGCTCTCTTGACGTCAACCATTCCGTGTCCTGCTCTGTAACTACAGTAAATAGGGCTCTCTCCCTCGACTACGACCTGTGAACCATCACAGAGAAATTCATCTCCGTCTGAGATCACTCCATCCTCCATGGCTCCCGCTATGGTAAATGCCTTGTATGTTGAACCCGGCTCAAACACATCACTTATACAGTAATTCTGCCATACATAGTTGAGTGCCTCATATAACTGGTCTGATGTAAATCCATCTATCGTGCTCTGGAACTCTTCATCCGACATCTTTGAGAAATCGTATTCCACTTCCTCAGTCTTTACATTCTTCTTCTGTTCGATGGTCGCTTCTGTGGATGATTCTGTGGATGATTCTGTGGTAGTGCCATCCTCGCTGCTCTCCGTTGTTGCTGTTGTATTTTTCTTTGCACTCTCAACGCTTATCAGGCTGTCCGCATTCTCATCTGCACCCTCGATCTCAACCTCCTGGGTGACGGTGACTGTCATGTTCCTGAGCGCCTGTGTGTTCATCGGGTCATTTGGATCGTAGGTACGTGAGCTTGCCATTCCAAGTATCTCGCCATTGTTTGGATCCATTGCTATGATACCTATCTGCTTAGCACCTGTATTCTGCATATACTCAGTGATGTTGTCCTCTATGATCTTCTGTATATTCATATCTATGGTGGATACTACTGTCTCACCATTCTGGGCTGCCACAGTCTCCGAGTCAACGCCGCCTGAGCCCGACATATATCTGTAAGTCTTGCCATCCACACCGTTTAAGTAGTCATTATAATAGCCCTCAATACCACCCTGTCCAACATTTCCGCTGGCGGTGTATCCGAGCAGGTGACACGCCAGAGATCCATTTGGGTAATTTCTCTTATACACTGTCTCGAATCTCACTCCTATGACATCTGCGCCCTCATCGGTCTTACAGTAATCCTCAAATGCCTTAACCTTTGTATATGGAAGATCCTTGAGGACTACCTCATAATAAGAATCCTCATTTGCAATGTGCTTGTCAAAATCGTCTCCTGACACATCGAAATACTCCAGCACCGCAGCTCTTGTTGCCGCCTTTCCCTTCTCCGTGATCAGAATATTCACAGGCTCAAGTATCAGGCTGTAGGTCTTCTCACTGTTTGCAAGGACATTTCCATTTCTGTCCAGTATCTCGCCTCTCTCATACGGAATATCCGTGGAATTGTAGTCCATCTGCAGAACCACCGCCTCCGAATACTCCTTTCCATTTGCCACGTTGATGTACACAACTCTTATGGTGAGTGCCACCAGAACTCCCACCACCAGCAAATATGCGATCTTGGTCTTTCTTCTCATCCCTTTTAAAAATAGCTTTGATCTCTTTGACATTTTATCTTTCCACCTTAAAAATTAAATATCCCTAAGACTACTTGGCCTTAGGGACATCCTTGTACTGTACTACGTAATCATCATTATTCTGTGAATAGTATAATGTTTGTCCCGGCTGTGAGTATACCATGCCGAGCTTAGTAGTTGCAATATTATATATCTCATCCAGATCTGTCATGGAATCAAGTCCTGCGCTGTAGCTTGCATTCTCGTCAAGCTGTGTTGCCACCTGGCTCTTCAGCGTTGCCACTGACTCCTTCTGTGACTTGACATCTGATGTAAGTTTCAGAAGATAACAGCACAGCGCCACCGCAACGATTATCGCAGCAACCATGCCCGCCGTATATCTTATTTGTGCATTTGTAACTGCCTTTCTCTGTGCCTTTCTCGCTGCAAGCTCTCGTCTCTCTCTGTCAGTCAGATGAGATGATCCCTGTTTTTTTCTTCGCGCCGGCTGTGGAGCTCTCTCAGGTCTCACTGAAGGCTGTGGTCTTCTCGCCGGAGCGGCTGAGCCTCTGACTACAGCTTCGCGGGATCTGTTACGTCCAGCCCGGTCATCATAATTCAGTTGTCTTGCAGAACTACCCTCTGTGTAGTATCTTCTATCTGCCATCTATATCGCCTCTTTCATTTATATCTGTCAAATTGCCTCAAACACTCTGAGCTTTGAGCTCTTTGATCTGGAATTCTCCTCAAGCTCCCTTTCTCCCGGTATGATCGGTTTTCTCGTTATCACCTTGCCGAGAGGCTTTCTTCCGCATGTGCACACCGGAAAGTTCGGTGGACAAATGCATGGATTTTCATTTTTCCTGAATGCTAGCTTCACTATCCGATCCTCAAGGGAATGAAATGTGATGATACACAATCTTCCTCCCGGATTCAGGCTTGCTATCATGCCGTCTATTGAATCCCTGAGCACATCAAGCTCTCTGTTAAGCTCTATCCTGATCGCCTGAAATGTCTGCTTGGACGGATGTCCCTGTCCATTCCTTGCCTTTGCCGGTATGGAGCCACGGATTATATCGTTGAGCTCTTCGGTGGTCTCTATCACCTTGTTCTCACGATACTTGCATATATGATATGCAATACTCTTTGCATATCTCTCCTCTCCGTAATCCTTAAGTATACGGAACAGCTCAGCCTCGGAATAATCATTGACTATATCCTTTGCAGTCTTTGTCTGCCTGTTGTCCATCCTCATATCCAGTGGAGCATCAACCCGATATGTGAATCCTCTATCCGCATTATCGAGTTGATATGAAGACACTCCCAGATCAAGGAGTATCCCGTCCACCTTCTGTATGTTCAGTTCATCCAATATTCTTCTGAAATTCTGGTAATTATCCCTGACTATGGTAACCTTATCCCCATACGGCTCAAGTCTCTTCGACGCTGCCGCTATGGCATCCTCATCCTGGTCGATACCTATAAGCCTGCCGCCCTCACCAAGCCTCTTCACAATCTGCTCTGAGTGTCCGGCTCCCCCTAATGTGCCATCCACATAGATGCCATCCGGCTTGATATTCAGGTTGTCGATGGTCTCCTCAAGCAAGACCGACTTGTGCGCAAATTCCATAATCAATTACCATTCTCTTCTAAAAACTAAAATCAAGTGCATCAAGTTCATCTGCAAGCTCGTCCATGCTGGCCTGATTATCACTCATGTTCTCAGGGCCATCCCACTCTTCCTTGCTCCAGATCTCCGCTTT
>OHOI01001128.1_pt1 | contig 9457 bp, 8 predicted proteins | sample 1569781 | NCBI WGS metagenome assembly OHOI01 (sample SAMEA3879587, study PRJEB24766) | human gut metagenome | biome: human-associated habitat; feature: feces | place: USA | collected 1985/1987 | reverse complement strand
CCACTGTAAACTCTCCATCATACACAGTTCCCGCCTCGATATTCAATTCTATCTTGCTGACTGATATGGCTACCGCTGGTCTGTCAACCTTAAACTCACCACGAGCATACTGTTCAACTATTCCCTTCATCGTCTGGTCTCCTGTATCTATTTCTATTGTCTTTTTGTCAAAAATCACTCATAGTGGTTGTATTTGAAGCTTCCAATCGGTATAATTGACAAAAAGACATATATTCAGATTATAACAAAATATTGTCTCTTTTTAAACAATATATACAGAAAAATAACTTAAAACAACTGAAAAAGGGGTTTTTTTATGAAAAATGGGGTTATCAATCTAAAAACAGAGAATCTCCTCAGTCAGGTCGAAACTGTTCGTGCAGATCTTAACATGAATCCACTGGGAGTTCCCGAATCTGTTACTAAAGCTATTGCGGACAACATGAGTCAGTTATCAGTATACCCTGATCACAACACAAAGAAATTAAAGGAAGCCATATCCGCATACTCCGGAGCAAAGACAGACGACATAATCGTCGGCGGTAGCTCCTATGAATTTGTCAAGATACTGTGCGAATTTACCTCGCCTAAGAAAGCTATCCTGATAACACCTGGAGCACAGAATTACGAAAAGCTGCTCTCTATGAACGGCTGTGAGATAATCTACTACTCCACACCTGAGGAGGAGGATTTCACCCTCGATATCGCAGATTTTATATCGAAGTTGTCAGAGGACATCGATATTATATTTATATCGAATCCTAATGGTACAACATCACAGATAATCGATGCAGAGTCTTTGGAATTTATAGCCAAGATATGCGATGGCAATAACATAACCATGGTCGTTGACGAGGAATACATGGATTTTGTTGATGATCTGGAGAGTAATTCTGCCATTCCTCTCACATCGGAATACGAGAATGTTATCGTGCTGCGAAACACAACGAAATTTTTTGCAGTTCCCGGACTCAGGCTGGCATATATGATCACATCGAATCCTGTTCTCAAGAAAACACTTGAGATCACCGGACTGCCATTTGCGATAGGCAAGCTTGTGGAGGCCGCCGGGGTCGCCATGTTCACCGACGAAAAATACATTGCCGAATCAAGAGAGCTCATCAGAACCGAGCGCAACCTTGTGTACTCGGCACTGTCCACCCACAAGTCGATCAAGCTGTACAAACCGGCCGCCAACTTCATACTGATCCGTATCCTGAGGGATGCTATTTCCGCGGGTGATGTGGTGGATTACTGCATGCCAAAAGGTCTTTATATACGAAGCTGTGCTGATATAGGCGGACTTGACAACAAATACATAAGATTCTGTTTTATGAATCCAAAACAGGATGACCTGCTGGTCAACACCGTGCTGGAAATAGTCTAGGAAATTACTGTTTTATTTACAGACAACATAATAATAGAAAAGGAGAATTTAAACTATGGAAAACATGACAACCAAGATCACATCGTCTTATAATAATGCACTGGACATCAAGGTAGTTGACGGACATTTTGCAACTAACCATTCCCACATCAACAGATACATCGATATGACAACCATCAAAAGCAGAAGAAAGATGGCTCTCGCTGCTGCCAAATCCATGGCTACAGAGTATGTTGCAACAACGATCGTTGACACCATCGTCTGCATGGACGGAACAGAGGTTATCGGTGCTTACCTTGCAAATGCCCTCACAGAGAACGGTATCGTGTCCATGAACCAGCACCAGACCATATACATCATGACACCTGAGGTTCATTCTTCAGGCCAGCTCATATTCCGTGATAACCTTCAGCCAATGATCAAGAACAAGAACGTTCTCCTTCTCCTTGCATCGGCAACCACCGGCAAGACAATCAAGCAGAGCATCGAATGTATTGAATACTACGGTGGAAGCATCTCAGGAATATCAGCTATCTTCTCAGCTACAGACGAGGTTGCAGGCCACGAGGTTCACTCTCTGTTCAGCAAGAAGGATATCGACGACTATGCTTCTTATTCCGTTGACGAGTGCCCTATGTGTAAGGCCGGCAAGAAGATAGAAGCCATTGTCAACAGCTATGGTTATTCGATGCTGTAATACCACAGAAACAACACAACCTTTCCCTCGCCGCTCACATAAACTAAAACGGCTGCCTCGATGGCATATGGCCTTTCTTACCGAAAACCACATACCATCAGGGCAGCCGTTTATTTTATATTATTCTATTTCCCAAGATAAAATTTCTTTGACCTTTTATGATATACGATCACTCCGGCCAGTGCACCGATCACCGCTGCCACAATAAACCATGCCCATGTCGGCACATCTTTGATATTGTAGCATCTGATGTTGATCCACATCTGGTTGATATCCTTGGTGGCATCCTCATCGAAATACTCCATGACCGCACTTCTCTCTATGGCGTCCTGTGACGGATACTGAGCCCCAAGCTGTCTGTTGACCTGTTCCGTAGGAGCTCTGAGAACGTAGTCAGGATCTGAGTTGTCCCCTGTGAAGAAATATCCAAGTGGATAATCAACAACATCCTCCTCGTCATCCTCTGCACCATAAGTGTAATCCAGATAAGAATATACCGTATCGTCATCCCCACCTGCTATGACTGAGGTATAACCAATGTAATACATGTTGCGGACTGCATTGTCAGGTCTTGACACGAAGTTGATAAACGCCTCGGCCGCCTGCTTTCTGTCAGCGTCACCGTCTATTCCATTTTTCAGCATGACCCATCCGTCAAAGTACAGATTTGTGCACTCCTCAGGGACCGCAAAGTCAAGCTTCACACCATCCTCCTCAGCCTGATCCATGGCATAAACTGCATCTCCTGACCACTGGTAATTCGCAACAACCTTTCCTGTTATCATGTCTGCCTTACCGCTGTCAGTCTCAAATGAATACACATTATCCTTTATGTCCTGAAGAAGATCCTGTGACTTTGCTATAGTCTCAGGACTGACATCGTTCATGATATCCTTGAGCTGCTCTGAGTAATCATCCTGAACCCTGAATTCAGTGTCCATCAGCTTGTCCCTCTGCAGTGCTCCGACTGCGGCAAAGTAGGAATCTCTGACATTGTCTTTTATGGTGATCTGTTTTGCAAACTTAGGGTTGTTGAGGACTGTCCATGTTCCCGCCTCGTCAGCGGTCATCTTCTCCGGATTGTACAGAATTCCCGTAATTCCAAACATGAAGCCAGCTGCATATTTGCTCCAGGTCTCTCCATTTATCTCATGCGTCTCAAATGTATCTCTGATGTATGGCGACACACCATTTATATAATAATTCTTGTCGTTGTTCTCATCAAAAAAGTCATCGGACAAAGGCTCAAGCTTGTTCTCAGACATAAGCTTCATGATCATGTACTCCGAAGGACATACAAGATCATACACATCGCCGAGAGTCAGCATATTATAGAGATCCTCATTGGTGCCGAAGCACGAATACTGAACATTCACCTTCACACCATAATTCTCGTAATACTCCACCATGGAATTCTCACCAAATATAGTTGTTCCATTGTCCAGTTCCAGGGCTTCGTCTTCATCCCAACCACCCTCGTCAATGTACTCTTCCCAGCTGCACACCCTGAGAGTGACCTCTTTTTCAGTAGCAGATGCGCCGTCACTCTTGACAGAAGCAGCATCTCCTGTATCCTCCGCTGCCATTACCGGCAGCATCTGTCCGGCAAGCAATGAAACAGCCATGACTGCTGCCGCCAGCTTTCTGGAAATCGAACGTCCAAAACATCTATGTCTTATCATCGCTCCACCTCCTTCTTTCTTCCGGCCACATTCATAGCCACAACGATTATGACAACCAATGCAAAAATGACTGTTGAGAGCGCCCACAAGGCTGTCTTGATCTCAGTCTGTGAACCCTTTGTCGCATTTACAACGTAAGTACTTATGGTGTCAAATGTCGCAGGCTTGGTGTATGTCGCGATGAAGTAATCATCCAGTGACAGTGTAACAGCCAGCGCAAATCCCGAAATAATACCCGGAAGTATCTGAGGTATCACTACCTTTGTGAGTCCCTGGAAAGGTGTAGCTCCCAGATCTAACGCAGCCTCATACAGACTGCTGTCCATCTGCTTGAGCTTTGGCACCACTGACAGATATACGAAAGGTGCCGACAAAACCACATGGCCGATGACAAGTGGAACATAGCTGTCCTTGCTCATGCCAAATGCAACTATGAGCAGTATACATATAGAGAAACCTGTCACAACATCTGCATTTACAACAGGCACCTCATTCATGGCATTTATCGATGCTGAAGCCCATTTTTTTGAATAAAAAGCACCTATGGCACCGAGTGTTCCGAGTATGGTTGCTATCAGTGCTGAACCTGCAGCCAGAAGCACAGTTCCAACGATCATTGACCTCAGCTCGTTCTTGGTGAACAAAGTCACATAATTGTGAAGCGACCATCCGTGAATGCTTCCGATATTTGCCGATGTTGTAAAGCTGTAAACAGCCAGTATCAATATAGGCATATATATGAGAAGAAGCATAATGCATATAAATATAATCTTAGACCATTTCTTCATTATAACAACGCACCTCCTCTGCTTCCGCTGTCGTCATCCGTGTACTTGTTTGTCACAAGTGTGAATACAAGTATTATCACAAGAAGGACGAGTGCTATCATGGAACCGCCGTTCCAGTTGTATGCTGAGAAGTAGCTTCCTATCAGACTACCCATGATGTATGTGCTGTTGTAAAGCATGTCAAGCACAACATAGTTAGTCATAGATGGCAAAAATACCATAACTATTCCGCTGACGATTCCCGGAACGGTGAGCGGAAGTGTGACCTTGACAAATGTCTGGAAGCTATTTGCCCCAAGATCCACAGCGGCCTCCATAAGGCTGCCGTCAAGCTTCAATATGGTTGTGTATATAGGAAGTATCATAAATGGCAGGAAATCATATGTCATTCCTATAACCGAATTGAGAAACGGGTGGAATGCCAGATTGCCCTCTATAACCGTGAGTACCTCCTTGAGTGCTGTGATCCTCAGTGTGAAGTTGATCCACATCGGGAGCACGAACATCATGACAATTACCGATTTCCTTTTCATCTCACTTCTCGCAAGTATATATGCGATCGGATATGCCAGCAGCAGACACACCAGAGTAGTCACTATGGCAAGCAGAAAGCTGTACGCCAGAGTACCTATGGTGTTCGGGCTGGTAAAGAATCCCGTCAGATTGTCAAATGTAAACCTGCCCTCGCCGTTGGTGAAGGCATAATAAATAATTACAAACAGTGGTGCAACTACAAAGCATATGAGAAATAATGCGTATGGGATGCCCAGCTGTTTTCTTGAAAAACGTAAGCCGTTCATGTTCATCCCTCCATCTATTTCTTAAGTGAAAACTTCATCTTATCCTCTGGAATTATCAGGCTGACTCTGTCCTCCATGTTCCACAGGTACTCGTCATCCACGATAAAGTCCTCCTCATTGTCAGTTCTCACCACATAGCTGTAGTGGTCTCCCTTATATATAAGATTGATGATATGTCCGCAGATTATACCAGCTTCCTCGTCATCACTCATGTCGATATCCTCTGGAAGTATAGATACTATTACCTTGATCTTCTCACGATCTATCGCCTCACCATTTGCATCCACCAGCACGCCATCCTTCATGGCTGAACCCGGAACGATCTCCGTGAGGTCGCATGATACCTTACCGTCAAATACGCCGAGGGCATAATTTCTATTGACTGAGCTCTCAATCTTGTTGATTGCAGTCTCTGATATCATGATGTGGATTCCATCAGGCTCAACATTGAGACCAACCTTATCTCCAACCTTGGCGGACTTTGTGGTCTGAATAACTATCTCATTCCTTCCGGACTCAACGGTGATCTCATAGTGTACACCCTTGAACACAACAGATGTCACAACTCCCTTTACAGCGCCCTGTTCAGGTGTAGTGATCATCACATCCTCCGGTCTTACTACAGCGTCCACCTTTGTTCCAATCTCCACGTCATCCAGACAGACAAATTCTGCACCACAGAATCTTACCTTTAACTTGCCCGTCATAATTCCGTTGAAGATGTTACTCTCGCCTATGAAATCCGCAACAAATGCATTCTTTGGCTCATTATATATATCTTCAGGAGTTCCTATCTGCTGTATCTCACCCTCACTCATGACAACTATCTTGTCTGACATGGTGAGTGCTTCCTCCTGGTCATGTGTTACATAGATAAAAGTGATTCCCAGCCTGTCATGCATTCCCTTGAGCTCTATCTGCATCTCTTTTCTCATCTTGAGATCCAGTGCGCCAAGAGGCTCATCCAGAAGAAGTATCTCTGGCTCATTGACAAGAGCTCTCGCTATAGCTATTCTCTGCTGCTGTCCACCCGAAAGCGTGGCGACTTTTCTGTCCTCAAAGCCCTCAAGGTCAACCATTTCAAGGACCTTCTTGACCTTCTTCACGATCTCTGCCTTAGGAAGCTTCTTGAGCTTGAGGCCAAATGCTATGTTGTCAAAGATATTCAGATGTGGGAACAGCGCATACCTCTGAAAGACCGTGTTGATAGGTCTCTTATTTGGTGGAAGCTTGCTGATATCCTGTCCATCCAGTAATATCTCTCCTGAAGTAGGAATCTCGAATCCTGCTATCATTCTAAGTGTCGTGGTTTTTCCGCAGCCTGAAGGGCCTAAGAACGTGACGAACTCGCCTCTCTTCACTTCGAGGTTAAAGCCGTCAACTGCTGTGAATCCATTGTCATAGGTCTTGACAATGTTTTTCAATTCAATGATATTGTTGGAATTATTGTTGTTTTTTTCCATTTATTTCCTCCTTAAGTATCGTGACATACTCCGTCACTTACTTACAGTGCCCCAACAAAGCGCATTTGTCATCTGCCATTCCAAATGGACGACAAGAGCGACCGCCCCGCCGTCAGCGGACAACAAATCCACGCTCCATGTATCACTGCTGTATATCTCACCAGCCCGGGGAGCAAATAACGAAAAGCCTATCTGATAGCTCTCCTCGCATGAGCACAACTTTATCTTGCCCTCATACTGTCGGGGAATCAAAAACATGTTAAGAAAAAACCCCTTTATGATACCGGGTGATGGCATGGATCACGGTTAGTAGCCCTATCCACCTGCCTCTCCATGTCGAGATACATTTTAAGGCACGGTATCCAGGGTAAAATAGCTAACAGACTTCCTATTTTTCCCAAAATCCATGAAGATCATTCTGCATTTTATGCAGAAAAATCGACCCTGTCTCCAAACATTCCGCATATTCGCGGCTGCATCCCTGCAATTTGAAACAAAGTCGATTTATTCTAACATATAATCATTGGTAATGATATATATTTTCATTTAATTCTTTAACAAAACAGGTCGTTACCTGTTATTTCATTCTGAACAATTCCGGAATGACTCAAGAGGCAGTCACATTTTACTGAATCCATCAAATCCGAATCGCTATTCAGATAACAGTTAATAAATTCTAGATCAGAAGTACCGCCAGCTGCACCAGTGCTGACAGCCATATGAGAACCACCAGATATATCTTTGCCGCTTTTGTCATGTCGAACCTCCACACACAATAATCCATCACTCTTCAGGACATGCTATGCAAAACCTCAGAATATTCTGCAACACATTCTATATTTATTTTGTTCAATAAGAGTATTTTTATGCCTGAGTTCGGAAGTTTCCACAGTATCATCTGATAATCCTTCTTTCCGTTTTCCCATATTTCCATGTATATACATACGTAAGCTTCATCTGCCCGTGCTCTGACTGCCATTCAAGATGTCCGTCTTTCATCCGAAAATCTATGCCCAGCTTGTCCGTGTCTATCTCTCCTGGCTGGTATGTTCCATCTTGACCGTCACGAGATACATCGCTGATACCAGTGACCTCGTATCTCACCTTCTCAACATCCGCCTCCACCTGCGCTTTGGCCATGTAACCAGCCGCAGAAAACATAGCCAGATCAAAAATCACGGATACACAGCCAGCCAAAAGTACAGTCATTATCTTCTTAAACAGATAGGTTCTTATCTTTCTGTCATCGACTGGTTCAAGCCTTCCTCTATATCTTCTATTGTCAGACTGTCTATAATATACAACTGCCCCAGCCACCCAGAATACAACAACAATACACAGGCATATTCCAGGAAGCGACACTCCGGGGAGCCAGCGCCACCACCCTACATAATACTTTATGACCACCACTGCAAAACAAAGTGCACATGCAGCCGTGATACATGCTGATATCACGCTATCCCTGTCCCTTCCATCAACGATGCAATAATCTTCTCGTTCTCTCGGCAGATTTTCCAGCACACAATTATATTTCCTTCTGTCATCTGGAACCTCATATCCGGCCTTGATCAGTTCTCTCAGGTACAGCCATGCGTCCACGCAGGCAAGCCACAAACCAACCATAGGGCAAAATGTAATAACGCTGGTCACCATCATAACATCGCAAAATGTACTGACAATATCATCCAAAAACACACCACAGATCATTCCTGCAAGTGTAGGAACAGATACCACCACCGCGGTGATCAGAATTATACGCATTACACGCCTGTCATATTTTATCTTCATACGTCTTTACCCCATTTTTGAACGTCAAATAACTTACTATCTCTTACATGCACTACATCAATGCCAGCCCCACAAACATTTTAACTGCTGTCTCTATGATCTCATCCGGGAACTCGAATCCCGCCGTATGGAGCTGGGCATGATCCTCACCATCGCCTACGCCGAAGAATGCTCCCTTTGTCTCCTGCAGATAGTATCCGAAGTCCTCCGACCACCTCATCGGTTCAGCAAGTTCTGTAACCACAATATTCTGATCAGCAGCACATTTTCTAAGTTTGTCCACATTCACAGCATGATTTTCCGTTGCCGGGAACCGCTCTATCTCCTGTATATCAAGGGTGAATCCCCCATCGTCCGCAGTATTTTGTGCAATCTGCTTTATCTCATCCACATACCCGGCAAATACCTTTTCTCTCTCAGCCCTCACCGTCATGCGCAGCGTTCCTTCTGATGCAGCCACACCGTAATTGGCACTTCCAATATCCATTCCGATGAGCGTCATCCTGACAAATCCCCTGCTGCGGTTGTACTCCTCCGTAAGCTCCTCTATCTCCAGCAGCAACCTGGCAAGCGCAGGCCCCGGATTCTTTCCCGCCTCAGGATATGCCGCATGGCTGGCTGTCCCTATCATATGTATCTCAAGCCCCGTTGATGCGCATGCAAATGTTCCATCTATCGTCAGCACATGATTTCTCGGATATCCCGGTATGTTATGAAGTCCATAAATCTCACCTATATTCTTCTCAATTATAAGATCTCTGCACAGCCTTGCCCCGGCACCGATCTCCTCGCCGGGCTGGAAAATGAAATAGACGTCCCTGTGCGTATTTCCGCATTTTTCCATTGCACGGG
>OHOI01001125.1_pt1 | contig 9470 bp, 6 predicted proteins | sample 1569781 | NCBI WGS metagenome assembly OHOI01 (sample SAMEA3879587, study PRJEB24766) | human gut metagenome | biome: human-associated habitat; feature: feces | place: USA | collected 1985/1987 | reverse complement strand
CTGCGTTAATTTTGCATTTCTTGGACAGTTTGCTGAGACTCCGAGGGACACAATATTTACGACAGAGTATTCAGTCAGAACTGCAATGGAGGCTGTATATGGACTGCTTGGCGTAGACAGAGGTGTTCCTGAGGTCTGGGGCAGTGTATATGATGTAAGAGATCTTCTTGATTCATCGGTAAAACTTATGGATGGCAAATCACCTCTTGAAATTGAACTTCCAGGACCACTTAACGCATTAAAGAAGCCACTTCTTAAAATGATTAAGGGTACAGTCATTGAAAAGGTATTAAAAGACCACAATGTAATTAAAGATTATATGAAATATTAATGTATTTGATATAATGTATCTGCGATAATGTATCTGCGATACAATAAAAAATGGTAAAGTCAGGATATTTATTACTGATGGGGTTAGCAGAATAGAATAGATATGGTATTTTGTAAAAACAGATGGAATGTATGTTTGACACAATTATAAATGTGCACAAATAAACATACGGACCATCTGTTTTTATATTATTATTTGTGGTATTATAAAAAATAATAGCTTTTATATTACAATGAAATAATTGATATTTTAACGAATTTAAGCATGGAAAGAAGATGTGAGGGAGGTTTTGTGCTAATGAAAATGACAACGCTTTGTTATATAGAAAATAATGACTGTTATCTTATGCTTCACAGAACAAAGAAGAAAAAAGATGTCAATAAAGACAAATGGATTGGCGTAGGCGGCCATGCCGAAGGCAATGAGACACCGCAGGAGTGCCTGCTTCGTGAAGTAAAAGAAGAGACTGGGCTTTCGCTTACATCATACAAGTTCCGTGGGCTTATCACATTTATAAGTGATGAATATGAGGCTGAGATGATGTGTCTTTTTACAGCTGACGGATATACAGGAGAACTTATTACGTGTGATGAGGGCGAGCTTGAGTGGGTAAAAAAGTCTGACGTGCCACAGCTTCCGACATGGGAAGGAGATGCACAGTTCTTAAAGCTTCTCCTTGAAGATGAAAAGCGTTTTTTTGCGATGAAGCTAAGATATGAGGGCGAGAGGCTTGTTGAAAAAAGCGTTGAGTTTTGCGGTGGATGATGTTATCGTTAGATTAGAATTTGCTGAGGCTATGAAGGAGTGGCAGAAAATATGATTACAGGTGAATTAAAAAATAAAATTGATGGATTGTGGGATGCATTTGCAGCCGGTGGACTTGTTAATCCACTTGAAGTAATTGAACAGATAACATATCTTATGTTTATACATGATCTTGATGATGCAGATAATCTTAGAGCAAAAGAAAGTGAAATGCTGGGATTGCCATATGAGACAATATTTTCGGAAAATGTTAAAATAGGTGAACGTGTTATTGATGGAACACAGTTAAAATGGTCGGTATTTCATGATTATCCGGCTGAAAAAATGTATAGCATAATGCAGGAGTGGATTTTTCCATTTATCAAATCTTTACATAATGATAAGGAAAGTGCTTATTCAAAATATATGCAGGATGCAATATTTAAGCTGCCAACACCCTTGTTGCTTTCAAAAGTAGTTGATTCTCTGGATGAGATATATGATTTGATGAATCACATGCAGGCCTCAGATGTCAGAGGAGATGTTTATGAATATCTGCTTTCAAAGATTGCACAGTCAGGCAGAAATGGACAGTTCCGTACACCAAGACACATTATTAAGATGATGGTAGAACTTATGAAACCATCGGCTGATGATATGATATGTGATCCGGCATGTGGAACATCAGGATTTCTTGTCGCATCAGGTGAATGGTTAAAGGAAAATCGTAAAGAAGAGATATTTTTTGATAAAGATAAAAAAGAACATTATATGAATCATATGTTTTATGGCTACGATATGGATAGGACGATGCTTCGTATAGGTGCGATGAATATGATGACTCATGGAATAGATAATCCGTGTATAGAATATCGTGATAGTTTATCAGACCAGAATTCTGATAAGGAAAGATATACATTAGTATTGGCAAATCCACCATTTAAGGGAAGTCTGGATGCAGAATCAGTTTCTGGTGATTTACTGAAAGTGTGTAAGACAAAAAAGACAGAACTTTTATTTTTGACATTATTTTTAAGAATATTAAAAGTTGGTGGAAGATGTGCGTGCATAGTTCCAGATGGTGTTTTATTTGGCTCATCATCAGCACATAAGTCGATAAGAAAGGAAATAGTTGATAATAATAAACTTCAGGCAGTCATTTCAATGCCATCAGGTGTTTTTAAACCATATGCGGGAGTATCGACAGCTATTCTTATATTTACAAAAACAAATCATGGTGGTACAGATGATGTATGGTTTTATGATATGACAGCGGATGGCTTCAGCCTTGATGATAAACGAACTCCTGTGCAGGAAAATGATATACCTGATATTATAGAACGTTTTACCAATCTTGATGATGAAAAAGAGCGAAAGAGAACTGACAAGTCATTTTTTGTTCCAAAACAGGAAATTGTTGATAATGATTATGATTTGAGTATTAATAAGTATAAAGAAATCGAATACAAGCCTGTTGAATACCCATCAACTCAGGAAATAATGACTAACATAAGAGAAATTGAGATGGAAATTGGAACGCAAATGGAAGAATTGGAGAAACTTCTGGGGTTATAAATTATAATGGGGCTGATTGTGGTTATGCAGTGCTGTCAAAATTCGGATTTGTAGGGGAAATGAGCATGTTGCGAAGCTGAATGCGAATGTGTTCTGAATATATCCGGTATGGATAATAAATAGTCTATGTGACAAAGTTGAGAAATAATAGTTATAGAATAAAAATATAATTGACATATAAAAATAGCGGTGATAATATGATTATGTAAAGGGCGTTGCCGATATACGGTTAGTCCTTAGATTGGTTATATTTGGATAACCGCTCTGTCTTCCAGGACGTTGGAGCGGTTATTTTTGTGTCTTGGAATCATGGGAACCAAATGAATAACCAAGACTAAAGAAAGCCACACAGAGGCTTATAATGCCAATAAAGTTATCAATGGTTAGCATGAACAAGTCCTCCTTTCATAAAATTTCCAAAAGGATATCTATGTAAACAGAGGTCACAGTCCTCTGGAATGAGGACTAACCGCACACCGATAGGCAACGCCTTAGGTTCAAAGAAACTATAGATAGCATAGTAAAAATATATAAGAATGTCAAGCGAAAGACAAGTAAAATGTGTTTTGGTATAAAAAAATTAAAGAACTATGTATGATTTGAGGAAATGATTATATGAATATAATTTATGTAGAAGATTGTTGTGAAATACTTGATTCTAAGAGAGTCCCTATTACGGCATCTGAGAGGAAAAGAGGAGAATATCCATATTATGGGGCGAATGGTATTCAAGATTATGTATCTGATTATATTTTTGATGATGAGCTTGTACTACTAGCAGAAGATGGTGGTAATTTTGGCTCAAAGGAACGACCTATTGCATATAAAGTTTCTGGTAAATGTTGGGTTAATAATCATGCACATGTTCTTAAACCAAGAGCATGCATAAATGTTGATTATTTGTGCTATGCACTTATGTTTTATAATGTTGATGGAATGGTGAATGGTGCTACCAGACAGAAACTTACGCAGGCTGCAATGCGAAAAATGCAAATTCCGTTTAGAAGAATGGAAGAACAAGTGCACATTGTTGATGAATTGAATCGGTTAGTTAAGATAAAGGAGCAGCGGCAACAAGAATTGATTTTATTAGACACACTCATCAAAGCCCGATTTGTCGAGATGTTTGGGAATCCAGAGGCTAATGAAAAAGAGTGGAAAATGAATACTTTTGGAGATATTTGCACTGTTCGTCAGGGACTTCAGATTCCTATTTCAAAACGCTTAACACAGTATGAAGACGATTGTTATGAATATATTACGGTTCAGTATCTTCATGGTGGAAAAGAAAGAGAATATATTAAGAGTCCTAAAACTTCAGTTATATGTACCCAAAATGATATTTTGATGACTAGAACGGGAAATACAGGAATGGTTGTTACTGGAGTAGATGGTGTATTTCATAATAATTTCTTTTTGATTGATTTTGATAGAAATAAATATGATAAGGATTTTCTTGTGCAATATTTGAAATTAGATATTATTCAAGCTGATATTCTCAGAAGAGCTGGTACTTCTACAATACCAGATTTAAACCATAGTGATTTTTATAAGATTAAAATTTTTGAGCCACCTATTGAATTGCAGAAACAATTTACTGAGCTTATCACTCAAGTCGACAAATCTAAATTGCAAAAATTCTCCGCTGCATAAATCAAATTAAATATATTAAAAAACAAGCATAAGAATACAACGAACATGGAGGCATTAAAATGTTTATAAAAGAAGATAATACATACAACGATATAAGAGAAAAATCATTGCTGCAGTGGCTTAATGAGATGGAAAAACATGAAGATGTTGCAGTAAGAGGCGGCGTTAAGCTTGCAAAAGAATATATACAACATCTAAAAGATGAGAATAAAAGGCTTGATTCAGAAAATAAGTTGAAAAATGAATATTTGAAGAAAGTTGTGAAGAAGTAATTGGACATACAGGTTATTAAATCAAAACGTAAAACTATAGGATTGGAAGTTCATACAGATGGCAGAGTCATATTGAGGGCACCTACGAGGATAACCAATCGTGAACTGAATAAATTTATAGATAATCATATGTCATGGATTGAAAGTAAGCTGAGTCTGATAGAAAAGAAAAATGCTGATAAAATCAGCGTTGCACCACCTAAAGAAACTATTTCAAAAAAAGAACTTAATGCAATTAAAGAAAAGTTCACAACAAGGGTACAATATTATTGCAATATTATGGGAGTCAGTGTTAACAGAATATCAATAAAAGACCAGAAGACACGCTGGGGAAGCTGTAGTTCAAAAGGAAATGTAAATTTTAATTACAAGCTGTATTACATGCCGCAGGCACTTATGGACTATGTAATAGTACATGAACTTTCACATAGAAAATATATGAATCATTCAGATTTGTTCTGGAATGAGGTTCAAAAATATTGTCCTGAGTACAGAATGTATAGAAAAGAACTGACAAAATACTTGTAAACTTTACCATTTTACGATAAAATTATACATAGAATATGTTGAAATAGTGACTGTGAGAACATAATCGGATATGTGGAGGGTATACGGGATGACAAATTTTGATTATTTAAAGGAAGAATCTCAATATAGTGCATTTTCTAATGTTGCAATATCAGCAGAGAGAATAATTCTTGCTGACCCACAGGCAAGTATAATTAACAGCAGGCGTGCGATGGAATTCGCTGTAAAGTGGATTTATTCAGTTGACAAAAGGCTTGAACCGCCATATCAGGAAACACTTGTAAGCCTGATGGGGGCTGAGGATTTCAGACAGTTTGTTGGTAATGATATTTATCGTCGGATGGATTATATAAGAAGATGTGGTAATGATACAGCACATACATCAAAGAATCTTGGTTTTAAAGAGGCAATGCTTTGCCTTGAAAATTTATCCATTTTTCTTGATTATGTTGCATGTTGTTATTCAAAACCATATACAAAGCATATATTTGATAAAGATATAATTTTAAATCGTAAAGAAAAGATTAAAAAATCCAGAGAAGAGAACAGGGCTGTAAAAGAACAGTTAGAAGCAAAAGAGATAGATTTACAGGCTTTAATTAAAGAAAATGCTGATTTGCGTGAACAGCTTTCTGCAAGAAGTGAAGTACAAAAGGATTTGTACGTTCCAAGTCCGCTTGAAAAGACGGAATATGAGACAAGAAAGCTCTATATAGATGAGATGCTTCGTGATGCAGGCTGGATAAAAGATAAAGACTGGGTTGATGAGGTTGGTGTTGATGGAATGCCTGGCAGAAGCGGCAAAGGACGAGCAGATTATGTTTTATATGATGACATGTTAAAACCGCTTGCGATTGTTGAAGCGAAAAAGACATGTGAAGATTTATCTGTTGGCCGTATTCAGGCAAAGTTATATGCTGACTATTTTGAAGAAAAATATGGAAGAAGACCTGTTATTTTCCTTACCAATGGATTTGAAACACGTATTATAGATGGACAATATCCTGAGAGAATATGTTCACAGATTTATTCTAAGAGAGATTTGGAAAAATGGTTTAATCTCATGTCAATGAGAACAAGCCTCAAATATGTTTCTGTAGATAAAGAAATAGCAGGACGCTATTATCAGGAAGAAGCTGTTAAACGAGTATGTGAAAGTTTTGATGAAAAAAACAGAAGAAAAGCACTGCTTGTAATGGCAACAGGTTCGGGAAAAACGAGAACAGTGATTGCTTTGTGCAAGATTTTATTGAACGCAGGATGGGTAAAAAATATTCTGTTTCTGGCTGACCGCAATTCATTAGTTGTTCAGGCTAAACGAAATTTTGTTAATCTGCTTCCAAAGTTATCGTGTACCAATCTTGTAGAAGAAAAAGATAATTATAATGCGAGATGTGTATTTTCAACATATCAGACTATGATTAACAAAATAGATTCTGTAAAAGATGAGTATGGAAAAATATTTTCATGTGGGCATTTTGATTTAATAGTATGCGATGAGGCTCATAGGTCTATTTATAACAAATACAAAGATATTTTCAATTATTTTGACGCACCGCTTGTTGGGCTTACAGCTACACCGAAAGATGAAATTGATAAAAATACATATGATATTTTTGAACTTGAAAAAGGTGTTCCTACATATGGATATGATCTTGCACAGGCGGTAAAAGATGAATATCTTGTAAGTTATATGACAGTTGAGACAACTTTGAAAATTCCGGAGGACGGGCTTGAATATGATAACCTTCCGGATGATGAAAAAGAGCAATATGAAGATACATTTACGGATGACAATGGAGATATGCCGGAAAGGATAGCACCATCTGCTATTAACAGCTGGGTTTTTAATGATGATACAATAAGAGTTGTGCTCGATATTCTGATGGATAAAGGTATAAAAGTTGATTATGGTCAAAGACTTGGAAAGACCATAATTTTTGCAAAAAATCATAATCATGCAGAAAAGATATATGAGATTTTTAATAAAAGGTATCCTGATTTAAATGGTTTTGCACAGGTTATTGATAACAAGGTTAAATTTTCACAGAGTATGATTGATGATTTTTCGGATTCAAAAAAGATGCCGCAGATTGCAATATCTGTAGATATGCTTGATACAGGAATTGATGTTCCTGAAGTTGTTAATCTTGTATTTTTTAAAAAAGTAATGAGTAAAGCTAAATTCTGGCAGATGATTGGGCGTGGAACAAGAACATGTAAAGGACTTATTGATGGTGAAGACAAGGATAAGTTTTATATATTTGATTTTGGAAGAAATTTTGAATTTTTCAGGGAAAATCCTAATGGTCATGAAGTTAAAAATGTTTTGCCGGTTCAGGGAGCAATTTTTAAGCTCCAATTTGAGATGGTTTATAAATTGCAGGATATGGAATTTCAGAATGAACGACTGATAAAGTACAGAGATGACCTTATAAGTCAGATGAGTGCAAAGGTGGGAGAACTTGAAAAAGATAATTTTGCGGTTCATCAGCATTTGAAATATGTTGAGTTGTATTCTGATAAAAATAGTTATAATAATATTTCGCAATATGATATTAATATGGTGAAAGAGGAGCTGGCACCGCTTATAAAACCTGACAATGATGATATTAATGCAGTTCGGTTTGATGCACTTATGTATGGAATAGAATTAGCTTCAATTATCGGAAATAAACATACGAAAGCCCGTTCTGATTTATTAAAGCGTGTAGATTGTCTTTCACATAAAATGAGCATTGATGAAATAAGAAATCATAAGGATATGATTGAAAAGATTTTGAAAACAGATTATCTGGACAGAGCCGGTATTGATGATTTTGAACATATACGGTCAGAATTAAGAGATTTGATGAAATATACAATATCTGATGTCAAAAAGTATGAAATTGACTGTAATGAAGAAATTTTATCAATGGAATTTCATGAAGCAGAACTTGAGAACGACGATTTGAATAATTATAAAGCTAAAGCAGAATATTATATCAGACAGCATCAGGATAACATTGCAATAGCAAAGTTAAAGACTAACAGACCACTTTCATCTACAGATATAAAAATCCTTGAAGATATTATGTGGAAAGATTTAGGCAGTAAAAAGGATTATGAAGAACAGGTAGGAGAAAAACCGCTGGGTGAATTTGTAAGAGAAATTGTAGGACTTGATATGAATGCAGCGAAAGAGGCATTTTCTGAATATCTTGATGAAAAAAGTTATAACAGCAGACAGATTTATTTTGTTAATCAGATAATAGAATATATTGTTCGCAACGGAATAATGAAAGATTTTTCAGTTCTCAGAGAGGCACCTTTTAATAATTATGGAAGTTTTGTGGAACTATATAATAATAATTTGAATGCTTGGAATGGAATTAAAAATATAATTAATTCTATTAATTCTAATGCGGCAGCATAAAATACGAAAGGCAGCATTGCTTGTTATGAAAAAAATATTACTTTTAACGACTGGAGGTACAATAGCATCATCCGATACAGGTTCAGGACTTATGCCGGTTGCAGGTGCTTACAGACTTTTAAACTATGTGCCGGATGTCAATAAAATATGTAATTTGTATACAATGTCAGTTATGAATATCGACAGTACAAACATGACACCAGAACTTATGATGAAGCTTGCACAGGCGGTAAGTGACAATTACGATAAATATAACGGTTTTGTAATAACGCATGGCACAGATACGATGGCATACAGTGCAGCAGCTTTAAGCTATATGCTTCAAAATCTTGGTAAGCCGGTTGTTTTTACTGGTTCACAGCTTCCAATCGAAGCAGAAGGAACGGACGCAATAAACAATCTTTCTGACGCAATATATTTTGCATGTGAAAATATCTGCGGAGTTTATGTTGTATTTAATGGGATTGCGATAATTGGAACACATGCAATGAAGATAAAGACAAGAAGTTTCGATGCATTTGAAAGTGTCAATTGTCCTGATATTGCAACGATAAAAAAGAACATTATAGAATATACTGCACAGGGAAAAAGTATAACGAAAAAAGAGACTGCACAAAATCTATATGGCAGCAAAGGATTCATTGCGAAGATTAACCTTTGTACGGATGTTATGCCATTGAAAATGTATCCCGGAATTGATGGGAGAGTATTTGATTTTATTAAAAATAATTATCGCGGAGTTGTAATCGAAAGTTTTGGAATTGGCGGAGTTCCTGATAATTATAATGATATATCAACAAAGTTGCGTGAACTGACAGAAGCAGGAACTGCGGTTGCAATCACAACGCAGTGTATGTATGAGGGAATAGATCTTTCAGTCTATGAAGTCGGACAAACACTTGCTAAACAGGGGATAATAAACTGTGCCGATATGACATTTGAAGCATCAGTT
>OHOI01001112.1_pt1 | contig 9599 bp, 2 predicted proteins | sample 1569781 | NCBI WGS metagenome assembly OHOI01 (sample SAMEA3879587, study PRJEB24766) | human gut metagenome | biome: human-associated habitat; feature: feces | place: USA | collected 1985/1987 | reverse complement strand
AGGCCCGAACATCGGTCTGATTTCGTCGCTCTGCGTCTATGCCAAGATCTCCGACATGGGATTCATCGAGACTCCTTACCGTACCGTGACCAACGGACAGGTGGATCTCAACAATGCCGATATCAAATATTATTCGGCCGAAGAGGAGGAGGGGCAGGTGGTCGCCCAGTCGAATGTTCCGATCGACGACGAGGGCCATTTCCTGCAGCCCGACCGCATCAAGGCCCGTGAAGGCGCCGATTTCCCCGTTGTGACGGCCCAGGAGGTGACGCTCATGGACGTAGCTCCGAACCAGATCGCGTCGATCGCGGCAAGTCTGATCCCCTTCCTGGAGCACGACGATGCGAACCGTGCCCTCATGGGATCGAACATGATGCGCCAGGCCGTGCCGCTGGTGACCTGCGAGTCGCCGATCGTCGGTACGGGTATCGAAAAGGATATGATCTCCGACAGCCGCATCCAGATCATCGCCGAGGGCGACGGTGAGGTGGTATTTGCGGATGCAACCAAGATCCAGATCAAATACCAGCGGACGGAAGAGGAGGTGATCTGCTCGTTCGAGCCGGAAATTACGACTTATGAACTGCCTCGCTACCGTCGTACGAACCAGAATACGTCGATCACGTTGAAACCGGCCGTTCTGACGGGCGACAAGGTGACCAAAGGCCAGATCCTGACCGAAGGTTATTCGACGCAGAAGGGCGAGTTGGCGTTGGGTCGTAACCTGAAGGTGGCTTTCATGCCCTGGAAGGGTTACAACTTCGAGGATGCCATCGTGATTTCGGAGCGTATCCAGCGCGAGGACATTTTCACCTCGGTCCATGTCGATGAGTACATCATGGAGGTCCGCGACACCAAGCGCGGCGTCGAGGAGCTGACTTCGGATATTCCGAACGTGAGCGAGGACGCTACCAAGGATCTGGATGCCAACGGTATTATCCGTATAGGCGCCAACGTGCATCCGGGCGACATCCTGATCGGTAAGATCACTCCGAAAGGCGAGAGTGATCCTTCGCCTGAGGAGAAGCTGCTCCGTGCGATCTTCGGCGACAAGGCCGGCGACGTGAAGGATGCTTCGCTCAAGGCGCAGCCGTCGCTGCACGGTGTGGTGATCGACACGAAGCTTTACAGCCGTGCCGGCAAAGAGAACAAGCGTGCGGGAAAGAGCTCGGAGAAGCTGCAGATCGAGAAGCTCGACGAGAAGTTCGCAGCCCGGGTCGCCGACCTGACCAAGCAGCTCGTAAACAAACTTTATACGCTGCTTCAGGGCAAGACGACTACGGGTATCACCGATTACTTCGGCGTGGAACTCTATCCTGCCGGAACGAAATTCACCCAGAAGCTGCTCGATGAGCTCTCCCGCAAAGTCACCGACGAGAAGTCGGGCGTTGCGATGGGGTACCTGAACCTGGGGACCTGCAAGTGGACGGGCGACAGCCACCTCGATGCGCTGGTAGAGAAGACGATCAACAACTATACGATCGAATGGAAGAAGGCCGATGCCGCGATCAAGCGTGAGAAATACAACCTCACCAACGGCGACGAACTCCCCCAGACGGGCGTGATCCAGATGGCCAAGGTCTATATCGCCAAGAAGCGCAAGCTGAAGGTGGGCGACAAGATGGCGGGACGCCACGGCAACAAGGGTATCGTGGCCCGTGTCGTGCGCGACGAGGATATGCCGTTCCTCGAGGACGGTACGATCGTCGATATCTGCCTGAACCCGCTGGGTGTGCCTTCGCGTATGAACCTCGGTCAGATTTACGAAACCGTGCTCGGCTGGGCCGGCAAGGAGCTGGGACTGAAGTTCGCTACGCCGATTTTCGACGGTGCTTCGCTCGACCAGATCAACGAATATACGGCGAAGGCGGGTATTCCGCGCAGCGGGCGTACTTACCTGTACGACGGCGGTACGGGCGAGAAGTTCGACCAGCCGGCTACGGTGGGCGTGATCTACATGCTCAAGCTCGGCCACATGATCGACGACAAGATGCACGCCCGTTCGATCGGTCCCTATTCGCTTATCACGCAGCAGCCGCTCGGCGGTAAGGCGCAGTTCGGCGGTCAGCGTTTCGGTGAGATGGAGGTTTGGGCGCTCGAAGGCTTCGGCGCCGCCAATATCCTGCAGGAGATCCTGACCATCAAGTCGGATGACGTGATGGGTCGTGCCAAGGCTTACGAGGCCATCGTCAAAGGCGACAACCTGCCCAAGCCGGGTATTCCCGAGGCAATGAACGTGTTGCTGCACGAGTTGCGCGGTCTGGCCCTTTCGGTCAAGCTGGAGTAAGGGAAGGTAGGTAGTAGTATATAGAGGATAAGAAAAAAGCATTGCATTATGTCATTCAATAAAGACAATAAAGTGAATAACGGTTACAGCTCCATTTCGATCGGACTGGCTTCGCCGGAAGAGATTCTGGCGCAGTCGAGCGGCGAGGTGCTGAAGCCCGAAACCATTAACTATCGTACCTACAAGCCTGAACGCGACGGTCTTTTCTGCGAGCGTATCTTCGGTCCCGTGAAAGACTACGAGTGCCATTGCGGCAAGTACAAGCGTATCCGTTACAAGGGCATCGTCTGCGACCGTTGCGGCGTGGAAGTGACCGAGAAAAAGGTGCGCCGCGAGCGCATGGGCCACATTTCGCTGGTGGTGCCGGTGGTGCATATCTGGTATTTCCGCTCCCTGCCCTCGAAGATCGGCTATCTGCTGGGTATCCCTTCCAAGAAGCTGGAGGCGATCATCTATTACGAGCGCTATGTGGTAATCAACGCCGGTGCTGCCGCCGAGCAGGGTGTGGAACGGTTGCAGACCCTTTCGGAGAAAGAGTATCTGGACATCGTGGGCGCGCTGCCGAAGGGCAACCAGTCGCTCGATGACAGCGATCCCAACAAGTTCGTGGCCCAGATGGGTGCCGAGGCGATCTATACGTTGCTTCAGCAGGTCGATCTGGATTCCATGTCCTATGCCCTGCGTCACAAGGCTTCGACGGAAACCTCGCAGCAGCGCAAGAGCGAGGCGCTCAAATGCCTGAATGTGATCGAGATGTTCCGTGCTTCGGAAGGCCGGAACAAACCCGAGTGGATGGTGCTGAAGGTGCTGCCGGTGATTCCTCCCGAGCTGCGCCCGCTGGTGCCGCTGGACGGCGGACGTTTCGCCACGTCGGATCTGAACGACCTCTACCGTCGCGTCATCATCCGTAACAACCGTCTGAAGCGTCTGATCGAGATCAAGGCTCCGGAGGTGATTCTGCGCAACGAGAAACGTATGTTGCAGGAGGCGGTCGATTCGCTGTTCGACAACTCGCGCAAGAGCAACGCCGTGAAGAACGAAAGCAACCGTGCCCTCAAGTCGCTGTCCGACTCGCTCAAGGGCAAGCAGGGTCGCTTCCGTCAGAACCTGCTGGGTAAGCGTGTCGATTATTCGGCCCGTTCGGTCATCGTCGTCGGTCCTGAACTGAAGATGCACGAGATGGGTATTCCGAAGGATATGGCGGCCGAACTCTATAAGCCGTTCGTAATCCGCAAGCTCATCGAGCGCGGTATCGTCAAGACGGTGAAATCGGCCAAGAAGATCATCGACCGGAAAGACCCCGTTATCTGGGGTATTCTGGAGAACGTCATCAAGGGGCATCCGGTGCTGATGAACCGTGCCCCGACGCTGCACCGTCTGGGTATCCAGGCCTTCCAGCCCAAACTGATCGAGGGCAAGGCCATGCAGCTGCACCCGTTGGCTTGTACGGCGTTCAACGCCGACTTCGACGGTGACCAGATGGCCGTGCATCTGCCGCTGGGCAATGCCGCCATTCTGGAGGCCCAGCTGCTCATGCTCGGTTCGCACAACGTCCTGAACCCCGCGAACGGCGCTCCTATCACCGTGCCTTCGCAGGACATGGTTCTCGGTCTGTACTATATCACCAAGCCCCGCAAGGGCGTCAAAGGCGAAGGCCTTACTTTCTATGGTCCCGAGGAGGCGATCATCGCTTACAACGAGAAGCGGGCCGATCTGCATGCGCAGGTGAAATGTATGGTCAGCGACGTGGACGAGAACGGCAACAAGGTGCGGGTACTGAAGGAAACGACTATCGGCCGCATCCTGTTCAACCAGGTGGTGCCCGAAGAGGTCGGTTATATCAATGAGGTGCTTACCAAGCGTTCGCTGCGCGACATCATCGCCGTGGTGATGAAGAAGGCGGGTGCCGACAAGGTGGCTGCATTCCTCGACGATATCAAGGCGATGGGGTACCAGATGGCCTTCCAGGGCGGTCTGTCGTTCAACCTCGATGCCGTTATTATTCCCGAGGAGAAGGAGAAACTGGTCCAGGAGGGATACGAGCGTGCCGACGAGGTGATCGAATCCTACAACATGGGTCTTATCACCAACAACGAACGCTACAACCAGATCATCGACATCTGGACCAATATCAATACGAAACTCACCAAGACGGTGATCGACACCCTGATCAAGGATGACGACGGTTTCAACCCGGTCTATATGATGCTGGACTCCGGAGCCCGCGGTTCGAAGGAGCAGATCCGTCAGCTTTCGGGTATGCGCGGTCTGATGGCCAAGCCGCAGAAGTCTGGTGTCGAGGTCGGTCAGCAAGTTATCGAATACTTCATCTCTACGCACGGTGCCCGTAAGGGTTTGGCCGATACGGCGCTGAAAACGGCCGATGCCGGTTACCTGACGCGCCGTCTGGTGGACGTTGCGCAGGATGTAATCATCAACGAGGAGGATTGCGGTACGCTGCGCGGTTTGACGGCTACGGCCATCAAGCGCAACGACGACGTGGTGCAGACGCTCTACGATCGCATCCTGGGCCGCACGGCTCTGAACGATGTGATTCACCCGCTCACGGGCGAGGTGCTCTGCAAGGCCGGTGAGGAGATCACGGAGTCGATTGCCGAGGCCATCGAGAAATCGCCGCTGGAGTCCGTCGAAATCCGTTCGGTGCTTACCTGCGAATCGCGTCGCGGCGTTTGTGCGAAGTGCTACGGACGCAACCTGGCTACGGCCCGCATGGTACAGCGCGGCGAAGTGGTCGGCGTCATCGCGGCACAGTCCATCGGTGAGCCGGGTACGCAGCTGACCCTCCGTACGTTCCACGTCGGCGGTGTGGCGGCCGGTACGGCTGTCGAGACCAATGTGGTTTCGAAATACGAAGGTCGTCTGGAGATCGACGAGCTTCGCACCGTGAAGGGCAAGAACCCGCAGGGCGAAGCCGTGGACATCGTCATTTCGCGTCAGTCGGAGTTCCGCATCGTGGATCCCAAGACCGAAATCGTGCTTTATACGCACAACCTGCCTTACGGTTCGATGCTCTATATGAGCGACGGCGCCGAGGTCAAGAAGGGCGACATGATCTGCGAGTGGGATCCGTACAACGCGGTAATCATCTCCGAGCATGAGGGTAAAGCTGTTTATGACAGTGTTATCGAGGGTGTTACTTACCGTGACGAGCGCGATGAGCAGACCGGTCTTTCGGAGAAGGTAATCATCGAATCCAAGGATAAGACCAAGAACCCCGTGATCAAGGTGATCAACAAGGAGGGCGAAGAGGTCAAATCCTACAACTTGCCGGTGTCGGCCCACGTGGTTGTCAAGGACAATGCAAAGATCAAGGCCGGCGATATCCTGATCAAGATCCCGCGTGCCGTCGGCAAGTCGGGCGGCGATATCACCGGTGGTCTGCCGCGTGTTACGGAGTTGTTCGAGGCCCGCAACCCGTCCAATCCGGCCATCGTTTCGGAGATCGACGGCGAGGTGACCTTCGGCAAGATCAAGCGCGGTAACCGTGAGATCATCATCACGTCAAAAGAAGGTGACGTACGCCGTTACCTGGTGCCGCTGTCGCGTCAGATCATCGTTCAGGAGAACGACTACGTGAAGGCCGGCGGTGCGCTTTCGGACGGTGCCATTACCCCGAGCGATATTCTCAATATCCTGGGTCTGACGAAGGTGCAGGAGTACATCGTCAATGAGGTGCAGGAGGTGTACCGTATGCAGGGCGTGAAGATCAACGACAAGCATTTCGAGGTGATCGTACGCCAGATGATGTCGAAAGTCAAGATCGAAGATCCGGGTGATACCCGCTTCTTCGAGGATCAGATCGTCGATAAATGGGAGTTTATGGACGTGAACGACGAGCTTTATGACAAGGTGGTCGTAACGGATGCCGGCGACTCTACGGCCGTACAGCCGGGGCAGATTATCTCGATGCGCAAGTTGCGTGACGAGAATTCGAGCCTCAAGCGTCGTGACCTGAATCTCGTCAAGGTGCGTGATATCGTTCCTGCGACTTCCACGCAGATTCTGCAGGGTATCACCCGTGCCGCATTGCAGACTTCGAGCTTCATTTCGGCCGCTTCCTTCCAGGAGACGACCAAGGTGCTGAACGAAGCTGCGATCCAGGGCAAGGTCGATCCGTTGGAGAACCTGAAGGAGAACGTGATTTGCGGCCACCTGATTCCCGGCGGTACCGGTATGCGGGAGTACGACAATCTGGTCGTAGGATTGAAGGAGGATCTGGAGGCGATTCAGGCTGCCAAGTAATAGATAATTTTTATCATAATCGAACGGGAGCAGACGGAAAGTCTGCTCCCGTTTTTTATGGGGTTTTGTCACCTGCTTGCGGAAGATGGCGGACTTCGTTGTGGAGTTTTTGGTCGCTTCACAGTTCAAGCTATGCCGGGCGAATAACCGGGACACCGAATTGTTTCGGTTCGTTTTTGTGGCCGCAATGGAAGAACCCGGATCGAACGCAACTATTTCGGATGTCGATATAATCGGCGGTATGCCGTTGAAAGCTGGCTTTCGATCGGATTATATGGAGAGCAATATGCGAACAGGACGACCGGGTAGGTCGTCCTGAAGAGAAGATAGTAGCTCCACCGCGACTCGAACGCGAATTTGAAGTTTAGGAAACTTCCGTTCTATCCCTTGAACTATGGAGCCTTGTAAAACTATCCGGCTTCCTCCCGAAGTCGTTCCGGCCGGGAGGAATCGTTGGCTTTCGGTCGGGAAGCGTGTGTCGTGCCGGAGATCCCGATAAACAGAAACAGTGCGTACCTTCCCGGTACGCACTGCAAATATAGTGATTTTTACGGGAAATCGGGACGGTTTTAGAATTTCAGGTTCACTCCGATAGCGAAAGTGTGCGCCGACAGGGAATAGTTGCCCGAAAAAGGCTGGATCGCCTTGTCGTTTGCCGTGGTATGAGCCTGGATTTTCGCTTGCTCCGGGGCCATTCCGCCTGCGATGAGCTGCCCGTATGTCTGTGCATAGACCGCTTTGTAAGTGAGTGAATTGTAGTAGTCGCACGATCCCGTCCGCTCCGGGTCTGCCGAGGTGATATATCCGTATGCCAGATCGATCGATACGTTTTTGCAGGGGTTGATCGTCACGCCGGCCGTGTAGGATACTTTGGTCATCGAAGGGGTTTCGGGGTTGAGGAAATCGCTCCGTACGGGGCTTTCATCTACGTACATACCCAGGCGTGCCGTGACGAATTTGCAGGCGTGGTATTGGACGCCGATACGGGTGGCCACCGTGTTCTTATAGTTCTTGATGCTCGTCGGCAGATCGTAAACCGATGCCCCGGTCGCCGGGTCGGTAATATCTACGTGGAGCGATTTATAGGCGCTCCACAGGACGTATTGGATGTCGAAAGCCATTTCCCACTTCGGGGTCGGTCGGAAGCCCACGCCCCAAGCGAGGTTGGCCGGCAGCGGGAGTTCCGTTTCGACGCAAGCGCTGCTCAAGTCGGGAATCATTCCCGTTGCCTGGAGGACCTGCCCGATTTCGGGAGAGGCATACAGGAGGTTGGCCGTGCCGCTTGCCACTTTCATCTTCACTTTCGAACGATAGGAGAAACCAAGGGTCCATTCCGGGGTGATGTCCCACAGGATACCTACGTTTACGCCGATCGCAGTTTTGGCGTCGCCTTTGATCCGGGCGGATACCAGGGAGCGATCTCCTGCCTGGGTGAACAGTTCGGCGTATTGTCCCTGCCCTGCGGCGGTCAGCAATCCGGCGATCGTATTGTTCGTCGCTTCGCCGACGGGGAACATGGAGCGCGACAGGTCGAACGTACCCCAGGTGATCGTCATGCCGACACCTACCGAGAGTTTATCCCAGAATTTGTAGGAGATCGTCGGCTGCAATGTATAGGCTTGCAGGTCGATGCTTTGGATCAGATGTGCTCCGACCCAGTTGTCGCCCCAGTTCATAGACGAGCCGTAAGGGGTATAAAATCCCAGGCCGACGGCCAGATTTTTGGTGGCTTTGTAGTTGAAATAGGCGTAGAGCGGCGTCGAAATCTTGTTGTCCGAGTGGGCTTGGATCTGCGGATTGCCCCGGTAGTCGTTGTTCGACAGGTACGTTGCATTGGATTTGATGCCCGTGATGCCGACCGAGAAGGAGAATCGGGAGGTTTGGAAGGCGGTTCCCGCCGGGTTGAAGTAGATCGACTCGGAATTGAGTTTCATACCTGTTCCCACGTGTCCCATTCCCAACTGTTTTGCACTCAAGGTATTGACTTGGTAGCCTTCGGCGCAGACCGCCGTTGCGAACAGCAGGGCCGAGATAGTTAGTAGCAGTTGCTTCATAATCAAAGTTTTAGTTGATAATTTGAAAAATATATTGATTTCTGTGGTAAGTTTATGCGCTCGGACGAGTTTCGGAGCGATTCTCATCCATGCTTTCAAAAATGCTTGTCTTAAAACGGAGCAAAAGTACGAAAACAAAGTCGAGTAGGAAAATATTTTGTTCGTAATTTCTTAAAAAGTGGACTAAAATGGATATAATTGGTCAGAATTGGATTCGATTCGAAAATAACAGGAAAGTAAAATACCGTTGTTCGAGATCAGATTTCATTGTTTCAGGACGTTTTTTTGATCGGGGGACTTGGAATTACCCGGAGGAAAGATTTGGCAGAATCGAAAATCCGTTATACTTTTGCACTCGGAGAGATGGCAGAGTGGTCGATTGCGGCGGTCTTGAAAACCGTTGAGCTGCGAGGCTCCGGGGGTTCGAATCCCTCTCTCTCCGCTGAACGTGCTGGACAGAAATGGTCAGCAAACGGACAAAAAGCTACAAATCAATGATTTGTGGCTTTTTTTATTGCCCGAAAGTCCTGCTTCCAAGACTTCAAAAGTACGGTAAAAGACAAAGTTTCGTTACTAAATCGTTACCTATTCCCCGCCGGACAAAAACGGTAACGATTTGTCCATAAATGACCTGATAATGACTATATTAGTCCATAGTCTGCATAACTCGAAAACGAGAGGTAAAAACTAATTTTGCAACTAAAAATTTTGAGTTATGAAATCGACATTCAAGGTTCTTTTTTATTTGAAGAAAGGTTCTGAAAAGAAAAACGGCGAGGTTATGATTATGGCACGCATCACCATAGACGGCAAACTTTGCCAGTTCAGTACGAAACAGAGCATCCAGCCCGACAACTGGAGCATTGCTGCGGGCAAAGCCAAAGGTAGGGATGCCGGGAGGATAAACGCCCTTTTGGACGACATACGTTCTTCCCTGAATACCATTTACCACGAAATGCAGCGGCGTGACAACTACGTGACCGCCGAGAAAGTGA
>OHOI01001107.1_pt1 | contig 9672 bp, 10 predicted proteins | sample 1569781 | NCBI WGS metagenome assembly OHOI01 (sample SAMEA3879587, study PRJEB24766) | human gut metagenome | biome: human-associated habitat; feature: feces | place: USA | collected 1985/1987 | reverse complement strand
AAGTTAATCAACAACTAATTTGTTCGGATTTCCGGATATTTATATACCCCGCCGCTTTCGGCGGGGTGTTTTTTACGCAACAGGTGGAATAATTTAAAGCCTGTATGATACATATTATTAGTATTTGCCAAGGAGACAGATTTATAATGTATAATTTTTCTAAATCAAAAAAAATACTTTTTGCTATAATGGCAGTTTCTTCATTAACATTTGCTGCATGCTCACAAAAAAACAGTTCGGATGAAAATGTGACATCAAATCAGGCACAGACTGAGTATGAGAGCAAATCATCAGGTACACAGGCAGTACAGCAAGAGACAACAAAAGAGCAGATTAAAGGTGTAAATAAAATTGCACTGTATATAGACCACAAGGATACAGGTATACATGAACTTGCTGATACATATTCATCTGCGTGGGTTAAAGGAAAAGATATTATAAGTTTTGACGCATTTGGATGCGATGAAAAGACATTTTCATCTAATGGCATGAACTTTAAAAAATTATGGGAAAGTTACTGGACACAATATGAAGGATATGAGAATTCTAAAATAGGTTATATTGTGAGTTTTAAACTGAAATCAGGAGAGGAAATAAATACTACAATTAAAAATCCTGATGATGTTTTTGTATATAGAAATTATCTTGAAAATTATCTGTATGATGATATAAATCAGGTCCAGGGTGAGTGGTACAGCCATCTTTTACAGTCAGAAGTGACTGATAAAACACGTATGACTTCAATAAAATTTACAGCAGGACAGGATATTGATAAAGTTGGCGACACAATAAAACTGACAGCTTTTGTATACAATTCGGATGATGATTTTGATGCTTCCGGCAATTACAAAGGAAATGTGAGTTATACAGTTACAATAAAAAATACAGCACAATAAAATTAGGAGAGGAATATATAGGTGAAAATTTACATGTTAAGTAAATATTTAAAAAAGGCAGCGGCAGTAATGTCGTCTGTAATGATTTTTTCATTTGCAATACAGGCAGTATCACCATCATTTGTTGCAAAAGCAGACAGTGTAAGTGCACAGACAACAGCGTCAGCACAGGAACAGCAGGAAGTACAGGCAAAACAGCTTACATTAAATCTTTTGGCATCATCTGGAAAGAGCGTGGCAAATCTTTTGGACGATGCGTATACATCTAAAGTGTCATTTGCGGCAGGAGATACACTTACAGTTTCAGCTGATGAACCTATGCAGGGTGTATATGGGCTTCGCTGGAAAGCAGCTATAGCGTGTCATATAACGGAAAAGAGCAGAAAATCACGAAGGAAGATATGCTTCATAAGTATATTGATTTTGGGGAGACAGTTACAGAATGTACAATAACTTTTGAAAGTGCAGCTTCTGTGTGCGATATATTTGCATATGGAAAAGGTAAACTTCCTGATAATGTGCAGGTATGGGAAAAACCATGTACAGACGCTGATATACTTGTATTTTCGACACATGCAGATGATGAAATTCTTTTCCTTGGTGGAGTTCTTGCAACATATGCAGGCCAGCAGGGGCTGAATGTGCAGGTTGCATATATGACAAATTACTGGAATGGTGCGACTGTAAGGGAACATGAAAAACTTGACGGTCTCTGGGAGAGCGGTGTAAAGCATTATCCTGTTAATGGGGAATTTGATGATATATACGCTACAGATCTTAATGGTGCAATGAGTGTTTATTCTTATGATGATGTACTTGGTTATGTTACAGAACAGATAAGAAGGTTCAAGCCGCTTGTTGTTGTTACACAGGATATCAATGGAGAATATGGACATGGAGGACATATGCTTCTTGCAAAGGCTGTATGTGAGGCTGCCGATAACAGCGGAACGGCTTCATTTAAACAGGAATCTGCTGATAAGTATGGTGCGTGGGATGTTCCAAAAACTTATATACATCTTTATGGCGAAAATAAAATCAGGATGGATTTAAGACAGCCGCTTTCAAATATGAAATCAAGAACAGCAATAGACGTTGCCAAAGATGCGTATTTACAGCATGTATCACAGCAGTGGTGCTGGTTCTACGTATCGGATGAATATGAATACAGCTGTGCTGATTTTGGACTTTACAGGTCTACAGTCGGTACTGATACAGGCAATGACATGCTTGAAAATGTAACGACATATGAAGAAAAAAAGCGGATTGAAGAAGAGTCAAAAGCTGCAGAAGAATCCTCAAAACAGGAAGAATCTTTAAAGACAGCCGAAAAAGAGGAGATAAGAGAACAGAAAGCTGCTAAAAAGAGAAACGTAGTTCCGGTTATTATTATTGCTGTTCTGGTTGTTGTGCTTGCAGCTGCCGGAGTGGTTTATCATAATTATATGGAAAAGATGCGCCGCAAAAAGAGAAGAAAAAACAGGGGGAAAAATGGCAGTCATAGGGGTAATACAAGATAATCTGTATAAATCACGTGCAAATATAGCAATAAAAAGGATAAAGAAAAAATGTTCCGGGCTTCCTGTTATGATTCACCAGGTCAGTGAAATCCGTGGATACAACAGTACATATGCACTGCTTAATGCAGTTGTTATTCGTGATGCAGATATTGTAGTTGTTGAACTGGACAGGTTGAATGATATCAGGCTGAAATATCCGGATATATCTGAGAATATCAGCATTGCAGCGGTTCTGAAAGCAGGAAATCCTGGAAATGTACTTATAACAAGAAAATTTGAAAAAAAGTTTGGGCATGCTGTGGCATTGTGTGATTCAATACAGGCTGTAAGGCAGCTTGAAAGCATATTTGATGGTATAGTATGCAAGTATAATGATGATGATACAGTAAAACAGATAGAAAGATTAAAACAGGGGCAGTGTGATGCACTGTTTTTGTCAACAGATAGGGTAAAAGTAACGCAGAGTGAACATATAAGAGGACTTTCCTACAAATATTATGAGGGAAGTGAAAAAGATACATCACAAGGAAAAGCTGTGTGGGTGATAGTGGCAAGATATGATAACAAAGGTCTTATAGATATTCTGGAAAAACTTTCTGATGTAAAAACAGTTGAAATGTGTCGTAAAAAATTGTAGAATGTATTATTATATAAATATAATGCTGTGTGACAGTAAAAATGTAAATATTAATAGTTTAATAGATTATTGGCGAGGATACATATGGAATTTAAAAAGATTGATGATAAAAAGTTTCAGTGCCTTCTTTTTGAAGAAGATTTAGAGGAAAATAATATATCATTAGATGACTTTTTTAGAAATGATACAGAAAAGATACATGGACTTCTTGATGTTGTTATGGAAGAGGCAAGAAAAGAGATTGGTATAGCACCTTCTGGTGAGATGATTTCATTACAGCTTGCACCGCAGCCTAATAATTCTTTGCTTCTTACAGTGTCATCCGGCGGTGATGATATTTCGGACATGTTAAGACAAGCAGGAAAGAGAGCGGCAAAAGCACTTTCTTCAATGAGTCCGAAAGAAAATAATATTATAAAGAATTCAGATGACAAGCGTAAAAAGAAAGTCAAAGAAGCCGAATTTGAAAGTGTTGCCGTCAAAGACGGTGATGAATTTTTTGCGATTGACTGTGAAGGCGGATTTGTTGACAGTGAACTTGCAATATGCAGATTTTCAGAATGGGCTGAATTTGAAAGATTCTGTTCACAGAGCAGAAGAACATGGGGTGTCCACAACACACTTTATAAGGATGATACTGATGTTTATATTGTTCTTGAAAGAGGAAGATGCTCAACTGTAAAGTTTTCTCAGCTTGTTAATGATATGCTTGAATATGGTGAATTTGTACCGGCAAATGTGGAAAAGATAGGATATATAAAAGAACATTATCATAAGATAATAGCTGATAATGCTATTAATATTACTAAAAAATATTGTACTGCCGGATAATTGATAAACAGTATGGAGGAAAAGATGCTTGAATTAAAAGATATATGTTTTAATGTAAGACAGGATTCAAAAGAAAAAGAAATTTTGAAAAATATTAATTTGAAAATTGATGAGCGTTTTGTTGCAATAACAGGACCTAATGGTGGAGGCAAGTCTACACTTGCAAAGATTATAGCCGGAATTGAAAAGCCTACATCAGGAAAAATTATCCTTGATGGAGAAGATATTACAGATTTATCGATAACAGACAGAGCAAATAAAGGCGTAAGTTTTGCATTCCAGCAGCCTGTAAGATTTAAAGGATTGACAGTAAAAGATTTAATTACACTTGCAAGCGGTAAAAAGATAACAATTGCGGAAGCGTGTTCATATCTTTCAGAAGTTGGTCTTTGTGCAAAGGATTATATTAACAGGGAAGTTAATGCTTCACTTTCAGGAGGAGAACTTAAACGAATTGAGATTGCAATGATTATTGCAAGGGGAACAAAACTTTCTTTGTTTGATGAACCGGAAGCAGGAATAGATTTGTGGAGTTTTAATAATCTTATAAGAGTTTTTGAGTCACTTCATGAAAAGATTAAAGGCTCAATAATTATTATTTCACATCAGGAAAGAATTCTTAATATAGCTGATAAAATTATTGTTTTATCAGGTGGAGAAGTGACTGCTGTCGGAACAAAAGATGAGGTAATGCCAAAGCTTATTGAATCATCAGAAGCCTGTTCAACACTTCTTGATAAACTAGCTTAATAATACAGTTAATATATTTGAATGGAGATTATTTAGATTATGGATGCAATACAAAAAAGCATGCTTGAAAAGATAGCGGATCTGCATGAAGTGCCGGAAGGAGCTTATAATATACGTTCTAACGGAGCACTTGCAGGCAGAAATACAACTGCCAATATAGATATTGTTACAAAGCAGGATAAACCGGGAATAGACATAATTATCAAGCCGGGCACAAAAAATGAGAGTGTTCACATTCCGGTTATATTAAGTGAGAGTGGACTGAATGACTGCGTATATAATGATTTTTATATTGGTGAAGGTGCAGATGTTGTGATAGTTGCAGGATGTGGAATTCATAACTGTGGAACTGATACATCAGAACATGATGGAATTCATACATTTTTTATCGGTAAAAATGCAAAAGTAAAATATATCGAAAAACATTATGGTGAAGGTGACGGAACAGGTGAAAAGATTCTTAATCCAACAACTATAGTCCATATTGATGAAGGCGGATATATGGAGATGGAGACAACGCAGATAAAAGGTGTTGATTCAACAATAAGAGATACACAGGCTGATTTGAAGGACGGTGCATCTTTAGTTATAAAAGAAAAGATTATGACACACGGAAACCAGACTGCCGAGACTAACTTTGTAGTTAATCTTGATGGTGTAGATTCAAGTGCCAATGTAATATCACGTTCAGTTGCAAAAGATTCATCAAAGCAGGTATTTAATTCAAAAATATGCGGTAACAACAAGTGTTACGGACATACTGAATGTGATGCAATTCTTATGGATAACGGACATGTCAATGCGGTGCCTTCGCTTGAGGCAAATGACCTTGATGCAAGCCTTATCCATGAGGCGGCAATCGGCAAGATAGCTGGAGAGCAGCTTATCAAGCTTATGACACTCGGACTTACGGAACATGAGGCAGAAGAGCAGATTATTAATGGGTTTATGAAGTAATGAGATATGCAGAATTTTTAAAAAAAGATGGTGTAATAGGTTTTGTGGCTCCATCTTTCGGATGTGCCACTGAACCCTACAGAAGTGCATTTGACAGTGCAAAAAAAGAGTTTGCAAGGCGGGGATATATTCTTGTAACCGGTCCTAATTGTTATGAATCTTCCGGAATAGGAATAAGCAGTACGCCACAGAAGTGCGGAGAGGAACTCACATATATGTATATAAACAGCAGTAGTGATATTCTTATATCATGCGGCGGTGGTGAGCTGATGTGTGAGACTCTTGAGTATGTTGATTTTGATAAAATAAAGAATTCACCTCCGAAGTGGTACCTTGGATATTCTGATAATACCAATTTTACTTTTTTACAGACAATACTTAACGATACAGCATCTATTTATGGTGTGTGTGCAGGTGCATTTGGCATGAAACCGTGGCATAAAGCAATTGATGATACATTCCGTCTTATCACGGGAAAGAAACTGCGTTTTACCGGGTATGACAAATGGGAAAAGGAATCATTAAAATCAGAAGAAAATCCTTGTGCGACAATGAATGTCACAGAAAAAAGAATAACTCCTGCATTCATTGGAAGTAAAAGGATAGCTTGTGAGGAGACTGATATTACTTTTTCAGGACGTTTAATTGGCGGATGTATGGATTGTCTTGTTAATATTTTAGGAACAAAGTATGATAAAGTTGCTGATTTTAATGAGCGATATAAAGAAGATGGTTTCATATGGTTTCTTGAAAGCTGCGATTTGAATGTATTTGCCATAAGACGAGCTATGTGGCAGATGGAAAATGCGGGATGGTTTAAGTATTTAAAGGGCTTTGTGATAGGACGTCCGCTTGTATTCGGACAGGAAATGATGGGGCTGGACCAGTATGAGGCTGTTCTTGGAATTATAGGAAAATATAATGTTCCTGTCATCATGGATGCAGATTTGGGACATTTATCACCGACAATGCCGCTTATATGTGGAAGTGTAGCAACAGTCAGCATAAAGGGAAATAATTACAGTATAGATATGAAACTGATATAAAAAATGGCGGGCAATAATTTGCCCGCTATTTTATGTATAAAATAAATTTTCTAAAAGACAATCGGAATGACGTGATTCGAACACGCGGCCTCTTCGTCCCGAACGAAGCGCTCTACCAAACTGAGCCACATTCCGCAATAATATTTCCGGATATAATCAATATGCCAAAAACATTATATATTTTAATAGCATTTTGCATAAATGTCAATAAAAAGTTCTGTTTTTAAGATAGTTGATAAGAGATGTGCATGCACTGTCAGATGGAAGTGATTTGCTGTATGCAAAGCATATCTGGCGTGGCTTTATAGTAGATGGTGTTTTTATCTGAATAAGTGATTTGTTATTAAGCTCTTCTTTTATGAATTCTTTAATAATGCATCCGACACCGAGACCGGTTTTTACAAAGTCAATTAAAAGCTCCATACTATTTACTTCCATGGCTGTGTCAGAAGAAATTTCCCAGCTGCTTAAATAATTGTTGATAAATTTTCTTGTAAGGTTGTTTTTATCAAGAAGAATCAGGTTTGAATTGTTTATTATATCATTTGAAGATATGTTTTCACGTTCAATCAGTCCTTTGGCATATTGGGGTGATGATACGAATATGTCATGAATCTGGCCGGCACCTATATAATCGAGTTTTTTGGCTGAATCGGGTCTGGCAATAAGTCCGATATCAATTTCGTTGTTTTCAATAAGCTCAATTGTGTGGCTTGTTGACTGGCACGATATTGTTATCTGCATATGTGGATATTCTGTAAGAAAATCTTTGAGACAGGGAAGAAGAATGTGCTTGCACAGAGTTGAACTTACACCAATTCTTATATGTCCTATTCCAAGTTCGTGTATATGCCTTAATGTATCTTCACCTGCAGAAATTGTCTCAAAAGCACTGTGAAGATATCTGTAAAGTATATTTCCTTCATTAGTTAAAGTTATGCCTTTTGATGAGCGTTTTATAAGGCTGACTCCAAGTGATTCTTCAAGTTTTTTGATGGATTTACTGACGGCCGGCTGGCTGATATAAAGCGACTTTGCGGCACCGGATATGCTTGACGAACGTGCAACTGTAAGAAATATATGATATAAAGGTATATTTGCTGAATTCATAATGCCTCCTTGAATGATTTATGAAATGCACTAATGTATAACTTCAAGTTATAACTGATATGTATAATATGTATTTGCATTATATCAATAAGTGTATTAGAATACAATAAAAGCATTTAAATTATAGTCTGAAAGGATGGTAGATAAAGATGGGAATGACAATGACACAGAAGATTCTTGCTGCTCATGCAGGTCTTGACAAGGTTGAGGCAGGACAGCTTATTGAGGCAGATCTGGATCTTGTACTTGGTAATGATATCACATCGCCGGTTGCGATTCATGAGATGGATAAGATGACTGTTAAAACTGTATTTGATAAGGATAAGATTGCACTTGTACCAGATCATTTTGTACCTAATAAAGATATTAAGTCTGCTGAACATTGTAAATGTGTAAGACAGTTTGCAATGAAGCATGATATTACTAATTATTTTGAAGTTGGACAGATGGGTATTGAGCATGCACTTTTGCCTGAAAAAGGACTCACAGTTGCCGGTGATGTTATTATCGGTGCTGATTCACATACTTGTACATATGGTGCACTTGGTGCATTTTCTACAGGTGTTGGTTCTACAGATATGGCTGCCGGAATGGCAACGGGCAAAGCATGGTTTAAAGTACCTTCAGCTATTAAGTTTAATCTTACAGGCAAGCCTTCAAAATGGGTAAGTGGTAAAGATGTGATACTTCACATTATCGGTATGATTGGTGTTGATGGTGCTCTTTACAAATCAATGGAATTCACAGGTGACGGAATTGCGAACCTTACAATGGATGACCGTTTTACAATTGCCAATATGGCAATAGAGGCAGGTGGAAAGAACGGTATTTTCCCTGTAGATGATATCACAAGAGAATATATGAAAGAACATTCAAAGAGACCGTTTGTAGAATATAGTGCAGATGATGATGCAGAATATGAACAGGTTTATGATATTAATCTTGCAGAGATTAAGCCAACTGTTGCATTTCCTCATCTTCCTGAAAATACACACACAGTTGATTCTATAGATGATATTAAGATTGATCAGGTTGTAATCGGTTCCTGTACAAATGGCCGTATAGATGACCTTCGTTGTGCGGCAAAGATTCTTGAGGGAAGAAAAGTTGCAAAAGGACTTCGTGTAATCGTAATTCCTGCAACACAGAAAATCTATCTTCAGGCAATTGAAGAGGGTCTTGTTCAGACATTTATCAACGCAGGTGCTGTAGTAAGTACACCTACATGTGGTCCATGTCTTGGCGGTTATATGGGCATTCTTGCTGAAGGCGAGAGATGTGTTTCAACAACTAATAGAAATTTCGTAGGACGTATGGGACATGTTGACTCAGAGATTTATCTTGCAAGCCCGGCTGTTGCGGCTGCCAGTGCTGTTACAGGTAAAATAAGCCAGCCATCAGAACTTGGTTTATAATATAATTTGAATATAGATTAATGGAGGATTAGTGATGAAAGCAGAAGGAAGAGTTTTTAAATATGGCGATAATGTTGATACAGATGTAATTATTCCTGCAAGATATCTGAATTCATCTGACCCGGCAGAACTTGCTACACACTGCATGGAAGATATTGATAAGGATTTTGTTAAAAATGTAAAAAAAGGTGATATAATTGTTGCAAATAAGAATTTTGGATGTGGTTCTTCAAGAGAACATGCTCCTATTGCAATTAAGGCAGCAGGCGTAAGCTGTGTTATTGCTGAAACATTTGCAAGAATTTTTTACAGAAATTCAATTAATATCGGACTTCCTATTATTGAGTGTCCTGAAGCTGCAAAAGCTATCAATGCAGGTGATGATGTAGAAGTCGATTTTGACAGCGGTGTCATAACAGACAAGACAACAGGCCAGAGCTTCAAAGGACAGGCATTCCCTGAATTTATGCAGAAAATCATAAAAGCAGAAGGACTTATTAATTACATTAA
>OHOI01001101.1_pt1 | contig 9689 bp, 8 predicted proteins | sample 1569781 | NCBI WGS metagenome assembly OHOI01 (sample SAMEA3879587, study PRJEB24766) | human gut metagenome | biome: human-associated habitat; feature: feces | place: USA | collected 1985/1987 | reverse complement strand
TAAGGGTTTGGGACTATCCCAACAAGCAAAATGCCCGCGCCGTTCCAAGAGCAGCGCGGGCATTTCTCGCAAACGGGTACTCGTTTGCTGTGCTTGCTATGTAGTTGTTTTTATCCGTAAACGCCTGTTTCTCTCGCTTTGGGCTTTCTGTCTGCGGCGTATCTTTGCCGCGCAATCGGGGCAGTATTTCGCCCGGTTGCTGCCCGCCGCAAACGTGCTGCCGCATACCGCGCAACGCTTCAAATCGGTTTCCCCGCTGCGGGTGATCTGTTCGCAAAGCTGCCTGTCGGCGGGTAATACCGCTTCGCGGAAATAGCGGCATAGCAGCGAATAGCTGATACTCTGCACACAAACGCAAGTTTCCCCGTCGTCCAGCAGCAGACAATTCCCGCAATCGTTGTTTGCACAAGCGGCGCGGGTCATTTTCTTTACGGCGCGGTATTGCTTTTCATCAAGCCTTATCATTTTCGGTTCTGCTCGACGCGGAAGTTTACATACTTGCCGCCTGTGTCGGCAAGCAGCACAACCCCGTCAAAGGTCTTTCCCGTTTTGGTGGAGTACATACCCTTGATTTTTACCTTTCCGTCTTTCAAAAGGGCGGCGGCAATCGCCTTTGTGAAAGCCTTTTTGCGCTGCTCAAAAAAGCGGTCATTCTTCCACATCACAAAGCTGCAAGCCCTGTCGGAGCAGTAAAAGTTTTTCTTGCCCTCGTAAACCGCCGCGCCGCAACGGGGGCAAGTGCCGATTGCTTCCCGCTGCGGGGTAAACAGCTTCGCTTTATCTTCGGAAATCGCGGAATAGGTTTTGACAAGCCCCGCTGTCATTTCCTCAATGCTGCGCATGAAATCGTCCGGGCTGTCGCTGCCTTTGGCAATCCCGGTAAGGCGGGTTTCCCATTCTGCCGTAAGCTGCGGGGACGTAAGGACTTCGGGCAGGATAGCGGCAAGGTTATACCCGTCCTTTGTGGGGATTAGCTTTTTGCCCTTGCGCTCGGCAAAGCCCGCACTAATGAGTTTTTCAATGATACCCGCCCGCGTTGCGGTAGTGCCTAACCCTTTGCGCTCTGCGTCCTCCGGCGTTTCTTCCTTGCCCGCGTTCTCCATAGCGGACAGAAGCGTATCTTCGGTATATGCTTTCGGGGGCTGCGTGTAACGCTCGGAGATCTCCGCTGCCGGATTGTCAAAGGTCTGCCCCTCGGCAAGCGGCGGCAAAACGGTTTCCGGCTCTGCGTCCTCGTCCTGTTCCTCGGACGCGGCGCGGGACAGCTTTTCAATCTCACGCCACCCCTCGCAAAGCGTCGTCTTTCCCTTTGCGGTAAAGGTATAACCGCCGCAAGAGATAACCGCCGTAACCGCTTCATACTCATAGGGCGCGGCAACGGCGCAAAGCAGTTTTGCGCACACAAGGGTCATTAGCTTTTTCTCACTTTCGGCAAGGGAAGAAAAGCCCGTTTTCACAAACTCCGCTGTCGGCAAAATGGCGTGATGGTCGGTTACTTTGCTGTTGTCGCAAATCCTCGCAAGGTCGGCTTGCAGCTTCACGCCCTGCATAAAGGGGAGAGCAGCGCAAAGGCCGGTGATAAGTTCCTTTGTGCTGCCCTCCATATCGGAAGTGATATATTTGCTGTCGGTGCGGGGATAGGTCAAAAGCCGTTTTTCATAAAGGGCTTGCGCATAGTCAAGGGTCTGTTTCGCCGTAAACCCATACAAACGGTTTGCTTCCCGCTGCAAGGCGGTGAGGTCAAACAGTTTCGGCGGGGCTGCGGTCTTTTTCTCTTTTTTAAGGGAAGTACAAACGGCCTGCGATTTCTCGCAAGCCGCTTTCATCTGCTGCGCTGCCGCTTCGTCGTTCAGCCTTTCGGACAAAGCCGAAACACCGCCCGCGTCCAGACGGACAACATGATATTTTTCTTTCTTAAAGCTGCTGATCGCATAGTCGCGGTTTACCAGCATGGTAAGGGTGGGCGTTTGCACCCTGCCGACATTCAGCGTTTTGTGATAGAGGATAGAGAAAAGGCGGGTCGCGTTAATCCCGACAAGCCAATCTGCCTTTGCTCTGCAAAGCGCGGATTGATAGAGGTTGTCATAGCTGCGCCCGTCTTTGAGGTTTGAAAAGCCCTCGCGGATTGCGCTTTCTTCCATGCTGCTAATCCAAAGGCGGGAAAAGGGCTTTTTGCAATTTGCCTGTTCATAGACAAATCGAAAAATGAGTTCTCCCTCGCGCCCGCTGTCGCAAGCATTGACAATCTCGGAAACGTCGCTGCGCTGCATAAGGTCTTTGAGTACGGAAAACTGCTGCTCCTTGCCGCTGGCAACGGTAAACTGCCAATCCTGCGGGACAATGGGGAGATCGTCATACTTCCATTTTCGGTACTGCTCGTTGTAGGTCGCCGCGTCCGCAAGGCTAATCAAATGCCCGATACACCAGGACACAAGGTAGCCGCTGCCCTCAAAATATCCGCTGCGCTTTTCATTCGCGCCAAGTACGGCGGCAATCGCCGCCCCGACGCTCGGTTTCTCTGCAATTACAAGTTTCATACTTCCTCGTCCTCCTGCTCGGTTTCTAATTCTTCCGCGTCCTCGTCGTCCTCGTCAAAATCGAGATCGTCAAGGTTGCTGCTGCCTTTTGCCGCGTCCTTTTTGGGCTTCATAATCTTAAAGTAATAGAACGCGCCGCCGCCCGCTGCGGCAACAAGCAGCACGACAAGCAGAATAGCACCGCCCATGCCGCCGCCTTTATCTTCCTCCGGTTCCGGCTGCTCGGTTTCTTCCGGCTCCGGCTCGGCTTCCTTGCCCGCGCACTCGCTCATGTTGACGCTGCAAACGGGGCAATCGGTGTTGACGCTTCCGGGGGCGCATTTTTCAGTACAACTACAAACGGGGGCTTCGGTCTGTTCGTCCTCCATAAGCTGCAAAAGGTCTTTTTCATCAACTTGATTGAGGAAATGGACGGTGTTTTCTCCGTCCTCGGCGCGGTCAATGATGATGTAAAAATAGTTGCCGTTTTTCGTAACGACGGTAATAAACTGCTTATCGCCGGACGCTTCGCCCGTTATGTCGTCCACAAGGCTCATGTTGCCCTCCGGCGTTAAGGGCTGCGGCTCATAGCCGCCCGTCGTTTCTTCCGGCTCGGTTTCGGTTACGGGGGTAGGCGGCTCGTCGCTCACATCACCGCCGCCCGCAAAAGCGGTAACAGAAAAGCCGCCCATGAGTACAAGGGCGGCAAGCAAAGCGGTAACGCTGCGGAACAGTTTTTTATGCTTCATCTTCGGTTTCCTCCTGTTCGTCGGTATAGTCTGTGTCCGGCTGCGGCAAAATGATTTCGCCGTTGGCATAGGCGGAGAGGAACGCGGCAAGCTGCGCCCCGTCAAGGTGTACCGCTTTCACCATTTGAACGATCTGCGCGTTTTCTTCCTCGATTTTCTGCGCTTCAAGGTCTTTCAGCCTTTTTTGGTATTCAAGGACTTTCGCCCTCGTTTTCTCAATATCCCTTTCGATACGGTCAAGTTTCGTGTTCGCCATAGTCATTTACTCCTTTCCAAACTGTTCTTTCCATGAATAGCTGCGCCCCAATCCCTTAACGGTTTTAAGATAGGGCATAGCGTTTTCTTCCAAAGTCGCCGCCCGGTTAAATAGATCGGGATAGTGTTCTTTGAGATATAAAATCTCTTGTTTCTTCATGCTCGGACAAAAGAAACAGGACGATTTACCCGGCTGCGGCAATCCTGCCGCTTTGATTTCCCGGATACAATCGTCCCTGTTCCAGCCCCATTCTTCAATGAGGGGGTAGCGGTTATGATATTTTTTGTCGGCTTCGTTGTACTTGCGGGAATGTTCATACCGTTTCACTTCTCCCGCGTCATAGCCGATATAGCGGTTGACTTTCTCGCCGCGCTGCCATACTTCGCGGCAAGGCGCATAGTGGTTGCAAAACTTTTCCTGCGGTGCGATTTTGTGTTTCTGCGAACAACGCTTATGCCCGTAGGCAATCGACGGGAGCGTATGAGAGCGCAAGCACTCGGTTTCAAGAGATAGGCGGTTGCCGTAGCGGTCAACATACTGCACAACGGTAATCTGCGGCATACCGTGTTCCGCAAGCCATTGATTGATTATCTCGATAAATTGATAGGTATGCGGGTGTTCCGCGCCCGTATCGGCAAAGGTGATAAGGTCAATCGGGATTTTGTGCTTGTATAGGCCAATAAGTAAGGCGGCACTATTCGTGCCGCCGCCAAAAGATACAATATTCATTTTTCAACTCCTTTTAATTGTAATTTAACCGCCCGTAGGCGTAAAAGTGGGATTGCCAATAGCTGGTGTCCAGCTTTGAATACTGGATAGGGTCGCCACAATGCAGCATGACGGGGCTTCCGTCCCCGTCCTCGCCAACGTAGATACCCACATGAGATACCCCCGGTGTGTCATATGTACCCGTAAAGAAAACCAAATCCCCCGGCTGCGGGTTGGAAACGCGGGTTGAAATGTTGTAAAGCCCCTGCGCCCCAAGTCTGCCCGTATTGTATAAGCCGCTGTTCGTCAGCACATAGCTAACAAAACCGCTGCAATCAAAAGAGGTTTCCGGGCTGCTGCCGCCCCACACATAAGGAAAACCGACATACTTTTCCGCTTCCTCAATGAGCCGCGCAAACTGTTCATCTTCCAGATAGGCGGGCGGGATTTCATAATCCGCTGGCGGGTTTTCATAGTATTTTGAAATATAGCCGGATTGCGGGAAAAGGTCGGGTCTGTTCCCAAGCGACGACATATACATAGCGTACATGGATAGCTGTTCCTCGCCCATAATGTAAACGGGAACATGGGAGAGGTTGAAGTTTTCCAAATCCACATTGAGAATGTAATAGTTATAGGCTACTTCAACGTCGTATTCGTTGCCCTCGCTGTCCGTCCGCGTTTCGGTGCGGTAGCGTACCTCGACTTCCTCCGTAACCGTCAAGATATACTGTTTATCAAAGAGCATTTCAAGGGTGCTTTGCGCTTCATCGAGAGTAAACACGCCCTCATGCCAAGCGGAGAGGATAGAGATTAGCACATACGGGTCATGCTCGATCTCGTCAGCCGTTACCCGGTATTCGTCATAGCCGGGGTATTCGCTTTCGATGTTATCCAGCATATCCTGTAACTCGGCTTCCATAGCGACATACGCGCTTTCTGCGCCTGTAATATCCGCGTCCTCGGAGAGATAGGACGACGCAATCAAGCCGCTGCCGCTGTTGCCGCCGAACAGGGAACAAGAGGACAAGCCGCCGAAAAACAGAAGCACGATAAAGGCAATCCCGCCCACAATCAAACAGCCTTTCCAATGCCGGACGACAAAGAACGTCGCCCGTTTGGTTTCCTGCGCCGTTTTCTTCGCCGCCTTTGCGGTGGCTTCGGCGGTCTTTTTCACCTTGCCGCCCGTTTTCAACGCCTTTGCATACTGCTTTTTAATGCGCTGTTTTTGCCAAAAACGGGAAATCGGGTTGGAGTGCGCAAGGGCGGGGTTATCATGCAGCGCCTTTTGGTAGAGGAAATCGGCGTTTGCCTTTGCTGCCTTTTTCTCGGCTGCTGCCGCCGCCCGGTAAGGTTTCAGCTTATGGCTGCGTATGCCGCGTTTTACTGCCCGCGTCGTCATGCCGCCCGCTTTCTCGCCCACAAGTTCTATCCTGTGTCCGCTTTCCACACCGACGTTTTCTTTCTCCACCTCATAGATTTTTCCATGTACGGCGGCGTCCAATTCCTGCGCCGGACGGGATAACGGGTTATGACGCAACTTGCCGTTTGGGGGCTTATCCGTCTTTTCAAAGGAAAGGCGCGTCTTTGCCTTGCCTTTCGCTTCGTCAAAAACGCGCTCTTTTGTGATTTTGGTCTGTTTGGGGATAGCTGCCCGCGCTTTGTCTAAACGGTCAGCCGCCGTATCGGATTTTTTGATTGCCTTTTGCAGGTCCGGCGTTGCCCGTTCCGCTTCGGAAAACTGCAAGCGGGAAGAATGGGTTTTAGGCTGCGTCGCGTCAAGGGCTTTTTTCTCCGCGCCTTTTGCTGCGTGTCGCTCAATCTCTGCGCCGATATGCTGCACAACCTTTTCCGCTGCCACCCCTGCGGGGGCTGAATAGTTTTCTTCCTGCGGCCTTTCGCTGATACTGGACGTTTCGCCCGTCGTGAGGTTTTCCGCAACCGCACCGTCGCGGGTCATTTTTTGCGTTACCTTGTCGGGGGCTTTCAGTTCCTTGCTCAATCTTCATCACCTCCAATCCGCTGTTTTGCAAGTTCGCAATAGTCGGGGTTTAACTCAATGCCGATATAGCGGCGGTTAAGCCGTTTTGCTACCATGCCCGTCGTGCCGCTGCCGAAAAAGGGGTCAAGGACAATCCCGCCGATGGGACAGCCCGCCAAAATGCACGTTTCCGCAAGTTTGGGCGGGAACGCTGCAAAATGCCCGCCGCGATAGGAAGCTGTGTTGATCTGCCAAACGTTGCGGCGGCTGCGGACGGGGGAAATCATTTCGTCGGTGTATGCGCCTTTCCTGCGGGGACGGTTGATTTTCTGCGGCTGGTTTTGCCCCGGAACGGTAGCGGCATATTTGTTGCCTTTCCCAACTCCGCTTTTCAGCCGTACCGCCGTTGTGGGGGCTATCGGCTCGGCTACTGCTTGCCAATCGTAGTAATATTTCTTCGACTTGGTAAGCAGAAACACATATTCATAGCAGCGCGTCGGTCTGTCCCGCGTGCTTTCCGGCATGGCGTTTCCCTTGTGCCAAATGATAGAACTGCGCAAATACCAACCGTCGCCCCGCAAGGCAAGGGCTACAAGCCACGGAATACCGATTAGGTCTTTCGGCTTGCAGCCGGGGGCGCGGTGGTTTACCGCCACTTGCTGCCCGTTCCTGCCTTTGGGATATTTCGGGTCTTGGTGGTCGGCTTTGCTGCCTGTGCCGCAATAAGTGTCCGCGATATTCAGCCAACAAGTACCCTCCGGCGTAAGCACCCGCTTTACCTCATGGAAAACCGCTGTAATGCGGGAAACATATTCCTCCGGCGTTGCTTCCCGTCCGATCTGCCCGTCTGTGCCGTAATCGCGCAAAGCATAGTAGGGCGGGGACGTTACGCAACAATCCATACAGTTATCCGGCAAGGTTTGAAGCACCTGCAAGCTGTCGCCGCAATAGATTTTATCCGTTTCTATCTTCATGCTGACACCTCGCCGGGCTTGGTCGTCATCACGCGGTAGAGTTCCGTATCTTTTGGGAAACGGTCAATAAAGGGCAAAATCACGTTGCCATAGAAGATAAGTCCCTCGCCCGCTTCGGAATGGGTTACATAGGTCATTTGCTGCTGTGAAATGTTAAGCTGCTTGGCAAGGATTTCCCGGTCGCCCTGGGCTTGGTTGAGCATATACACAAAATCACTGTTTTCAAAGATGTTCTCCACCTCGCGGGACGACAACAAATCTTTCACGTTTTGGGTGATACCTGTCGGAATACCGCCCCACTTCCTAAAACGCTTCCAAATCTCGACGCTGTATGCTGCGGTCTGTTCCTCTTTGAGCAGCAAATGAAACTCGTCGATGTAATACCGCGTCGCCTTGCCCTCGCTGCGGTTTACCGTTACTCTGTTCCATACTTGGTCTTGGACGATAAGCATACCGACTTTTTTAAGCTGCGTACCGAGTTCCTTAATATCAAAGCAGACAAGGCGGTTATGAATGTCAACGTTTGTCCTGTGGTTAAAAATGTTCAAGCTGCCGTTTACATAGAGTTCCAATGCCGCCGCGATACGCTGCGCTTCCTTTTCCGGCTGCTTCTTGATTTCATTGTAGAGGTCGCCCAAAATCGGCATATTCTCCGGCTTCGGGTCTGCAAGGTAGCTGCGGTACACGCTGATAACAGCGCGGTCAATCAAGGTCTTTTCGACAGCTTCCAGCCCGTTTTTACCTCCCATAATCAACTCACAAAAGGAAAGGATAAAATCGCTCTTTAAGGCTATGGGCGTGTCGCCCTCGCTGTAATTGAGGTTTATATCCATCGGGTTAATGTACTGCGTGCTGTTCTGCGAAACCTTGATAACCTGCCCTTTCAGCCGTTCCACAAGGGGGTAATATTCCGCTTCCGGGTCGCAAATGATAATATCGTCTGCGGTAATGAGAAAAGCGTTGGTGATCTCGCGCTTTGCCGAAAAACTCTTGCCGCTGCCGGGTGTGCCGAGTATCAAGCCGTTAGGGTTCTTCAGCCTTTTCCTGTCGCACAAAATCATGTTATTCGATAATGCGTTTAAGCCGTAATACAACGCTTCGCCGCTTTGGAACAGCTCTTGCACCGTAAAGGGAACGAAAACGGCGGTGCTGCTGGTCGTCAAGCCGCGCTGGATATGGATAAGGTTTTCCCCCAACGGGATAGAGGACATAAGCCCCTGTTCCTGCCGGTAGTCAAGGCGGGTCAAAATGCAGTTGTATTTCTGTGCGATTGCCGCCGCCCCGAACACTTCGTTATCCAATTTCTGCTTGGTATCTGCAAGGTTTAAGACAAGCAGCGTAAGCAGAAACATTCTTTCGTTGCGGCTCTGCAAATCGCGGAGTAGGTTTTTTGCTTCCCCGCCGTAGGTGGCAAGGTCGGACGGAATAATATCCATGTCATAACCGCTGCGGATTGCTTTCTTTTGTTCTTCAATCTTCATGCGGTCAAGGTCGGTGATCTTGCGCTTAATCGTCTTGATTGCTTCGTTGTGGTCGATACTCTGAATGTGCAGATTGACGACAATCCCGTTTTCCGCTTCCATGAAGTCGGCAAGCATACGGTCTGAAAGTTCCGGCGCGGCAATCTGCAAAAAGGAAACCGCGCCAAACTTCCCGCCCATTTGAAACATTCGCCCGTCGCCAAAACGGAAAGAGGACGGGGCAATAAAGTCTTTGACGGAAAGGCCGCTTACGGGTAGCCATTCCCACGCAAAGTTGAAGCGTTCCCCGTCCGGGTGGAAAAGCCCATGCAGCACTTCAAGCCGCTGCTTCCCGTCCAATACCCGCGCCGCCGCGCCGATCACCTTAAAATGGTTGAGGGTGTCCGTTTCAATGCGGGCAAGACGCGCCCGCGCCGATCTGATGTCCTTTGCTTCAACGGTAAAGGTAAGAAACTTGGTCTTGATAAGCCCGTTGTTTCCGCGTTCAAGCTGCGTCCTAAGCATTTCGGTGTATTCTGCTCTGATACTGTCGAAATCGTCATTCTGCGGCGCAATCGTGATACTGTTCTTGAAATCGTCCTTGTTCGCATGGCGGCTGATTAGGGAAAGCTGCACGTTGATAGAAGCGTCGAACGAGTTATACATATCGCAAAGGGCTTCAAAAATGGCGGTTTTGTCGTCCGGCTGCGCAAGCTGATAATTTATATCCTCAAACTCAATGCACTTGGAATACCGCCCGTTTGCAAGGCGGCAAATCCCGTCCTTATACATTCGCTCAAACGGTATGCTGTCCTGCGCCGTATGGGGCTTCCCGTCGCCCTTTGCCTGTCGGATAAGGGTATCTATCTGTTTTCTTTCCTGTCGGGAAAGTTTACGCTTTTCGTTTTGGGTGTTTTTCTTTTCCTTTGACAATCGCCCGTACCTCCTTATCTAATTGCTCTTGCCGCGCAAGGGCGGCATAAAAATTGTTGGTCTGATAAGGTCGCTCTTTGGGGCGAAGAAACTTCACTTCCACAAATTGCCG
>OHOI01001100.1_pt1 | contig 9690 bp, 8 predicted proteins | sample 1569781 | NCBI WGS metagenome assembly OHOI01 (sample SAMEA3879587, study PRJEB24766) | human gut metagenome | biome: human-associated habitat; feature: feces | place: USA | collected 1985/1987 | reverse complement strand
CAAATGCTTTTACCGGCTCATAATTTATAAGTCCGGAGATATTTTTGCTTATCTCTTTACAGACCGCACTTGATAAAACTCTGGCATCTGTTCTTGGATATGTAACAAGCTTCTTTTCATAAAGTTCCTGAATTATATTGAGTGTCTGGTCCGGACTAATTTTAAAAAGCTTTGAACACTCATTCTGGATTTCGGCAAGATTGTATAAAAGCGGAGGATTCTTTGTCTCCTTTTTACGTTCTATGCTCTCAACAGTTCCTTCTGCTGGAAGAGGTTCACTAAGAAAGGCTGCAAGTTCCTCTGCATACTTTCTTTCTTTAAAACCATTTTCCTTATATAAATACGGTGTCTGATAGTATCTGCTCTTCTCAGTCACACGCCATTCTGCCTCAAATGATGACTCGGCTATCTGTGCTTTTGTTATAACACGGAAAAACGAAGTTTTTACAAATGCACGAATCTCTCTTTCACGTCTTACAATCATTCCAAGAACACATGTCATTACACGTCCTACAGAAACAACTGTCCTGTCAGTTTTGAGATAGTTAGAAATATTTCTGCCATATTTTAATGTAAGCACTCTCGAAAAATTAATTCCCATGAGATAATCTTCTTTTGCCCTAAGATAAGCAGCATCACTCAGATTATTATATTCCGACAAATCTTTTGCCGTTCTTATTCCTTTTAATATTTCTTCTTCTGTCTGCGAGTCTATCCATACACGTTTTTCTTTTTTATCGTGCACGCCCGCCATCTGTTCAACAAGCCTGTAAATATACTCTCCCTCACGTCCCGAATCGGTACAGACATAGATAGTCTCAACATCTTCCCTGTTAAGCACTCCCTTTACAATATTGAACTGTTTTTCAACCGAAGGAATTACTTCGTAGAGAAATTTTTCCGGAAGAAACGGCAGTGTATCAAAGCTCCATCTTTTCAATTTTTCATCATATTTTTCAGGATAACTCATTGTTACAAGATGTCCGACACACCATGTTACAATATAATTGTCGGATTCCAAAAAACCGTCTCTTCTCGTGAAATTTTCATGCAGTGCCTTGCCGAATTCCTGTGCTACGCTCGGCTTCTCCGCTATAAATACTGATTTTCCCATAAATTAACCTTCTAACCTTGTAACTGATTCATCAAGCGTCATACTGTACGCAGGAAGGAACTTTTCCATAAAGAAATCAACTTCCTTCATATTCATATTTTTAAGATATTCTTCTATCGTAAGTTTTGCATCGGCAAAATCACTGTTACCCATCTGTTCTTCCTCAAGACACTTGATAAGTGCAGATAATTTGTCAGCCGCCTTAACATATTTCCACAATTCATTTTCCTCTTCTGTTTCAAGAAGAACACTGTCATAATATTTTCTCATTTTCTCAGGTATTCCACTCAAAAGCTCGTCTTTTGCAACACGCTCAACATCAGCATATGCCTCTCTTATCACAGGACTGTAATATTTTACCGGCGTAGGCAGGTCTCCTGTTATAATCTCTGTAACATCATGGTACATACCAAGAACAGCAAGTCTTTGTGCATCTATATTTCCGTTAAATTCTTCATTATTTATAATACCAAGTGCATGTGCTATGAATGCAACATTAAGACTGTGCTCGCAAATATTTTCATTGCTTGTGTTACGCATGGTTCCCCATCTGTTCACATATTTCATTCTTGACAGCATCGCATAAAACTGATTATTTTCCACTATATTCTCCTAACCGGGCTGCAATCCCATATTATTTCACCTGTTATCTGTGTGAAATATCATACAGTAAAAATAAACTTTTGTCCATAACAGAGATACCACACATGTGCATAATTTTTTCGTTATCACGACAAAAATGGTGACCCCTTACCGGAGTCACCGTTTTCTTTATTAAACATTTTATATTATTAATTACTTCTTTGTGATGTAACCCTGAGCCTTTAAGAGTTCAGCGATAAGAACGGCACCGCCTGCTGCACCTCTTAATGTATTATGAGAAAGACCTACGAATTTGTAATCAAATACGCTATCTTCTCTTAAACGGCCAAGTGAAATTCCCATACCATTTTCATAATTAACATCAAGCTTAACCTGAGGACGGTTGTCTTCTTCAATATACTGGATGAACTGCTTTGGAGCACTTGGAAGTTCAAGTTCCTGTGGAAGTCCCTTGAAATTTCTCCATTTTTCAATAATCTGCTCTTTTGTAGGCTTCTTTTCAAAGTTCACAAATACAGCTGCTGTATGTCCGTCAAGAACAGGAACTCTGATACACTGGCATGTAATAACAGGTTCTGTTGCCGGAACAATCTGTCCATTCTCAACTTTACCCCAGAGTCTTAATGGCTCTTTCTCACTCTTTTCTTCCTCACCGCCAATGTATGGGATGATATTTTCAACCATTTCAGGCCATTCTTTGAATGTCTTGCCTGCACCTGAGATAGCCTGGTATGTTGTAGCAACTACAAGCTTAGGCTCGAATTCTTTAAGTGCGTTTAATGCAGGTGTGTAGCTCTGAATTGAACAGTTAGGCTTTACACAGATAAAACCTCTTGTTGTTCCGAGTCTCTTCTTCTGTGACTCGATAACTTCAAGATGTTCAGGATTGATTTCAGGTACAACCATAGGAACATCAGGTGTCCAACGGTTAGCACTGTTATTAGAAACTACAGGAACTTCTGCCTTTGCATATCTTTCCTCAAGAGCCTTAATCTCATCCTTAGGCATATTTACAGCACAGAATACGAAATCCACCTTAGAAACAATTTCATCGAAATCCTTATCCATATCGTAAACTGTCATCTTCTTAACATATTCAGGCATAGCTACTGCCATCTTCCAACGTCCGTCTACAGCTTCTTCATAAAGCTTGCCTGCTGAACGTCCACTTGCCGCAACAAGCACAACTTCAAACCAAGGGTGGTTTTCAAGCAATGTTATAAAACGCTGTCCAACCATACCTGTACCACCAAGTATACCAACTCTCAACTTATCACTCATGTTAAATATCTCCCTTTTTATCTTCTTTTTCTTTTTGCAAATCTTTTATTCTGTCTTTCTGTGACGGACATTTGTATTTTGCACTTAGATGATACTATCATAAGTTATAAGATAATGCAACCCTATTATTAAAATTTTATTAAGAAATTTAATTTCACCGTGTTTTCTTGTCAACTTTTATGAATTAATGTAAAATATATTACAAAGAAAGTGAAAGGAATTAAACGTATGAATAAAAAATTAAGTATTCTGCTGTGTATTCCGCTTGTGCTTATGACTGTACTTGGCGGCTGTAGCTCAGCAAATAAAAACATACGCATGGGTGCCGGCGACATAGGCGGAATTTATTATTCATTTTCCGGTGCGTTTGCCGGTATATTCAACCAGGATAACACCGCCTCAAAAATAGAACTGAAAAACACGGCAGGTTCGGCTGCCAATATTCGTCTTTTGTCAGGCAGATATATTGACTTAGGAATTGCACAGATGGATATTGCTGACAGTGCCTACAATGGCAACGGACCATCAGACGAAAAAAAATATCAGGGTTACAAAGCAATCGCAACGCTTTATACAGAGGCATGCCAGATTGTTGTAAAAGAGGATTCTGACATCTATTCCCTTAATGATTTGCAGGGAAAAACTGTAAGCATCGGCTCCGAGGAATCAGGTTCCGAGAGCAACGCAAAGCAGATTCTTAAATACAGCGGTCTTACCGACGAGATAATCAAGACCGTCAACCTTGATTACAGTGATGCTGCACAGGAATTTGCCACAGGAAAAATCGACGCTCTTTTTATCACGGCAGGAATTAAAACAACCGTAATTGAAGAACTTTCAAAAGAATGTGATGTACGTCTTTTAAATATTGACGATAACTGCATGGACAAATTAAAAGCCGCATGTCCTTTTTATTCAGAATATATAATTCCCGCGTATACATACAACGGACAAACTGAATCGGTAAAAACACTCGGCGTCAAATCAGTACTTCTTGCGTCCGACAGTCTTTCAAAGGATACGGTTAAACAGATAACATCATCACTTTTTGACAATTCAAAACAGCTGCAATATGCGACTTCTGTTGACATCAACCTTAATATCAGTAACGCAGCAGAAGGAATAACAATCCCCTTCCATGCGGGTGCGGCAGCATATTATTCCGAACACGGAATTGATGTTATAACAGAATAGTCAGGAGGACTCACATGCTTTTATCTTTAGATATGTATCAGACAGTCGCTGTGGCTGTTCTGGTTCTTTTACTTGGAAGTTTTTTGAAAAAAAGAATATATTTTCTTGAAAAATTCTGTATTCCCGCACCTGTAATCGGCGGTCTTTTATTCGCAATATTTACTTGCATATGCCATGTAACGGGAATTATTGAATTTACATTCGATAACACACTTCGTGAAGTCTGTATGGTTTTATTTTTCACGTCCGTAGGATTTCAGGCAAATCTTAAAGTCTTAAAAAGCGGCGGCAAATCAATGGCTGTATTTTTAGGACTTGTAATTACATTAATAATAGCACAGAATTTCCTGGCTGTAGGTCTTTCCAGGCTCATGCACATCAACCCGCTTATAGGTATGTGTACAGGTTCAATCTCAATGGTTGGCGGTCACGGTACGGCAGGTGCTTTCGGTCCCGTACTTGAAGATTTTAATGTAAACGGAGCAACAACAATAAGTACAGCTGCAGCAACATTCGGTCTTATCGCAGGAAGCCTTATCGGCGGTCCTTTGGGAAAACTCCTCATTGAAAAAAGAAATCTTTTATCAACAGTAGTTCCTGAAGATGACAGCCTTCTTGTTGAAGATGAAAAGAAACATGAGCGTCACACAAGCATGTATGCCTCAGCTGTATTCCAGCTTATACTTGCAATTGGTCTCGGAACAATTTTTTCATGGATGCTTACAAAGACCGGACTTACATTTCCAATATATATTGGAGCAATGATTGCAGCAGCACTTATACGAAATATATCAGAATACTCCGGAAAAGGTACAATACACATGGGTGAAATTAATGACCTTGGTGGTATTTCACTCTCACTTTTCCTCGGTATGGCAATGATAACTTTAAAACTGTGGGAACTTGCAGCACTCGCTCTTCCTCTCATAATACTGCTTTCTTCACAGGCATTGTTTATGTGTATTTTTACATATTTTATCGAATTTAATATTATGGGAAGAAATTATGACGCAGCAGTTCTTGTGGCGGGAACGTGCGGTTTTGGTATGGGTGCGACACCTAATGCCATGGCAAATATGCAGGCAATATGTGATAAGTATGCACCTTCTGTAAAGGCTTATCTTCTTATTCCTCTTATCGGAAGCCTTTTTGCAGATTTTATTAACAGCTTAGTAATTACATTTTTCATTAACTTTTTATAATGGAGGTATATTATGTTTAAGTTTGGTAAAAAACATTCTGAAAAAAAAAGCGACTATGATTTGACTTATGATAACCTGGCAATTCCGGAAATTCATACAGGTAAAAAGAAAAATGAACCCCCTGCCAATGAAGACACTCAGGATTCAGACAGTAAACACATAGACACCCAGTATGAAAATATGGCAATTCCGGAAATTCATATCCACAGACACAAACAATAAAAATACTTTAAGCCGGACAGATTATACTGCCCGGCTTATTTTTTATTATTATGGTCTTATAATGCTTTTACTGCAAAGATATGTGATAATAAAATATCCTCCGTAAATAACAACTAGAAATACAAATGTTATACCAACCGATGCAAGCATTGAACTCATACCCATTGTCTGAAGAATCAAATTAATGAATTTAATTCCGAATACAGAATGAATTATTGCAAGAAGCAACGGAAAAGCAAAAAATATTCCAATCTGCTTAAATAACGCCATGTTAATCATTTTCTCATCAACACCGATTTTCCTAATCATTCCATATCTTTCCCTATTATCCGCACTGTCAGATAATTCTTTTAAAGCAAGTATTGCTGCACTGCTTATAAGGAATATAATTCCAAGATACAATGCAATAAATGTTACCAGTGCACCAAGCCCTACACTCGCCTCTGCCAAATCAATTTTTGAATTATATGAAAGATAACTCGTCTGATTAAAAATATTTTTCGATATATCATCAAGTTTATTTTCTATATCATATTTTTCTTCTTTTGAATCAGCCTTATAATCCGCTGTCATTCCGCATTTATATAGCTGGGAGTCTGTCAATGCGTCATCGGGTACAATAAAAATTCCATCATTTATATGCTGCGAAGCAAGTTCAATAAATCCATCCTTACATTCCTGATATTTCGGAGAATATGTTTTCCCGTTTATATCAATCTTTGTACCTGCCTTTAATGCCATATTTCTTATATCTGCCACTGTTTTAAAATTGGCAACAATTAAATATTCATTGTCACCAAGTGAATAAGTTTCATTACCGTAAAGCGTTGCAATTTTATTATAATCGCTTAATTTCATAAAATTGACGGGTGACAAAAATGAAACCATCTGATATTTTTCACAAATTTCATCTGCCAGAATTCCCAATGTATCCATTTCTTCAAGCCCGGTCTGATAAACACTGTATTCTGTCATATTTTTTAAATACTCATCAACGTCAAAGCCGTTATTTTTAAGCGTATCACTTATACTAAGCTTTGAATCCTCAAGGATTTTTGTTGTCTTTTCATAATCATCACTATCCTTATCCGCTGTCGCATAAGCCTCTTTTAACGCTTCATAGCTGATTTTTGTAAACTGAATATCTACAGGACACATTTTTTTTAAATCCGAAGACATTAAATTTTTCATTGACAAAGCAGCCGACAAAACACTTATTGTAATAAAAAGCATTAAACATATAATCGTTGTTGAAAATACCGTTGTATTAATCTTGCTGCAAAACTGTCTTAACACAAAGCTGTTCACGCCCTTGTAATATACACTCTTAATACTTGTAAATATTTTTATAAGAAGTCCCGACAGCGACCAGAATATCAAAAATGTAGCAACACAGCCCATAGCAATAGGAATAATTATCTTATCCGCCATATCCATATTTGAAAATCCGGCAGTTACCATCCAATACGCATACGAAAGAATTCCCACTCCGATTACAAATACGATTGTGCATATGACAGGATTTTTCATTTTGACTTTCTCTGTCTTTTTTCCTGCGTTAAGAAGGTCTATCAGCTTGCATCTGCTTATATTCACAACATTAAATACCATTACAAGCAAATACATAATTGTGAAATACAAGAGTGTTTTCACACATGCTTTTGACGAAAATGTAAACTTGAATTTTGTCATATCCGCATCAAAAAGATTTGCCACAAGGATGCTCATAAACTGAGATAATACTGCTCCGAGAAAAAGTCCCACAACAAGTGAAACAATGCCGATTAATAATGTCTCAAAGAAAAGAATTATCGATATTTTTCTCTTACTCATTCCAAGCGTAAGATAAATCCCAAATTCCTTATTTCTTCTTTTGATAAGAAATCTGCTTGCATAAATAATCAAGAAGCCCAAAACACATGACACAAATACGCTCACACCGCTAAGCATCTCATTCATAAGCTTTATTATATCATAAACGTTCTTCCTGACATCAAGCATTACTGTCTGACTGTCAATCGCATTAAATACATAAAATACCGCAACACCAAGTATAAGAGTAAAGAAATAAACGGCATAATCTTTAAAACTCTTTCTGATGTTTTTTACAGAAATTTTAAAGAGCATTGTTCAAATCTCCTCCGAGCAGTGTTACAACATCAATAATTTTATCAAAAAATTCTTTACGGGTATTGTCGCCTTTATTAATCTCGTTAAAAATTTTGCCGTCCTTGATAAATATTACTCTGTCTGCATAACTTGCAGTAAACGCATCATGTGTAACCATAAGTATTGTTGCTTCCAGTTCTGCATTAAGATAGTTAAAACTTTCAAGTAACATTCTTGAAGATTTTGAATCGAGTGCTCCTGTAGGTTCATCAGCAAGAATCAGCTTTGGATTAGTAATAATCGCTCTAGCACTTGCAACTCTCTGCTTCTGTCCACCTGACATCTGATACGGATATTTATTTAACACTTCATAAATTCCAAGTTCATTTGCAACTTTTTTCACACGTCTGTCAATTTCACCGGCTTTTACATTCTGAATAGAAAGTGCCAGTGCAATATTTTCATATGCTGTAAGTGTATCAAGCAGATTGAAATCCTGAAAAATAAATCCCAGCTCCTCTCTTCGGAACTTGTTTAACTTATTTCCCTTTAATCCCGTAATATCATATCCGCCAACAAATATTCTGCCGGACGTAACTTTATCAAGTGTAGAGATACAATTAAGCAGCGTGGTCTTTCCAGAGCCACTCGCTCCCATTATAGATACAAATTCGCCTTTTTCTACCTCAAAAGAAATATTGTCAATCGCTTTTGTAAGGCTCGATTTGTTTCCATAATACTTTTCAATATTGTCAATTCTAAGTATCGTTTCCATAAATAATCTGTCCTTTCATTTAGATTAATTATGTTTTACCACTTAACTAATCCGGTGTCGTTTGTTCAATATTACGGAACATTACAATTTTGTAACATTACATAATATTGCGTAATAATAATGTCTCTTTATAAAAATCATTTTTAAAAAACTCAATACTTACAAGCGTATACTCACCTTTTACAGATTCGATTGTTATTTTGTGTCCCAGTTTTTCACAAAGATTCTTTACTATATACATTCCCATTCCGGTAGCTTTTGAGTAGGCATGTCCATTTTCTCCCGTAAATGATTTGTCAAACACTCTTGGCAAATCGGCCGCCGGTATTCCTATTCCGTTATCATAAATATTAAGTACTGTCGATTTATCATTTTTTACGACATATATTTTTATTACGCTGCCGTCCGTTTTCTTTTCGTCACGGTATTTTATGCTGTTGCTTATTATCTGATTAAGTATAAATTCAAGCCATTTTGAATCGGTGCATACGTCAGCATCTGCATTTTCAACCTGAAAATCAATATTATTTTCAAGAATATCGTCTTTATTTTTTACCGCCACGGCCGCAATCAGCTTGGAAAGACGACAGTCGCTTATAATGTAATCTTTCTGTGCATTTTCGCTTCTCACATAATAAAGAATCTGCTCAATATAGTTATTGATTCTGCGAATCTGCGTATTCATCCTGTCCGCAAATTCTTTATCACATTTATCCATATGATTATGAAGTATAAGAGTAAGTGAAGCTATTGGAAGCTTTATCTCATGAATCCACATTTCAACATACTCTTTGAACTGCTCCATTCCAAGCCTGTATCGTTTAACATTCTCCGTCATTGACCTGTCTATGTCACTCACAGAATCATAGAAAATCTGACCTTCATAGAAAGCCGGTCTGACAAGTGTCTCTGTAATAAGATATTTTTCTTCAAGTGCAGCTATGTTTGCCTCCAGTTCGTCATAGAACTTCTTTCTGTGGTAATAATCTGCCAGCACAACTGCAATATAGCATATTATCATTATACATATTTCTGCGATTATCAACTGGACAGACACCTTGAATGCCGCCATCATAAGTACGCTTATGATAAGCATTGCCACAAATATGCACATTGAATACAGTCTGTCTTTAATATATTTTCCTGACTTCATACGAGAATATATCCCTGTCCCTTTCTTGTCTCAATAA
>OHOI01001077.1_pt1 | contig 9898 bp, 8 predicted proteins | sample 1569781 | NCBI WGS metagenome assembly OHOI01 (sample SAMEA3879587, study PRJEB24766) | human gut metagenome | biome: human-associated habitat; feature: feces | place: USA | collected 1985/1987 | reverse complement strand
TGAGGAATCCTACCGCCGCCTCGGCCATAACAAAGCGCCACTCTACGTGACGTGGTCTGCGGAAAACCGTTCCCAGCTGATCCGCATTCCGGCGGCAGTGGGCGAATACCGCCGGGCTGAGCTGCGCTCTGCCGATCCAATGGCAAATCCGTACATTGCCTATGCGCTCCTGATCTACGCCGGAATGCACGGGGTCGAGCATGACCTGCAGCTCTGTCCCGCCTCGGATTTCAATGTCTATACCGCAGGTGCTCAATGGTCTAAAGAAGCTGCCCGGTTCATTGTATGAGGCTGCCGCATTGGCCGAAGCAAGCGCATTTATCCGCAAGCATCTCCCGGAAGCCGTGATCTCCGCCTACTGTCATCGATAAAGAGCCCTGATTGGATCAGGTGAAAGGAGGGGAGAACATGATCTTTCAGGAACGGACATACAGCGTACTGATTGTCACCGCCACGGACAGTTTTACCGAGAAGATCATGCCTCTGCTCCCTGTGACGGATTACTGGCCGGTAACGGTGGTACGCAGCATCGGAGAGGCGCGCCGAAAAATCTCGGAAACGGCATTTGATATTGTGCTGATCAACGCTCCTTTGCCGGACGACTTTGGAATGCGTCTGGCCGTAGATATCTGTACCGGAAGCGGTGCAGGGGTTTTGCTGTTGGTTCGGAACGATCAGTTTGATGATATCTATGCCAGAGTCGTCAGTTACGGCGTGCTCACACTGTCCAAGCCCACCAGCATGCAAATGGTGGCACAAAATCTGCGGATCCTTTGCGCCACCCGAGAGCGCATGCGTCAGATGGAAGCCAAACAGGCTACCGTAGAAGAAAAGATCGAGGAGATCCGACTGGTCAACCGGGCCAAGTGGCTGCTGATTGAGTGCCTTGGCATGACGGAACCGGAAGCCCACCACTATATTGAAAAGCAGTCCATGGACCGGCGCATATCCAAACGGGAAGTGGCGGAAACTGTGATAAAAACATATCAATAGCACAAAGATCCCGCGGATCGCAATGTGCAGAATTGTGAAAACTCTGGTTGACAAATTGCCGTCAGCCGCAGTAGAATATGAATCGTTGAACGAAGGCGTTCGTCAGAGGACTTTTGTCCCCTGATGGACGCCTTCTCTTTTTTGAGTTTTCCACGGGAGGTCAACACATGACAAAGTATATTTTTGTGACAGGCGGCGTTGTTTCCGGGTTGGGAAAGGGTATCACCGCAGCCTCTTTGGGGCGACTGCTGAAGGCCCGGGGACTGAAGGTAGCGGCGCAAAAACTGGATCCCTATATGCTGCCTTCCATGACGAAGGCGACCATCCCCATGTGCATATGATGGCATGGTCTGCAAAACCCGGTCAGGCGTATCTGTCTCAGGATGGCATCCGGCAAATCAAATCCAAGCTCACCAACGAAATCTTCCAACAGGATATGCTGCACCTCTACGAACAGAAAACTGTTTCCCGTGACCAGCTGGTACGGGAAGCGCGGCAGGCCATGCGGGAGCTGGTCCAGCAGATGCGAACCAGGATCTGCGACCACCCGGAGGCGGAGCGGCTCATGCAGGAGCTGGCCCTCCAACTGGAAACGGTCAAGGGGAAGAAGTCCTACGGCTATCTTCCCAAGAAGCAAAAAGCGTTGGTAGATGAGATTGTGGACCAGATGGAGCAGCTCCCGACCGTGGCTGAGTGCTATGAAAAGTGGTGGGAGCTGCAAAGTCAGGTGGAAGATTTCTACTCTGAGAAAGAGCGCCGTCGCCCGCCGCTGTCACAGCAAAAAGAGTTCCGACAAATCAAAAACGCGGTCATCCAGGAGGCGGAGACCATCCGCCTGGGGGAAATCACCTTCGAGGATGATACCCTGGACCATAGCGATGAGGTGGGCAAAGATGAAAATGTGTCCTGGGACTTCTGGACACTGCGTATGGACGTTCAAGATGAATACTCATCGCTGGCGGAGCGGGATGACGCCGTGGAAAGTATGCGGGAACTTGCGGAGAACGGCGATGTCCATGCGCAGTATTTCATGGGGAAGCTGTATCTGGATGGCAGCCTTGTGATACCGGACAGCGAAGCGGCCATGAACTGGCTTCACAAGGCATCCACCGTCGGTTACGCTCCCGCCCAGTATGCTCTGGGAAAGCTGCTGCTATCTGATGATGTCAGTGTCCACGATTCTGAAGCTGGCATCCAGTGGTTGGAACACGCCGCCCACAACGGAAACCACTATGCATCCTACCGTCTGGGCAAAGAATATCTGAAGGGAGACTCGGTAAGAAAAGATACCCGTAAAGCCATGGCGCACATCTACTCCTCTGCCCAGGCTGGAAATCCCCATGCACAGTATCTGTTGGGAAAGCTACTGCTCCAAGGTAAGGTGATTGAGCAGGACAAGGAGGAGGGCATCCAATGGTTGACTCTGGCGGCAGAGCAGGGACACAGCTACGCGCAATGCCTTCTGGAAAGGCAAAGTGCTTCGACAGCGCCGGAGGTGTTCCTTGCGGTGACAAGGCTGCTCCACCACATGGCGAATATCTTTCAGGACAACTCCCTGCCGCAAAGCGGCACGGGACTCATCCACGCCGACCGTAAACTCCGCGAACAACTGCGGGAGAAACGCCTCGCCCACGGCCACAAGGTGGATGACCATGAGGAACAGCAATACGGCGGCTGGAACATGACCATGAAATGACCGCAGCTCCTGCGGGCACTCCCCTCCACCAGATGGTGGGGAAATAAATCAACAAGACGAAGGATAACAAATAAAAGTCCCCTCCGCTGTGGATGGGAGAAAGGATACCAAATGAAAAAAGTGACGTTCAAATCCTACGAGGAACTTCCGCTGACGCTCTCCGTGCCTGAGATGGCAGCCGCATTAGGCATCTCCCGCGCCGGAGCTTACGAACTGGCCCGCACCGAGGGCTTCCCCGCACTGAAAATCGGCACCCGTATCGTAATCCCCAAGGACAAGCTCAAAGAATGGGTAGATAAGAACGTTGAGGGAAAGTGATGTTTTTGCGTCTGCCGTTGAACGCTGAAACTCTCGCCCGGAGGTAATGCCTACATTTTATCACAGACCACTTTCGCAAAAATCGTATAGCTTTTGTCCTCTGGCTGTGGTATTGCTTTGTGTTACAAAACGGAAAGGAGCATCGACATGAAGCACGACAAGAAAAATATCACAGCCATGGTGACGGGCATGGTTATCGGCGCAGCTCTGGCGAGCGAAGCTGCCGCAGGAATCGTAGCAGAACCTACTTGGCAGAAGATCTATGTGGATGGCCGGCAGGTCTCCATGACCGCCTATAACATTGCAGGGAACAATTATGTGCGGCTCAGGGATATCGGCCAGCAGGTAGACTTCAATGTATACTGGTCTGACGGCGTGCAAATTGACACAGACGCGCCGTATACCGGAATTGCCCCGGTGCAGGAAATAAGTTCCCAGCCGACAGATATGAAGATTCGGGAGGAAATGATCCGGCGCATCAACGAGGTACGGAAGAAGCACGGCGTTCCAGAACTGGCGGTGGATCAGTCCCTCATGGATGCGGCGCAGGAATGCTCCGCCTACTTGTTCACCCGCCATAATAACCAAACGGAATGTGAGACTGTGGCAGCATCCGGGTATCCTTACGGCTTCGGCTCCAACCTGACAGCGTTCACTGTCATGGACCCAGAAAGGATTCCTCAAAAGGCTGTGGCAAACTGGGAGAACTCCCCCGGCCATCTGGCGACGATGATTGACCCTAATGGTGATGCCGTCGGCGTCGGCGTTACAATCGCCAACGGCAAAGCCTTCTGCTATATGTTCGCGGGGGACCCAACGGCGCACAATCCCTACGCATGAGTGTGGCGATGATCCCAAATGAGCCGCATCCGAATCCGGATGCGGCTCACTCTGTCGGTAGCGCAAGTTCATGCGCCACCTCAAAATTTGCGTCGCAAAACAAAGAAAGAAAGCCTGTCCGCAATTGATAACTTTCTGAAAATTGTAGTCTGTTGGGGATAGCTATTCAGCAGAGGTTGCGGTATTGTGTGTCGCTGACAGGAGGTGGCACACAATGCATGATTATATGAAAGCCCTCTACCACAGGTTCGAGGCTCCATCCAGAAGGGCGGAAAATCTGGATAGGAAAATCAAGAGAACGCACAATCAGCTCACCCGCTTACTGGATAAACCAGGGCGGAAACTGCTCCTACGGATAGCGGACATGGAAGATGAACTGCGGGATGAAGCCTGTCTGAACAGCTTCATATCCGGCTACCGTCTGGCACAGGGCATTCAGCAGGAGCTGCTGGCAGACCAGCCGCCATACAGCTTCGAGGCAGAAGATGAACGGCAGGCTTGTGAAAGTTGGGAAAGGAGAGATACGCGCCAACGGCGAAGGCAATATTCGTAAGCGAAAAGATGGCCGGTGGGAGGCTCGCTACACGGCAGGACACGATCCTAAAACCGGCAAGCGGATCATCAAAAACGTGCTGGGCAAAACGCAAGCTGAGGTCCGTGAAAAACTGAAACGTGCGCTGGAGGAAACAAACGGTATGGATGTGGCTCGTGCCGATGATTTCACAGTGGCTACCTGGCTCAAAACCTGGTATGACCTCTATGCCAAGCCCAATGTGCGGGTAGCCACAGCAGACCGCTACGATTTGATGATCAACACCTACACGATCCCCCGCATCGGAAACATCAAGCTGACCAAGCTGACTTCCCGTGACCTCCAAAAGCTCTACAAGGACCTGATGGAAAAGGGCCGAGAGCGGAAAACCAAAACCGGTGCTCAGGGATTGAGCAGTACCACGGTGCGGAGCGTTCATCTCATGCTCCACTGCGCCTTTGAGCGGGCTGTCAAAGAACGACTCATTCCCCGTAATCCAACGGATGATTGTATCGCCCCCAAGGTTCGTAAATTCGAGATGAAAATTCTGGAGCCGGAGCACATGAAAGCATACCTCGACGCTGCCAACGTCAGAGGGCTTCTGCCCATGTTCTATCTGGAGCTGGTCAGCGGCCTGCGCAAAGGAGAACTGGTAGCACTGCTATGGTCCGACCTGGATATTAAAAACCGCACCATCTCAGTCAGCAAGCAGTACATCAAGAATCCAAACGGAGAACTCACCCTATCCCGTCCCAAGACGGAGACTTCCGTCCGAAAAGTCTCCATCCCTCAGATGGCGGTAGACCTGCTGATTCAGGAACATGAAAAGCACCCAAGAAATCCCTATATATGTTCCCCTCCCCTATTACTGGCGAAATGTACTACCCGGATTCCGTGGTCAACCTTCACAAGAAGATTCTGAAAGACGCAGGGCTGGAACACATCAGATTTCATGACCTCCGCCATACCTTCGCAACCCTGGCACTGCAAAACGGCGTGGATATCAAGACAGTGTCCAGTATGTTGGGCCACTACGACGCCGGATTCACCCTTCGCACCTACACCCACGCCACCAGACAGAAGCAGGACGAAGCAGCGGAAACCATGGGCAACTTCATGGAGCAGGTCATGTGAGCACAAAAGAGCAAAAAGTACAGGGCAGGAAGACGAAACTTCCTGCCCTGTACTCTCAGGACTCTCCCGCTTACTTCATTGTATTGCTAATATGATGCTTTTTGTTAAGGTTGTAAAATCCTAAACAATAACCTCATTGGACAGAAAGTTTGGTTAATCCGCGTTTATACTTTGACTCAGTCGAACTCTCCAATTTAGAAACTTTCCGTTCCAAATCATCTGTAAGCATTTTCAAATTAACACGATGGATATAATCTGACTTTAATTCAATTTCAATCTGATAGTCATATGCTTTGTGTCCTGAATCATCCTGATATGTAACGTGGTCAAATGCCATCTCAAATTTTGCTTCTGATTTTTTGGCCAAAATATTTATTATTTCTCGTTTATTAATGATAGTAAGCGTATTTTTCAATTCTGAAGTTTTATCTTTGAGTGAGGGAACATGTTTAACAATAAAAGCCTCTTCTCCTGACAAAGAATTACTTGAAATGGGATGACAGAATTCGAAACGCTCGTTTTGTCCATTATCTTTAATTTGGACAGGAGTAGGGCATTTAATAGTTATCTCATAGTTGCAATCCTTGTGACGAATCCGAAGGGTAGATTTTGCAGACTCGACAAGTTTGTCAGGCGTATCATAATAACTGTCAACCTGTTCAAAAGCAGGGGATTTATCAAAGCTGTAGACATCATCTCTTGTTTTTAAATAGGCTAACACATCTTGAAAAACCGCTTCATCGCTAAAATGATACTTTTTTTCAATTTCAATTGTATTTCGAATGTCATAATTATGAATCAATTCGTCCAACGCTTTCTGAAACTCAGTCATATTACTAAGCGGAAGTGTTTCTAAGATTCTTCGATTAATCCATACCCGTTCATTGTCAGAAAGGAAAACTGCCTCATCTGCAGCGTCATCTCTTAGTTGAACAATTTTTGATTGTTGAGATATATCTACTAAAAATCCAGCAGCTGTTTGGATCCAAATATTTTCTTTTTGGGGTTTATATGCAGAAAAAACAAACCGCTTTTCAATCCAAAATGGACTTTCAGCTAAAGAATCTTCAGTAACTAGCGTATAATTGTGTTTTTTTAGCAACTTGCAAAAATCTTCCTTAAATCGGTGATATGCAGTACTGGTGTTATCCAGGGCATTTAACTTAAGCAGCTTTTGGCGGTTTAAAATTGTCAAGCAGTAATCCGAAAGTTCCACATCTGGGGACTCGCTCCATGATTGAAATGCACACCAGAAAGTCGAATCGTCTATGCGAATATAATCTTCTACTTGGAGATTATGGCTGGAAAAAAGCGTGTCAAGGGCAGGAGGACAATTAGGCAACTTATTCTCTTCATGAAGCTTTTGTGCTCTTGAAAAAATCTTCTGGATAATTTGCTCCATCTGTACCTTCATATCATGGTAGTATACAACGCTTTGCATATGATAACGAGCCAACAAATAATCCTCAATATCACCTATATATTTTTCAGGAACACAGACGTAGTACTGATTATCATAAACAGTTAAGCTTAGAGCAGAAATAATCCTTTGAATGTCAATCTTTCCGAAAGAAACTCCACAATTATATGCATCACGGACTAAATAGTCTAACCGATCAGCATCTAATTGGCTGCTTATCAGAGAAGAAAGGACCGAAAAAATATCTATTTTTTCAATAATATAGTTTTCTTCACTGGACTTTACTCTGCGTTGCTTTTCAATTAATTCGGAAACTTTTTCAGCGGTCCCCTTGCCGAATGTCTCTTCAATCTGTTTGTAAATAGTTCCGGAATGACAAGTAATAATTCTTGAAGTCCATGTCTCATGGCTTACTTGGGCGGCACCTTTGGGATGAATGTCTTCGAAAGCATGTGAAAACGGACCGTGTCCAATATCGTGCAGAAGCGCCGCCAGTAAGGCGATATCTTTGTCCTGCTTGGAAACTTCAATGCCCATTTTCCCGAAAATAGAATCAAAATGCGCAATGATTTGTTTCATAACATAAAAACAACCAAGGCTATGGGAGAAGCGTGTGTGATCTGCACTAGGAAAAACTATATTAGCAACAGAAAGCTGCTTAATTCTTCTCATGCGTTGAAACTCAGGAGTATCAATAATTTTCAAAAATTTATCTTCTACAAATATATCTCCATGAACTGCATCGCGTATAATTTTCCCTTTCGGAATTCCATGCATATATACATTATTAGTCATAACAAATTGCTCCTACGTAATTTTAAAAATGTTTATACATATTCGGGCATGGTTAACAATGTGAATGTCCTGGCAGCATATTGATCAGTCATCCCTGCAATATGGTCACTGATAGCTCTAACAAAAGCCGGGTCTTGTTGCAAGCGAAAACCATCCAGGGAAAGACGGTCAAAAATAATCTCCGCTTGTTTACAGTATTTACTCAATGCATAGTCTGGAAGCTGTTTTGGATGAAGATAAAATGCCTCAAATAAAGACGAGATGATATTTTTTGATTTTGAATCAGATATTGTAATCTGTTCTGAACAAACAATAAGTCTTTTTATAAAACTCAACAATTCCAACACTGCTTTTTCAATATCAGGAGAAAACGAAATGCAAAGTTCCTTAAAGCCTCCTTTATTGGCATCCGGAATTCCGCATTTTTTTGTATATAAACTAATACGCTTCTGAGATTCAATACAGACATCTTCGATTAAAAAACCAACCAAGTTTTTAATTATTAGATTGCGAGTATCATATGTAGGCGTCACTGTTGAGCGAGGAATGAAGATATCGTATTTTTTAATGACTTGAAGGACAAGCGGATAATTTTGAATATCGCTAAAGCTGATAATCTTACTCCGAACACCGTCTTCTAAATCATGAGTACATTGTGCAATTTCATCTGAGATGGCAACGACTTGTCCTTCAAGAGTAAAGGAAGGTGCACTTAAATCGATATTAGAAAAATCAAGCTCCGGGTAGTGCAAGAAGCCTTCCCCAGCATAGGCCGTCTTAGTATGCTTCAGAATTCCCTCGCGAGTAGCTAACGTCAAATTAATACCAGCATAATCCTCACAACGTGTTTCTAACTGATCAACAACTTTTAAAGATTGAAAATTATGTTTAAACCGTCCACCTGTCGCAGGAATATTTGTATTAAGTCCGTTGTGTAAAATGCCATCGAGCGTGCGCTCGCCAATGTGTCCGAATGGGGTGTGTCCAAGATCGTGTCCTAATGCAATCGCCTCAATTAGCTCGTCATTAAGCCCAAGAACTTTTCCAATTGACCGCGAAATCTGAGCCACTTCTAAAGTATGAGTCAATCTGTTACGGTAATGATCTCCCATGTTCGCATTAAATATTTGGGTTTTATGCATCATTCGTCGGAAAGATCTAGAATGCATAATTCTGTCTCTATCTCGCTGAAAAGGCTCACGTCTGCATATGCCAATCTCTTCGTATTCTGGAAATCGCCGAGCAGATAAAAAAACATCCGTGTTTTTTGTTGCGTAATTTTCCATAAATCCTCACAAACACCAGCAAAAATTCTGAAGTTAAAATATATTATCGCACTGCCAACCTCAAAATGCAATAATAAACAGCCTTTAAACAGAAAGCAGCCTTTAAACAGAAAGCAACCCTATGCTCCGCTATCAAATCATAGTGTTACAGTAGATAGAAATATTTTACTATAAAATGCTGAGGGCGATATTCTATTCCTACAAGCCGTATATATGAATCAGAAAAATGTCCATTGGATATTAAATCCTCACGGCAGCCCTACGCCATCAACTTCAAAAAAAGAGGCTTCCATTTGTAAGGTCTTTCCATTGCACAGATAACGGGAGAACTACTGATTCAAGAATACAACCACCATACTAGCACTCAAGAATGACATAAACTTCAAGACAGTATTATAAACTGTGCTACCATGAGGCCGGATTCACCCTCCGCACTTACACCCACGCCACCAGGCAGAAGCAGGACGAAGTAGCGGAAACTATGGGCAACTTCATGGAGCAGGTCAAGTGAGCACAAAAGAGCAAAAAATACATGGCAGGAAGGCGAAACTTCCTGTTCTGTGCTTTCTAAACCTTTCCGCACATTTCTACGTGTGGGTCACGGTGTGGGTCAGGCGGTTGACCCACATTTTGACCCACACCATTTTCAGCGTTTTTGCAACAAAAAAGCACCAAAAACCGAAGTTTTCGATGCTTTTTGGAGCTGCTGGGCAGATTCGAACTGCCGACCTCATCCTTACCAAGGATGCGCTCTACCGACTGAGCTACAGCAGCAAATGGCGACCAGGAAGGGGTTCGAACCCTCGACCTCCGGCGTGACAGGCCGGCGTTCTAACCAGCTGAACTACCTGGCCATTTACTAAGGCGTTCTAATCAAAGAACAA
>OHOI01001075.1_pt1 | contig 9910 bp, 7 predicted proteins | sample 1569781 | NCBI WGS metagenome assembly OHOI01 (sample SAMEA3879587, study PRJEB24766) | human gut metagenome | biome: human-associated habitat; feature: feces | place: USA | collected 1985/1987 | reverse complement strand
TGCGGCGTTGAGCCCCAGAAGATTTTCGAGGCGATTCGCGGCGGTCTGGCAGGTTCTACCGTCATGAACGCGAAAGCGCCGATGATGATGGATCAGAACTTTGAGCCCGGCTTCCGCATTGATCTGCACATCAAGGACTTGAAGAACGTCGTTGATGCGGCGAGCGCGGTGGATGCCCCGATTCCGCTGACGCAGGCGGTGCTGGAGATGATGAAGGTGCTGCACAAGGACGGCTGCGGCGCCTGCGACCATAGCGCGCTGCTGAAGTATTACCAGAAGCTGACCGGCGAAGTGCTGCATCACTAATTCGCTGATAGATTCATTCTCGGCAGGCAGGAAAGATTGCTCCTGCCTGCCGTTTGTGGTATGATGAACCCGATGGAAGAAAGGAGAATCCGCTGATGAAAATGCTCTTTGCGTCCGATTCATTCAAGGGGTCGCTGACGGCGGTGGAAATCTGCGATTTGCTTCAGGAAGCCGCGGCTGACATTTTCCCGGATGCGGAAACGGTGTCGCTGCCCATTGCCGACGGCGGCGAAGGCACGGTGGATGCGCTGCTTTGCGCAATGGGCGGAAAACGGATGACGACGCGTGTGACTGGCCCGCTGCTCATGCCCGTGGATGCGCAGTGGGGCTTGCTGGGCGACGGACAGACGGCGGTGCTTGAAATGGCGCAGGCGAGCGGCTTGCCATATGTGCCGGCGGCGCAGCGTGACCCGCGAAAAACAACCAGTTACGGCACGGGCGAGCTGATTGCAGAAGCAGTTCGGTGCGGCGCAAAGTCGCTGCTGATTGGCATTGGTGGAAGCGCAACGAATGACGGCGGGCTGGGGATGCTCAGCGCCTTGGGCGCGGTGTTCACAGATCGGCAGGGAAAGCCGGTTTCCCCAACAGGCGGGGCGCTGGCGGAAGTCTGCCATGCGGATTTTTCCGGGCTGATGCCGGAACTTGCGGATTGCCGCATCACCGTGCTGTGCGACGTGACGAACCCGCTGCTGGGCGCGACGGGCGCGACATACACCTACGGCCCGCAGAAGGGCGCAACGCCGGAAATCTGCGCGGAACTGGAAGCGGGCATGAAACACTATGTGCAGGTCGTCGAAAACACCATTGGGCGCGGCGCTGGGCGGCGTGCTGAAGGCGACGCTGAAAAGCGGCATAGACGCGGTGCTGGAGACGGTTCGCTTTGACGAGCAGCTCAAACAGGTGAATTTGGTTGTGACGGGCGAGGGCAGAATAGACGGACAGAGCGTGCAGTTTGGCAAAGTGCCGATTGGCGTGGCACGGCGGTGCGCGAAGGCGAATGTGCCGGTGCTGTGCATTTGCGGCGGTATCGGCGCAGGCGCGGAAGGGCTGTTCGACGTTTGCGAAAGCACGATTCAGACGACGGTATCAAAACCCATGGCGCTGTCAGAAGCGATTGAAAACGCACGGACGCTGTATCTGGATGCTGCCAAGCGCCTTTTCCGCGCTGTGCGCATCGGGCAGAAGTTGCACGTTTGACAGGTATCGACGCGCGTGATACAATAACAGCATCAAGCTCGATCAAGGGGAGAAAACGCCATGTTGAAGCTGCTGGTTGTCACGCCGAACCCTACGGTGTATGACGCAACCGTCCGCATTGTGCAGACGACGAAGTTCGATGCCGAGGTCATCCAGACCACGTCGCGGCAGGTGGTGGAGGACGTATCCAAAGCCATGGAGGGCTGCACAGGCATTGTCGTTGCGCGCGGCAATCAGGCGCAGCTGCTCAAAAAGCATGTGGAGTACCCCGTGTCGGAGATCACCTTTTCCGGGCAGGAAATGGCGGGCTTCGTCAAACAGGCGTGCGATTTGATACCGCATAAGCATCCGAAAATCGCCTTCGTCGGCTTCCGGCATATGTATTCCGACGTGGAGAACATCGGTGCGCTGGCGAACGCGGATGTGAAGGTGTATTATGCGGGCAGCTCGGACATGGTCGCGCAGGTGACGCGGAATGCCATCCAGGACGGCGCGGAAGCCATCATCGGCAGCGAAAACGCCTGCAACTATGCCGCGGCGCAGGGGATTACGACGGTGTTCGTCGACAGCTCGGACGAGTGCATCCGCGATGCGCTCCGCCGGGCACGGCTGGCAATGGATGCCATCAAGGTGGAGCAGCGCAGGACGGCGGAGTTCTCCTCCCTGCTGAACTACTCCTTTGATGCCATTTTGAAGCTGAATCCCGACGGCGTGATTGAAATTGCAAACACGGTGGCGGAAAACGCGTTCCACTGCACACAGGCGCAGCTGGTCGGCAAGCGCTTCACGGAACTGCCGGGCCTGACGCTGACCAGTGCTGTGTTCGAGTCGCTCAAGGAGCGGAAAAACCTGTATTCGCACGTCGTGATGATACAGAAGGAGCGGTATCTGCTCAATATCGCCTGCATTGATGTCAGCGGGCAGAACTTCGGCACAATTCTGTCGCTGTATGCGTTCGGCTCGGTGGATGACATGCAGGAGAGCATCCGCAAAGACCATGTGCAGCAGGGCGACGCCGCAACGCGAAAATTCGGCAAGTTCATCTCCCACGCGCCAAAAATGCGCCTTGCGCTGGAGAATGCCGCAATGTACGCGCAGTACGAGCTGCCGCTGCTGATTTGCGGTGAGCCCGGCACGGAGAAAACGCGTCTGGCAGAGTGCATCCACAACGAGAGCTTGCGGCGCGACAAGCAGTTCATTCAGGCGGATGTGAGCACCCTGCCGATTGCGAATCAAACCGAGCTGCTCTTTGGGCGCGCGACGAGCAACGGGCTTGTATACAATGCGCACAAGGGAACGCTGTACCTGCGGCATGTGGATTTGCTCACGCCCGAAAGCCAGCATCAGCTGCTGAACGTTATCCGCTATGAGCAGTACTACGCGCCGGGGCAGTCCAAGCCGATTTGGGCGTCTATTCGTGTGATTTGCTCAACGAACCGGGATTTGCTGGCCATGGCGAAGGCAGGCGAATTTCTGCTGCCGCTGGCGGACAAACTGAACGACTACCGCATTGATTTGCCGCCCCTGCGCGAATGTCAGCAGGATTTTGCCCAGCTGGTGGAGGAAAACATTGCCTTTGCGCGTGTGCACACGCGGAAACAGGCGACCTTCACGCCCGATGCGCTGAAGCTGCTGATGAGCTACTCGTGGCCGGGCAATCAGCGAGAAATGTCAATTTTCTTCGAGAAGGCGTTTCTGCTGACGCGCACCAACCGCATGGACGCGGATTTTGTGCAGCAGCTGCTGTACCCGGAGCGCACGGGCAGCGCACCGCAGCAGCAAGTATTGGTCATCAGCAGCGACGAGGAGCGGGAACTGCGCTGTGCCCTCAGCGAGCATCCGAACGACCGGGACGCGGTGCTGAAGCAGCTGGGCATCAGCCGTGCGACGCTGTATCGGCGGATGAAGAAGTACGGGCTGCAGCAGGAAAAATAAAGCTGTTTCCGGATTCTCCTGCGCCATCTGCCTGCACCGCTTCCGCACAGGCGTCTGGTCGTTCCGCTTGGCGCAGCACTTTTGCCGCTGACGAGCTTCACGTCAGCGGCAGTTTTTTATTCAGCAGGGCGGCTTTAGGCGGCTTTACATCCGCCGTGCAGTTTGTTATAATAGAATAACCAAACAATCGGAGGGCAGCCTATGACCATCGCCATTGTGGATGATGAATTGGAGACGCGCCAGTATATGCAGGGCTTGGTGGCGCAGTATCTGGCGGAAACGGGACGCATGGCGCAGCTGGTGTTCTACCCGGACGGGGCGTCGTTTCTCGTCGGGTGCGAGCATCCGGACATTGTGCTGATGGACATTGACATGCCGGGCATGGACGGCCTTTCGACGGCGGAGCAGCTGCGGCGGAGTTACCCGGACGCTATCCTGATTTTCACCACGCGCCTCAGCCAGTGCGCCATCCGCGGCTATGAGGTGGACGCCATCGGCTTTCTGGTCAAGCCGGTGACGCTGCCGGGGCTGACTGTGAAGCTGAACAAGGCGTTCAAGCGGGTGGAGTACCGGCAGTCGAAAATCTGCCTGAAAACGAAAGACAACATCCTGTTCTTGGAGAAAAACGAGATTTACTATGCCGAGGGCAGCAATCACCATGTCATTTATCATACGGCGCAGGGCGAATTCCCCGTCCGCTCGTCCCTGCAGGAGGCGGAGGAACAGTTGGGCGCGGAATTCAGCCGAAGCTCGCATTCCTATATCGCCAATCTGGGCTTCGTGACGATGGTCGGAAAGAACGATGTGACGGTTCACGGCGAGGCGATTCCGCTGTCGCGCGCGATGCGCAGGGACTTTCTGAATGCGGTCAACCGCTATTACGGCGTGAGGTGACGAAGATGCTGACGAACTTGGCGAATTATCTGAACAATGATTTTCCATTCCATATGTTCTTCGCGGTGCAGATTCTGCTGGCGGAGGGGCTGTTCGTTGTGCGGATGAAGTCGCGGCTGCGCCCGCTGAAAATTGTGCTGCCGGTGGTGCTGTGCTACTTGGTGCTGGCATGGTTTCATCCGCTGCTGGGGCATCGTTTTGCGCGCGTGGCAGCGATTTTTGCCGAATCGCTGCTGGTGCTGTGCCTGACGATGGACATTCCGACGACGAATGCGCTTTGTATCGGCATTTCCTCCTATGCGATTCAGAATCTGGCGTTCAAGGTCGGCGGACTGGCAACATGCTGGATGGCCAAGCCGCGTGATCCGCTGTTCTATCTGCTCTCCGGCGCATCGTTCGTGGTGGTGTACGCTGTGTGTTACCTGATGTTCGTGCGGCGCTTCCCGGAGAACGGCGATTTGAAGCTCGGCAACTGGAAGGTGCTGTTCCTGACGCTGGTGACGCTGCTGACGGTGTTCGTGCGTTCTGTGTCGCTGCCGACGGATATTTCGCTGCTTGACCGCCTGTTCTCGATTCTCTCGGTCATTATGGTGATGGTGCTGATTTATCAGTGCATGTACGCCGATGAAATGCGCCGTGAGAAGGAAATCATCGAGAGCCTGCTGGCGCGGGAGGAATCCAGGCATCAGCTGCTGGGCAAGACGATTGACAGCATCAACATGAAGTGCCACGACCTGCGCTACCACATCGACACCTACCGCCGGGCACAGCAGCTGGATGAACACGCGGCGTTTTTTGACGAGGTGGAGCAGGAGATTCAGCGCTATGAGTACACGTTCCACACGGGCAATGCGGCGCTGGATTCGGTGCTGTCTGAAAAGAGCCTGTATTGCAGCGCAAATCACATTCTGCTGACGACGATGCTGGATGTATCGCTGCTCGCGCCCATTGAAAAGTCCGATATCTATTCCATCTTCGGCAATGCGCTGGACAACGCCTTGGAGGGCTGCAACAAGGTGACTGACCAGGAGAAGCGGGTGATTTCGCTCAAGGCAAACGCCATGAACGGCATGGTGGTGCTGCATGTGGAAAACAGCTATGAAGCGCCGCTGAACATGGTAGATGATATGCCGGTGACGACCAAGGCCGGCACGGGACATGGGTTTGGCTTGCGGTCAATTCAGGCAATTGCTGAAAAGTATGACGGCATAGCAACAGTGGTTGCGGAAAATGGCATTTTTAAGCTGACGGTGGTTCTGCACCCGCCGGCGGGAAGCGGCGCTTCCCGCGTTAGCACGCAGAACCAGTAAGACGAAATGCCCAACCTTTGCACCATCAACCCGCTCTTTCCAACACGCTGCACATTCGTGCGCTGCCCATCAGCATTGAGGATTTTTTCTCGGTGCTGATTTTTTTTGCAGGCTGAATTGCGCCCGCGGACTTGCCGGAACGGAGATACGGTGCATTTCTCAATCTGCCATCAGTTCCAGAATATGCCGTTCTCGATTTTGCACTTTTCCCCCATTTCCCTCCCAAATCGGGCAAAAAGTTGCCGTTCGCGACATATTTTCGTCGTGAACGGAACGTCCACACGGTTGCGACGGGGGTACAGGCATTCAAGACAAGCCCCTTCCAATCTGGCGATTTTTATGCTATTATATTACCAGCACCTCATGTTTCGCGCAGCATGAGGAAGAGAAAACGGAAAAGGAGAACCCTCAGCATGAAACGGATTCTGAGCTTGGCGGTTGCAGCGTCGATGCTGCTGTCTGCGATTCCCGCAATGGCGGAAACGGCGACCGAAGCAACCTACATTCCTGCTCCCTACAACGCGGAAGAAGTTGACCCCACCAAGACCTACCTTGAGCCTGTGTTCTATCAGAACGAGAATGGCCCGACCATCGGCGTGACGACCGTTGGTGTCATCCAGCAGGATGGCCTGTACTTCAAGGATTCCGACAACGACCACGAGCTGGACGCGTTCGAAGACTGGCGTCTGCCGGCGGAAGAACGCGCCGCGGATATGGTCACGAAGATGACGCTGACCGAACAGGCTGGTTTCGTCCTGAACGCCCTGATGGTTATGCCCGGTTCCAAGACGCTTGCGGATGTCAAGAATGAAGACGGCACCATCAATCCCGCCAAGGTTATGACCGTCATCCCCGAAGGCGAAACCACGAAGAGCCTGATTATGTTGAATTCGGCTTCCTCTTCGTTCGCCAGCATGGACGATCAGGTGATGTCCATTGGCAAGATTCGCGCGGGCGTGTACCGCGGCGGTCTGAACTACGACGCTTCTGTCGTTGCGCTGTACAACAACGTGACCACTGCGTTTGCTGAATGGGATTCCGCCAAGGCGGGTACGCCTGCAATCCCGGTGACGCTGATCTCCAACCCGATTTCCGCCGGCTTCCCGGATTCTCTGGGCATGGCGGCAGCGGTGCTGGGCGACGGCAACTACGACGCCATCAAGGATTATGCCGAGGTTGACCGCCAGATGTGGCGTTCGCAGGGCATCATCTTCATGTATGGCCCGCAGATCGACCTGGTGACTGATCCCCGCTGGCCTCGGAACAGCGGCACTTACGGCGAGCGTCCCGACGTCACCGCCGGCATCATCACCGCGCTGGTGGACGGCTATCAGTATGGCAAGGACGGCGTGAACGAGAAGTCCGTCGTGCTGTCTGCGAAGCACTTCCCCGGTGACGGCGCTGCCGAAAACGGCTTTGAGTCTCACACCGCTCAGGGTCAGTGGCGTCTGTACCCGACTGCCGGTTCTCTGGAAAAGTACCAGCTGGTCGGCTTCCAGGCTGCTGTTGACGCAGGCGTGGGCGCAATCATGCCCTGCTACTCCCGCGACGCGGCGGATGTCCGCTCTGTCCCGCAGTCCTACCGTGGCCATGAAATCGACGTCAAGCAGCTTGGTTCTGCTTACAACTCCGAAATCATCACCACCCTGCTGCGTGACATCATGGGCTTCAAGGGCTTCGTGAACTCCGACTCCGGTATCACCCTGACCCAGACCTACGGCGTGGAATCCCTGACCAGCATCCAGCGTTTCGCGCTGCTGATCAAGGCCGGCACCGACGCCATCGGCGCTGAACTGGCTCCGGAATACATTGTTTCCGCTGTTGAATTCGGCCTGCTGGACAAGGCTGACCTCGACCGCGCCAACATCAATCGTGCGACCGCGCTGTTCAAGCAGGGTCGTTTCGAGAACCCCTACCTGGACTACGAACAGGCTGACGTCGTGCGCGCCACCAACATGGAAACCGCGCATGACCAGGCGTATTCCCTCCACCTGAAGGCGACCGTCCTCATGAAGAACCATGAGAACACGCTGCCGCTGAGCAAGGACGCGGGCACCAAGGTTTACATCGCCTCCTACACCGGCACTGGTGAAAACGAAGCGACCCTCAAGGCGCTGGCCGAGCTGTTCGTGCAGCAGGGCTTCACCGTCTGCGAGGATATGGATGATGCCGATGTTGTGTACTTCTATGTGCAGCCCAAGGCGACCATCAAGGCGGGCGCTTCCGAAACCGAAGGCGTTCTGAGCCTGGTGGACGGCTTTGAAGTGGCTCAGCGTCAGCTGGGCGGCGGCACAGACCCGGCTGTGACGGCTATGTTCGGCGCGGGCGGTCAGGGTAAGACTGGCGAAATGGTTGACGTGACCACTGTTGAAGGCATCAAGAAGCTGCAGAAGGCTGCGAACAAGATGCACGAAAAGGGCGGCAAGGTCATCGCGACCATCGTCTGCACCTCTCCGTGGATTCTGGACAACCTGGAGCCCTACTGCGACGCGCTGCTGGCGCAGTACACCACCTCCGCTGCTTCCCTGTCCAACGCGTACAGTGCGCAGGTGGACGTCATCGTCGGCAATTACAACCCGACCGGCAAGCTGTCTGTGACCATGCCTTCCTGCGAGGCTGTTATCGCCCTGACGGAAGTCCGCGACGCGGATGGCAACCTGCTCTACGAAGAATGCGCTTCCCCGAATGACGTGCCCGGCTACGACAAGGATCAGTACATTGCTCCTGAAGTGCTGGCGCAGTCTCCGTCCGGCAGCTACATCTACAAGGATGCCGACGGCAACTCCTACGTCTCCGGCTTCGGTCTGAGCTACTAAGAGTCATTTGCGGAGGTCTGACGGATTGCAACCCGCCAGACCTCCGCATCCCCCCTTTGCGCCAGAGATGAACGCGCGAACCGGCTCTCCCGGTTGTTCATCTCCGGCGCATTTCTTGATTGGAGGTTTTTATCATGAAAATCCATCGTTTGACTGCCCTGCTGCTATCCCTGCTCCTGCTGTTTTCCTGCGCATTGGCAGAAAGCACCGATGATAAGCTGATGGCAACCGTCAACGGCGAGGAGCTGCGCTACAGTGCCTATGTCACCTACCTGACGCAGTACCAGCAGCTGCTTTCCGGCGCGTATGACGAGACGGACGAGACGCAGGCAGCCTACATCGAAGACCTTGCGCTGACCACCGCGATTCAGGACATGCTCATCGAGCAGGACATGCACGCCAAGGGCTGCTACGACTTTGACGAAGAGACGGAAAGCTGGATTCAAGAGCAGGGACAGACCGCCTATGAGACGGCGCTGACAAATGTCGGTGAGACCCTGCGCGCTGAACTCGGTTACAGCGACGAAGAGGATATGTCTTCCTTCGCCCTGAGCTATGCCAAGGCGCTTGGCGTGACGGTGGAGGATTACATTGCCGTCTACCGCAAGCAGCGTGCAATGGTGAACTACTACACGGTGCTGCTGGGCGACAACCCGGTGACGGAAGACGCGATTCAGTCCGCCTACGAGACAAACGTGGCGGCAAGCAAGGAGCGCTTCGAGGGCGACGCCGCGGCATTCGAGACGGCGCTGTATTCCGGCAAAGAAGTGTGGTACAAGCCGGAGGGCTACCGCAGCATCCTGCAAATTCTCCTGCCTGCTGAGGGCGACACGGACGAAGCGCGGCTTGAAAGCGTTCAGGCGACGGTGGATGCCATTGACGAGCGGCTCAACGCGGGCGAATCCTTCCAGACGCTGATGGCGGAGTACAACACCGACGTGGCGTTTTACGATGCGGATTTCCTGACCGTTGGGTATCAGGTGCACCGTGATTCGGTCGTGTGGGATGAGAAGTTTGTAGCGGCGGCGTTCAGTGAGCGCATGGCGCAGCCCGGCTGCTGGAGCGACCCGATTGTCAGCGACGCGGGGGTGCACATTCTGTATTACCTGTGCGATTCCAAAAGCGGCGCGATTGAGATGACGGATGCGATTCACGATGCGCTGTCGTACACGCTGTATCAGGACATGTGCAGTGAGGCGCTGAGTGCGCGGCTGAACGAGCTGTCTGATTCTGCCAAAGTCGTTCTCTATTGATGCAGGGGGAATCGCGCCTCCGCAGAGGCGAAATCCCTGCCCTGCGGCGCAGAAATCGCCGTAAAGAAAAACCCCGTCTGACCGCTGGTCATCATCCAGCATCAGACGGGGTTTTGTCATGCCATCAGGCACTTGCAGGGGGCATTATACTATTTCCAAATGAGAATGCGCCAAGATGCGCCGCGAATTTTTCGTTCTG
>OHOI01001074.1_pt1 | contig 9922 bp, 3 predicted proteins | sample 1569781 | NCBI WGS metagenome assembly OHOI01 (sample SAMEA3879587, study PRJEB24766) | human gut metagenome | biome: human-associated habitat; feature: feces | place: USA | collected 1985/1987 | reverse complement strand
GCGGGCGAGCAGCGCCATGTAGACGCTGGCACCGCCGATGACGATGGCATCGTCGCCGCCGAGAGCGGCAGCCTCATCAAACGAGTGGGCAATCTCCGCGCCGGGAATGTCAAGGTCGCGGTGGGAGAGGACGATGTTGCGGCGATCCTTGAGGGGGCGGCCGCCGGGGAAGGTGTCGAGGGTCTTGTGGCCGAGAATGACGGTCTTGCCGACGGTGAGCGAGCGGAAACGCTTGTGATCGTCGGAAATGAGGAACAGCAGCGCGCCGTCGCGGCCGATGCCCCAGCTTTTGGAAACGCAGACGATTGCGGTCATAGTATCAACTCCATGGCTTTCTCTATAAATTTTGCCGGTGCAAAAGTTCAGACGGCAATAGGGATCTTATCTTCAAAGGGACTGAAACAGTAGTTTTCCAGGCGGACACTGTCGGGCGTGAAGGCGTAGAAATCCGTCACGGCAGGGTCGAGGGAAAATTCAGGAGCAGGGTGCTCGGGCTCGGAGAGCATTTTTTCGATGATGGGAATGTGGCGGTCGTAAATGTGCGCGTCAGCGATGACGTGGACGAGTTCGCCTGCCTTGAGCCCGGAGACCTGCGCGAGCATGTGGACGAGCACTGCGTACTGGCAGACGTTCCAGTTGTTGGCGGCGAGCATGTCCTGCGAGCGCTGATTCAGAATGGCGTTGAGCCGGTTGCCGCTGACATTGAACGTCATGGAATAGGCGCAGGGATACAGAGCCATCTCGTGCAGATCGGCGAAATTGTAGAGGCTTGTCAGAATGCGGCGGCTGGCCGGGTTGTGCTTCAGGTCGTACAGCACGCGGTCGACCTGATCGAACTCTCCCTCCGGGAAACGGTATTTGATGCCGAGCTGATAGCCGTAGGCTTTGCCGATGGAGCCGCTCTCATCGGCCCAGCTGTCCCAGATATGGCTGGCGAGGTCGTGGACATTATTCGACTTCTTCTGCCAGATCCACAGAAGCTCCTCCACGCATGAGCGCCAATAGGTGCGGCGCAGCGTCATGAGCGGGAATTCCTCCTGCAGATCATAGCGGTTCACCACACCGAAGCACTTGACCGTATGGGCCGGGGAACCGTCCGCCCAGCGCGGGCGAACGGACTGATCGGTGTCCAGACGCCCTCGCGCAGGATGCGTGCACACGTCTCGCGGTAGAGCAAATCGGCGCGGCTCATTTTGCGGTGGATTCGAAGGTATAGGCGATGGAGCGATGGAACGTCTCACCGGCCTTCAGCACGGAGGAGCCGAATTCCGGATGGTTCGGCGTGTCGGGGCAGGCCTCCGGCTCAATGGCAAAGCCCTGATTCGGATGGAGCTTGCCCGAGAGGAATTCACCGGTGTAGAGCTGCAGGGCAGGGTAGTCCGTGTGCAGCGACAGGCGGACGCCGCCGTCCTCTGCCACAAGAGCGTCCTGCCCGTCGAGCACGAAGCCATGGTCAAAGTTCTGCGCAATGGCGTGCGGCGTGCGGAAGTCGAACGAGCCCTCGGCCGGGCGCAGCTCTCCGGTGGGAATGAGCTCGCCGTCCACGGGGATCCAACGGCCGGCATTGATCTGCAGCGTCGTTCCGAGGATGCTCTCCGTGCCGCCGAGGTTGAAATACATGTGCGTTGTGGGCGCGAGGATGGTGTCCTTTGTGCTGATACCCTCAAAATCGAGGAAGAGCCGGCTGCCCTCCACGCGATAGGTGACGTGCATCGTCAGCGCGCCGGGATAGCCCGCGTCGCCGTCCGGCGTGTGCAGCGTGAAGCGAACGGCCTGCTCCCCAAGGCATTCAGCTGCCCAGATGCGCTTGTGGAAGCCGACGCTGCCGCCGTGCAGGTGGTTGCGGCCCTCGTTCTGCTCGACCTGCACCGTCTTGCCGTTCAGCGGGAAGCGGCCGCCCGCAATGCGGTTGGCATAGCGTCCGACGATCGCACCGAGATAGCTGGTGTCCTGCAGATAGTCGTCCGGAGTCTTCAGGCTGACCACGACATTGCGGCCCAGATAAGCAAGCTTTGTGACGGTCGCGCCGAGGCTCATCACGGAGACGGAAAGCGTATCGGAAGAGATGGTATACATGCTGTAGCCATAGAAATCAGATAACTGGATCATAATGCTGCACTCCTTCCCGCCGGGGGCGGATCATAATATACAATTCAAATTATAGCGTATTTTCGGCGCTCCGTCAACGGCGGTTATAGGGTCGGAACGTTTTTCATCCGGCTTTACAATGCTGCGGAAATATGCTATACTGAATAGGTTAAAAACAAAAAGCTTTTGTGGCTCCGGCAGGGCATATGTACAGCCGGAGATGGACAAGGGAATGCAGTGAGAGCCTGCAACGCCGACCGGCGCTGTATGTGCAAGACGCGAGCTCCATGGGCGAAAGCCGGTCATTGGGGCGACCTGAGAAGGCTGAGCGCCGCGTTGCGGGGGAGACCCGGGAGCACGAGTCAGAAGACCTACAGAAGCATGCGGCGCAGGTGCGCCATGACGCAGGAAAACGGCTGCGGCAGGGGAAACGAGGCCCTCTGCCGCAGTGTTTTTATTATTTTCGTATTAAGAAAGGAAGATTGGATCATGAAACGAATGATCGCGGCGATCCTTGTGCTGTGCATGGTGCTGTGCAGCATCCCGGTCGCAGCAGCGGCAAGTTTTGATGAGTTTTTTGCGGACGTTCCGGCGACCGTGGAAAACGACGCCTCCTATCCCTTTGCGGAGAGCGACGACGAGACTTGCCTGATATCCGGCAACAAGGGTGTGGGGGCAACGACTTCCGCCCTCAAGCTGACCTTCCGGAGCGGCGGTACGTTCCGCTTCTCCTATAAGGTCTCCAGCGAGTCCAACTATGACTACATGGCGGTTACGAAGAATGGAACGAACCTGACGCAGTCCAGCAAGGCTTCGTATTCCGGTGCGATGACGTCCTTTCAGACCTACACGATGGAGGTCGCGGCGAATGACGTCGTGACCATCGGGTATTCCAAGGACTACAGCGGCGATAGGAACGATGACACGCTCTATCTGAAGGACTTCAGCTGCAAAACGTACTATGGTGTCACGTTCACGGGCGCGCCTGCAGGCACGGCCTTTACGCTGACGGACAGCGCGGATGCTTCCTATGCCGTGACGGACGGCAAGGCCAGCGTTCCGGCGGGCGAGTACCGCTATACGGCCGAGGCCTTCGGCTATGCGCAGGCCACCGGCAGCTTTACCGTGACGGATACGGCCGTTGAGGTCCCCGTGACCATGACGGAGCTTGCACGCCATAAGGCGGCGTTCTCGATCACGGGCCTTGCCGCGGGCATGACGGCGGCCGTTACCGTGAAGCACGGCGACGAGGTTATGCAGGCCGAGGAGGACGGCTCCTACCTGCTCTTCCCGGCGGACTATTCCTATCAGGTGAAGGCTGCGGGCTATAAGACGGCACGCGGCACGTTCACGCTCGGCGAGGCTGACACGACGGTCAAGGTCACCATGGTCCCCGGCATCGAGTGGGATGGAACGGTGGCAGACGGCTTTGCGGGCGGCACCGGTACGCAGGCCGATCCCTATCTCATCTCGAACGGCGAGGAGCTGGCCTATCTCTCCGCACAGGTCGCCTCCGGCAATGCCTTTGCCGGAAAGTATGTGACACTTGCAGCCAATCTGGACATGGGCAATGTGGCCTTCACGCCGATCGGCAGCGATGCCCGCCGCTTTGCGGGCAGCTTTGACGGTGCGTATCACACGATCGATAATCTGCTCGTCTCGCAGACGACGGATTATGCCGGCCTGTTCGGCTGCCTGGATACCGGCGCGGCCGTACGCCGCCTGACGGTTCGTGGCAGCATCTCCGGCCGCGGCTATGTCGGCGCCATCGCCGGTCAGGCGGACAGCGCCACGATCGAGGCCTGCGCGAACTATGCCACGGTCACCGGTACGAGCCGGAATGTCGGCGGTATCGTCGGCCGTCTGAACGGCAAGTCCGCTGCGCGCTCGACCGTCCTGCGCTGCGCGAACTTCGGCACAATCAGCAATGGTACGAACAATTTCTCGGCCGGTATCGTTGGCACTGCCTACTATACTACGCTGAGCGAGTGCTATAACGTCGGCTCCGCCACCGGCAACCGCGTCGGCGGCATTCTCGGCCAGACGGATTCGAACACGACCGTGACGTCCTGCTACAATGCCGGTGCGATCACACTGGCGGCAGCGGGCAATTATAATTATGCGGGCTCGCTCATCGGCCAAAACGGCGGCTCCGTTTCGAATTGCTATTACCTCACGGGCACGCAGGCCATCGGCAGCGGCTCCGGCGACACGACTGCCCTCACGGAAGAGCAGCTGAAGTCGTTCGACACCGTGCTGAAGCTCGGCGGAGCATTCGTGAACGACGCGAAGAATCAGAACAGCGGCTATCCCGTCCTTGCCTGGCAGGATGCGGACGCCAAGCTCATCGTGGCGTTCTCCGTCAACATGACCGGCGCTTCCGTCCATGTCTACGATGCGCAGAACGTGGAGCAGACCCCGGAGGAGGACGGCACCTATCGCCTTGTCTCCGGCAGCTATACCTATCTTGTCACGCGCGATGAGTGCGACGATGTGACCGGAAGCTTTATGATCGACGGCGCAGGCCGCACCATTACGGTCACCCTCTCGGTCCGCACCTATCCCGTCAGCGTGACGCTGACCCCGGCCGAGGCAAAGCTCGTCCTCCGTGATGCCGAGGGCAAGCAGTGGAACGCCGTGAACGGCGCATGGCGCCTGCCGAAGGGCAGCTACACCTATGAGGCGAGCCTGTTCGGCTACGAGACCGCGTCGGGCAGCCTGACGGTCACGGGCGAAAACGACAGCCTGCATGTCACGCTGCAGCAGGCGGCGCGCCATAGTGTGCGCATTGCCACCGTGAAGGCGGACGACGGCAGCGCGCTGAGCGGCGCGGACATTACCGTGACGCATGCCGAGGGCGGCGAGCAGACGGCGGTGAACGGCGTCTACAGCCTGCCGGACGGCACCTATTCCTATGCCGTCATGCTGGACGGCTATCTGAATGTGGCCGGTTCCTTCACGGTCGCGGGCAAGGATCTGACTGTTACGGTCAGACTCGAGGAGGGCAGCAATGTCTGGACGGGCAAGGCCTCCGATACCGCGCCGGAGACGAAGACCGAAAACGGCGTGACGTGGTACCTCATCAAGACGCCTGAGGAGCTGGCGTGGTTTGCCGCGAAGGTCAACGGCGGTGAGACGACGATCAACGCCCGTATCATGGTGAACCTCGTGCTCAACAGTGCAGAGGCACCGAAGGCCAACCGCTGGGGCGGCTTTGGTAAGTACAACTTGCAGTACAGCGGCATCTTTGACGGCAACGGCAAGACGATCAGCGGCTATTACAGCTGCGATAATGACGATACCTACGAATCTGCGATGGGCCTGTGCGGCTACCTCGGGGCAGACGGCGTGATCAAGAATGTCACGCTTGTCGGCACGATCGAGGGCGACGGCGCGATCGGCGCCTTCGCCAACCAGAGCTACGGCCGCATTGAGGGCTGCGTCAGCCGTGTGAACGTGACGAATGCGGCCTCCTACGGCGGCGTGACGGGCGGCATCGCCGCGCGCGTCTATGCCAGCGGTGCGATCGTGAACTGCGGCAATGAGGGCAGCGTGACCTGCACGCTGAGCAGCGCCTATTCCGACGCGAAGGTCGGCGGCATCGTCGGCGCGAGCTATGCGCCCATCACGGGCTGCTATAACACCGGCGCAATCAACGGCGGCAGCAACAACCGCGGCTATGTCGGCGGCATCGTCGGCTACACCGAAAACGGCAGCGTGCAGATCCTGAACTGCTACAACACCGGCTCCGTCACCGGCGCGACCTGCGTCGGCGGCATCGCGGGCAAGCACACCGGCGGCACGGATCCCACGGTCACGAACTGCTATAACACCGGCAGCGTCAAGGGCGCTTCCTGCGGCGCGCTCGTTGGCGAATATGCGGCCGAAATTCGGAACAGCTATTATCTCGAAGGCTCCGCCTCTGCTGCGACCGGCAACACGAAGGACGGCGTCAATGTCGAAGCGACGGCCAAGACCGCCGCGGAGATGAAGGAGACTGCCTTCGTTCTCGCGCTCGGCAATGAGGTCTTCCACCAGGATGATGGCCGCAACGGCGGCTATCCGCTGCTGGCATGGCAGGCATGTGGTCAACACGGCGGCGGCCGAGGCCATTGCGCGCGCGGCGGAAAAGCTCACGGTCGAGCCGACGCTCGTCACCGAGAACTGCACGCTGGCGCTCGCTTCGACGGTCGAGGGCTTTGACGGCACGATCACCTGGGCCAGCTCGAACGGCGCGGTCATCACGCCGGAGGGCGTTGTGACGCTCCCGTCCACGGGAACGGTCTATGTGAAGCTGACGGCGACGCTGGCCTATGGCGGCGAGACCGGCACGAAGACCTTCCTCATCACGGTGAAGTCCCTGAAGGCGCAGAACGACGAGCTCGTCACGGCGGCCAAGTCCCTGCTGGACAGCAAGTCCACGCTGAACCCGGTCCCCGGCACGGATACGAACCTCTGCACCTATGTGGAAAACTATCTGAGCAGAAATAACCTTGACGGCATCACCGTCACCGTAAAGGACCCCGGCGCGCTCGATTATCCGATGGATGTGGCGCAGACGACCGGCATCGCGGCCGACGGCAAGATCACCTATTTCAACGCGGACCCCGAAACGCTGGGCATTGCGGCGCACTTTGCCCGCGTCTCCGGCGTGGAGCTGACGCTTACGCGCGGCGAGAGCAGCGCGGATATCACGGCGATGGTCATCCTGAACTGGGATCTGGACACCGTCCGGGATTACCTCGAAAAGGCGGCGGCCTCCGTTACGTTCGATACCATCCGCAATCAGAATACAAGCGAAGCGGAGATTATCTCCGACCTGCAGCTCCCGCAGCGTACCGGCGCTTATCCGTTCGTCACGTTCGCCTGGACATCCGATTCCAAGCTGATCTCCATCGAGGGCAGCACGGCGGGCGAAGTCCTGACGGGCCGCGTCACACGCCCGAGCGTTGACACGAAGGTCCATCTCTATCCGACCCTGACGTTCCAGCTCAACGAGAGCTCGCTGCAGGCCGAGGGCTTCCGCCTGACGCTCCCGGCCGAGGATCTCGAGCCGCTGCGCCAGCAGATGCAGAAGGAGCTTGACGAGAACTATCTCGTCACGAAGCTGACCTATGTTGTGACCGGCGAGGTCATCGACCCCGAGGCCGTGAACGGCGACATCCAGCTTCTCACGGCACGCGCTACCGGCATCGAGAACTATGACGATTATAAGTTCATCGTCACCTCGGGCGATCCGGATGTGGCCGAGATCAACGCCTACCGCGCCAATATCTACCGCCCGATGCCCGGCGAGGCCGCGGCGGAGGTGACGCTGACCGTCACCATGCAGCACAAGACAAAGGACGTCTCCGTGCAGAAGCAGATCGCCCTCAAGGTCCTGCCGCTGACAAAGGCGGAGCTTGACAATGCGCTGGATCTTATGGAGCAGGTCAAGGCTCACTACTGGGACGGCCTGAACGACGGAGCGAACGAGTCGCAGTACGCCGTGACGAAGAGCCTCCACGCCTTCCGCGAGGCAGTTGCGGGCGAGAACGGCGGCCTGACGTGGCTGTATGACTACCGCGACGCGCATGGTGCTGGCATCGTGGCCGGAGATCAGGCGGATTATTCCTCCGTCGGCGGTCAGGAGCAGTACAACAAGTTCAAGTCCAGCAATCCGGCCGTCATTGCCCATGAGAATCTGGTGCTGACGCAGCCGAAGTACAACACGTCCGTCACCGTTGAGAGCGTGCTGGAGCATGCCGTCTTTGCCAAGTATGCCAAGAAGATTACGTCCGGCGCATGGTATGACGACTACTTCTCCAAGCTGACCGGTCAGAAGGTCTCCGCCACCATGACGGTCCTCGGCACGGACGGCCCGAACCCGGGCGGCGATCAGCCTCCTGTCAAGACGACGGTCACGGTCGTGCTGACCGGCGTGAACGGTGTCGGCGCAGTGGACCGCACGTTCGACACGACGTCGGACAAGACCGTGGCAGAGGCTCTGCAGGAGGGCCTTGGCGAGGACTACACGCTCACGGTCAGCGGCTATGGCTACATCGGCAGTCTGACCGGCCCGGACGATTTCAACGCCGCCAATGCGGGCGTTGAGTTCTGGGGTCAGTATTACTACATCAACGGCGCGTATGACACGTCCTCTCCGCTGACGGTCCCCGTCACGGACGGCGCGGTCTACGGCATCTTCGCCAACGAGAAGAACACGACCGGCGAGAACTACGGCTACAAGTACAACGTCTGGATCCACGAGCGCAGCGTTACCGCCGAGGCCGAGACGGCCTTTGACGTCACGGTCTACCAGATGCAGGGCAATACCGCCGTGCCGCAGGCAGGCGTGAAGGTCTACGCGGACGGCAATGTGATGGGCGTCAGCGATGAGAACGGCAAGGTTATCTGCCGCTTTGAGCATGCGGGCGACTATGTGCTCACGACCGGCGACGAGCTGCACACCTACAGCCAGTGCCGCGTCCATGTGACGGAGAAGCCCTTCAAGGCGACGGTCACGGTCCGCCTAACGGGCGTGAACGGCATCGGCGCGATCGACCGCACGCTGGAGGTCTCTTCCTCCAGCACGGTCGCAGAGGCGCTGCAGCAGGGCTTCGGCGAGGACTATGTCCTCACGGTCAGCGAATATGGCTACATCGGCAGTCTGACTGGCCCGGAAGACTTCAACGCGGCCAATGCGGCAGTGGCATACTGGGGCCAGTATTACTTCGTGAACGGCGCGTATGATACGTCCTCCCCGCTGACGGTCCCCGTCACGGCCGGCGGCATCTACGGCGTGTTTGCCAATGAGTCGACGGCCGACTCCGACAGCTACTACGGCTATAAGTACAACGTCTGGTTCCACGAGACCGCGCTCACCACAGCGGCGAGCGAGACGTTCACGGCAACGGTGTACCAGATGGGAACCGGTGTTGCTCCGGCAGAGGGCGTGCAGATCTTCTGCGGCGGCGAGCTGCTCGGCAGGACGGCCGCGGACGGCACGTTTGCCTGGCACTTTGACACCGCAGGCGTCTACGTCCTCACGACGGGCGACAGCAACCACACCTACAGCCAGTGTGTCGTCACGGTGACGGGCAAGGCCCCGGTGTGTGACGGCGGTGCGGACTGCCCGAGCCGCGCCTTCCCGGATCTTGATCCCGCGCAGTGGTATCACCTCAGCACGGACTATGCCATCACGAACCATCTGTTCATCGGCTTTGAGGACGGTACGTTCCGCCCGAACGGCCAGATGAGCCGCGCGATGTTCGCCATGGTGCTCTGGCGCGTGGCAGGCAGCCCGGCAAGCTCCGCGGCGCTCCCGTTTGCGGATGTCGCTGCCGATGCCTGGTATGCCGATGCAGTCCGCTGGGCCTATGCGGCCGGCGTGATCAACGGCGTGTCCGCCACGGCGTTCGACCCCGAGTCCCCGGTGACCCGCGAGCAGATGGTCACGATGATCGTCCGCTATGCTGAAAAGATCGGCGCTGTCACCGGCGCACGCGATGATCTGTCGCAGTTCTCCGATGGGATGCAGGTCAGCTCCTATGCGCTCGCAGCGGTGCGCTGGGCAGTTGCCGTCGGCCTGCTGCGTGGTATGGACAACGGCCGCCTCGAGCCGCAGGGCACGGCGACCCGCGCAGAGGTCGCAACGCTGCTGATGCGCTTCGCCGCTCTCCGCAAGTAAGACTTTGCGCTCCCGTACCGCTCTGCGGCGGTGCGGGGATGCTGCGAAAATGGCGGATGCCGCATCGAGATTGATGTTGGCATCCGCCGTTTTTTGTGATATCATATTTGAGGAAACTCTGAATAAATCATCTGCGGTGGATGGCGGATATTTTCCGCCAATCCA
>OHOI01001061.1_pt1 | contig 10174 bp, 6 predicted proteins | sample 1569781 | NCBI WGS metagenome assembly OHOI01 (sample SAMEA3879587, study PRJEB24766) | human gut metagenome | biome: human-associated habitat; feature: feces | place: USA | collected 1985/1987 | reverse complement strand
AACACCTTTTATCTGTGCTGTATCCAGTGTAAATACAGAATTCTCACCTACAAAAATATTGGTGACAGGATTCAGGACTCTTGCCCCGCTTCCGCTCCCTTCGCCATAATGCTTTTCTTCATAGCGTACATTCGCATTTTTCCCTACATGAAAAGTATGTACACCATCATGACGACTTTCATTACATCCACTGTTATGGATTCCACATCCTGCAATAATGCATACATCCGCACCATCTTCGATATAAAAATCATTGTATACAAGATCCGTCATACCGGATACACTGACTACTACCGGAATATACACGGCTTCACCTTTTGTCTTCCCATCGATATAAATATCAATTCCCGGTTTGTCTGCTTTTTTCTTTATCTTAATATGCTCACTGTCACCATGGCAGATGGATGTACCATTCTGTCTCAGATTAAAAGCTCCGCTCTGACTGAATTTATTATCATTGATTACACTTAATACTTCTTCCGTAACATTATCCAGTTTTACCATCTGTTATCTCCTTTCCACACATTTGTGACATTTCTGTATGCCGCCAAGACATGGCAATCTTTGTCACCTGTTTTACTGATTTTTCCATTATCAATAATCATGATTTTATCCGCCATATTGATAATCTTTTCCTGGTGGGAAATAACAATCAGACTCTGCTTTTTCTGTTTGTGAATTTCTTCAAATTTCTGTATCAGCATGGAAAAACTCCAAAGGTCAATTCCTGCCTCTGGTTCGTCAAAAATGCATAAGGAGTGTTCCTTTGCCAGAACTGAGGCGATCTCTATTCGCTTCATTTCTCCGCCGGAAAGTGTTCCGTCTATCTGACGGTTAATGTAATCCCTCGCACATAATCCGACATCTGTGAGCAATCGACAGACCTCTTTCTCCGGCAGCTTTTTCCCAGCTGCAAGTGTGAGCAGTCTGGAAACCGTCATTCCTTTAAATCTCGGTGGCTGCTGGAATGCATATCCGATTCCCGCATTGGCACGATGATTGATATCATATCCTGTAATATCCTCACCATTTAAAATAATTTTTCCGCTTTCCGGTGTTTCAATTCCCATTAAAGTCTTTGCGAGTGTAGATTTTCCACCTCCGTTTGGTCCTGTTATGACTAACATTTCTCCATCATCCACCTGGAATGAGATATGATCCAGCAGACATTTTCTGCTGCCATTCTCATCCACATAGAGTACTAAGTTTTCTGCTTTTAACATTTCTTTACCTCATGTTTCATTTTTTTGCTTATAGTTTCCGCCCGCCTGTATTTCTTTCCGGAACACTGTGGTGCTGTTCTATCACACAGCTGGTAATAACTATTATATCCCATTTTTCCAGGAAAATCAACTTACTATAAATTTTATAACTGCGAAAATACTGCTACCGTATGGATTAAATGTTATTAAATATCCACTAAAGTTTACCGCAAAAAAGGAATTTGTGTTATTTTATTTCTGTCAGATTCTGAAATGCCTTCAGCTCCTCAAAACATTTAATTTTTTCCGTTTTTCCAGAAATCCTGCCAAACCCATAAGAGGCATGAACAAATGCACTTCCAGCACTCCTGGCTGCTTCATAATCTCCCTGTGTGTCTCCCACATAAACAGCCTCTTCCAGATGGTTTCTCTGTATGACTTTTTTAATATTTTCCGCTTTATTTAATCCGGTATTACCAAAACATTCGAAATCATCAAAATAAGACGCAAAACCATAATGTTCCAGAAATGCCTCAATATATCCAGACTGGCAGTTACTTACAATATACAGGTGATACCCACCCTCTTTTAATGCTCCCCATGTCTCTTCGAGCTTTGGATATAATATTCCTCCCTGCTTCAGGATATACTCATTTTCCAGATGGCAGCAAATATCCAGAAGTTTTTTCTGTTCCCCTGTTTCATATTCACTGAACAAAACTGCCGCAAGCTTATCCATCGGCAATCCCATCACCCGTTTCATATCTTCCGGTGTTATTACTTTACCTGTATTGTCATAGGACTTTATCGCATCCGTCCATGATTTTGCCACAATTTCAGAAGAATCCCAGAGAGTGCCGTCCATATCAAAAATAATTCCATCAACCATACTTATTTTTCTCCAAAATATTTTGTGTATATCTGTATATTTATATCTCTGCTGCCCTATATAAATCCTTCAGGTATTCAAACTGCCTGATGTCGCAATCAAAATACCGCCTACTTTTCCAGATATTTTTTTACATACTGTCCTGTGTAAGATTCTTTAACCTTGACAATCTCCTCAGGCGTGCCCTTTGCGATAACAGTACCGCCTCTCGCACCGCCTTCCGGTCCCATGTCGATAATATAATCTGCAGTCTTTATTACATCAAGATTATGCTCGATAACAACGACCGTATTGCCGCCCTCCGCGAGCTTATGAAGAATATCAACCAGTTTATGCACATCCGCAAAATGAAGTCCTGTTGTAGGCTCATCAAGAATATAAATAGTCTTTCCTGTGCTTCTCTTTGAAAGTTCTGTCGCCAGCTTTATTCTTTGTGCCTCACCACCCGAAAGTTCAGTAGAAGGCTGTCCGAGCTTTACATAAGAAAGTCCGACATCATTGAGAGTTTCAATTTTTCTTTTAATTGACGGAACATTTTCAAAGAATTCAACTGCATCTTCAACTGTCATATCAAGCACGTCATATATGCTCTTGCCTTTATACTTAACCTCAAGCGTTTCACGGTTGTAACGCTTGCCGCCGCAGACTTCACAAGGCACGTACACGTCAGGAAGAAAATGCATCTCAATCTTAATAATACCGTCACCCGAACATGCTTCACATCTTCCGCCCTTGACATTAAAACTAAATCTTCCTTTTTTGTATCCTCGCTCTTTTGCATCCGATGTTGCGGCAAACAAATCCCTTATCATATCAAATACGCCTGTATATGTCGCAGGATTTGACCTCGGAGTACGTCCGATTGGCGACTGGTCTATATCAATAACCTTATCAAGCTGTTCCACTCCGTCTATTCCGTCGTGTTTTCCCGGGATACATCTTGCCCTGTTAAGTTCCTTTGCAAGGTGCTTGTAAAGAATCTCATTTACAAGTGAGCTCTTTCCTGAACCTGATACACCCGTAACACATGTAAATACGCCAAGTGGAATATCAACATCAATATTTTTAAGATTATTTTCCCTTGCACCTCTCACCTTAATCCAGCCTGTCGGTTTGCGTCTTTTTGCAGGAACAGGAATCTTAATTCTTCCGCTCAGATATGCTCCGGTAATTGATTCCTTACACTTCATAATCTGTTCGGCAGTTCCCGTTGCAACAACCTGTCCACCATTCCTGCCGGCACCGGGACCGATATCCACAATATAGTCTGCAGCATACATAGTATCCTCATCATGTTCAACAACGATGACCGAATTGCCTAAGTCTCTTAAATGTTCAAGCGTCTTTAAAAGCTTGTCATTATCTCTCTGATGAAGACCGATACTTGGCTCATCAAGAATATATGCAACACCTACAAGCCCCGAACCAATCTGGGTTGCAAGCCTGATTCTTTGTGCCTCACCGCCCGAAAGCGTACCTGTTGCCCTGGAAAGAGAAAGATAATCAAGTCCTACATCCATAAGGAACTGTATTCTTGACCTTATCTCCTTTAAAATCTGGCTGCCTATGGCAAGTTGTCTTTCTGAAAGCTTCATATTCTGAAGAAAATCCTGCAAATCAAGAATCGGCATATTGGTAATCTCATAAATATTCTTATCAGCAACCGTAACAGCAAGCGATGTCGGTTTTAATCTCTGTCCCTTACATGACGCACACGGAGTAATTCTCATAAATTCTTCATACTGCTGCTTAGATGCCTCTGAAGCTGTCTCCCTGTAACGTTTTGCAACATTCCTTACAAGTCCCTCAAATGCAATATCATATACACCCTCACCTCGCTGGCCTCTGTAATAAACCTTAACGCTGTGACCTTTGGTTCCGTTGATAATAATATCTTTAATCTCGTCCGGATAATCCTTAAATGGTGTTGAAAGGCTGAAATTATACTCATCTGCAAGTGCTTTCATAATCGCTCTTGAAAAACTTCCCTCATCTGTTACAGACTGCCAGCCCATAACAACAATGGCACCCTCATCAATACTAAGTCTCTCATCGGGTATCATAAGCTCGGCGTCAAATTCCATCTTATATCCAAGGCCAAAACAATCAGGACACGCACCAAAAGGATTATTGAAAGAAAAGCTTCTCGGCTCAATCTCATCAATACTTATCTCACAGTCCGGGCATGCAAAGCTCTGGCTGAAGTTTATCGGCTTTCCGCCAATAACATCAACAGTCATTATTCCATCAGCAAGCTTCAATGTCGTCTCAATCGAATCAGTAAGTCTTTTTTCGATTCCCTCTCTTATAGAAAGACGGTCAACAACTATCTCAATATTATGTTTTTTATTCTTATCAAGTTTAATCTCGTCTGTCAGCTCATACATGCTGCCATCAACCATAACACGAACATATCCACTCTTTTTAGCCTGCTCAAAAAGTTTAACATGCTCACCTTTTCTTCCTCTTACAACAGGAGCAAGAAGCTGAATCTTTGTCCTTTCGGGAAGTCCCATAATAACATCAACCATCTGGTCCACAGTCTGTTTCTTAATCTCTCTTCCACACTTAGGACAATGCGGAATACCCACTCTTGCATACAAAAGCCTGAAATAATCATATATCTCTGTAACAGTTCCGACTGTAGAACGTGGATTTCTGTTAGTAGATTTCTGATCAATAGAAATCGCCGGTGAAAGTCCCTCTATACTTTCAACATTAGGCTTTTCCATCTGACCGAGGAACTGTCTGGCATATGAAGAAAGCGACTCCATATATCTTCTCTGTCCTTCAGCATAAATAGTATCAAATGCAAGCGAAGACTTACCTGAACCTGAAAGTCCTGTAAGCACAACAAGCTCATTTCTTGGTATATCAACAGATACGTTTTTAAGGTTGTGCTCATTAGCTCCCTTAATCCTTATAAACTGCCTGTAATCTCCTTTTTTCATCATTTACCTCTTTCACTTCGTCTCATATAAAAACTTATTAACTTCAATCATCTTATCCCTGAGAACTGCTGCCTCCTCAAAGTTAAGCTCTGCCGCAGCCTTGTGCATATTCTTCTCAATCTGCTTCTTAACCTTTTCAAGTTCTTTGCGGCTCATAGACTCATAATCTTTCTCAAGAGTCTCACCATTGCCTGATGATGCATCTGCTGCCTTGGAAATGCTTATCAGATCCCTCACAGCCTTCTTTATAGTCTGAGGAGTTATTCCATGCTCTTCATTATACTCCTGCTGAATCTGACGTCTTCTTTCCGTCTCGGAAATCGCTTTTTCCATTGATTCCGTAATCTTATCGGCATACATAATAACATGTCCCTCACTGTTACGTGCAGCTCGTCCGATTGTCTGGATAAGCGATGTCTCCGTCCTTAAAAATCCTTCCTTATCGGCATCAAGAATAGCAACAAGTGTAATCTCAGGAATATCAAGACCTTCTCGTAAAAGGTTAATACCAACAAGCACGTCAAACGCATCCATTCGCATATCACGTATAATCTTCTGCCTTTCAAGCGTATCAATGTCGGCATGAAGATACTTGACACGTATTCCAAGCTCTTTAAGATAATCTGTCAAATCCTCTGCCATACGTTTAGTAAGCGTTGTGACAAGGATCTTATTATGTTTCTTAGTCTCCTTGTTAATCTCCGAAACAAGGTCATCAATCTGCCCTTCAATAGGACGTACAAAAATCTCAGGATCCAGAAGTCCTGTAGGACGTATAATCTGCTCCGCCCTTAAAAGTTCATGCTCTTCCTCATAGACAGATGGTGTTGCCGAAACAAACAACATCTGCGAAATCTTATTCTCAAATTCAGTAAAATTAAGCGGTCTGTTATCCTTAGCAGATGGAAGCCTGAAACCATAATCTACAAGAGTTGTCTTTCTTGACTGGTCGCCGGCATACATTCCTCTTATCTGTGGAATCGTTATGTGTGACTCATCAACTATAATAAGAAAATCATCCGGAAAATAATCCATAAGTGTATATGGCGGAACCCCTGCCGGAAGCCCCGCAAGATGTCTTGAATAATTCTCAATTCCCGAGCAGAAACCGGTCTCCTGCATCATCTCTATATCAAAATTAGTTCTCTCCTCAATTCTCTGTGCCTCAACAAGCTTATCTTCGCTCTTAAAATAAGCAATTCTCTCCTTAAGTTCTTCCTTAATATTCTCAATTGCTGCCGCCATCTTTTCCTTATCAACAACATAATGTGAATTCGGGAAAATCGCAATATGTTCAAGCTCCGACTTGACTTCTCCAGTCAAAGAATCAATCTCAGATATTCTGTCAACTTCATCACCAAAAAATTCAATTCTTACAGCCTCTCCACTTGATGCTGCCGGATAAACCTCAACAACATCGCCACGCACACGGAAAGTTCCTCGTTTAAAATCCTGGTCTCCTCTCATATATTGAATATCAACAAGCTTTCTTATGACATCGTCTCTGTCCTTCTCCATGCCGGGACGCAGGGAAATAACCATATTCTGGTAATCAATAGGTGCACCAAGTCCGTATATGCACGATACAGAAGCCACAATAATAACATCCTTTCTTTCAGAAAGTGCGGCTGTTGCTGAATGCCTTAACTTATCAATCTCATCATTAATAGAAGAATCCTTAGCTATATAAGTATCGCTCTGCGGCACATAAGCCTCAGGCTGATAATAATCGTAATATGAAACAAAATATTCAACAGCATTATTTGGAAAAAATTCCTTCATCTCGCCGTAAAGCTGTGCAGCAAGTGTCTTATTATGTGAAATAATAAGCGTAGGCTTCTGCACTTTCTCAATAATGTTAGCCATTGTAAAAGTCTTTCCCGAACCGGTTACACCGACAAGCGTCTCAAACTGATTGCCCTCAAGAAATCCATCTGAAAGCTTCTTAATTGCCTGTGGCTGGTCGCCGGTCGGCTTATATTCAGATACCAACTCAAAATGATTCATACTGTTCTCCTGATTAAGATTAAACTATGTGATATATCTAAAATAATAAACTATTCCTAGTATGTTACCACTATAGTATATCATTCAAAATAAAAAAAGTACAGAACAAATCGAATATTTGTTCTGTACTTTTAAAACTCTTAATTCATTTTTCCTTTAAGATAGTTGACAGCTGCCTCATACTGGACGTCACTTACAGCATCATCCGGAAGCGTAACCTCAATATCAGGTGTAACGCCATTTCCGTGAATATCCTGTCCCTTAGGAGTAAAATATTTGGCAATTGTATACTTAACCGCACTTCCATCAGTAAGCGGACGGATTGTCTGCACAATGCCTTTACCAAATGTTTGTGTTCCGATTATCTGTGCCTTATCATAATCCTGCATTGCACCGGCAAATATCTCAGATGCACTTGCACTATTGCCATTTACCAAAACTGCCATTGGAATATTAAGCTCATGATTATCAGAACCTGAATATTCCTGTCTCTTACCAGACTTAGTCTCTGTATACACGATAAGTCCATTAGGAAGAATATAATCAAGCATATCCACTACAGTATTAAGAACTCCGCCAGGATTATTTCTTATATCAATTACAAGTCCTGTAATTCCCTGCTTCTGAAGGTCATCAACAGCTGTCTTAAACTGCTCTGTTGTAACATCATCAAACTGTGAAATATAAATATAACCTATATTATTCTCAATCACCTCTGATGAAACAGTCTTAATATCAATCTTGTCTCTTGTAACTGTGAAGCTCAGCTTCTCGCCATTTCTCATAACAGTAAGGTTAACATCTGTTCCCTTCTCGCCCTTAATAAGAGCAACTGCTACAGAAAGGTCCATTCCTGTAATATCCTCACCATTAACCTCTGTTACCTTATCTCCATTTCTGATACCAGCCTTATATGCTGGTGCATCCTCATATGCCTCAGATATAAGTATTGAACCATCATCAGCCTTCTGGCATACCGCACCAATTCCATAGAAAGAACCTGATGTTGACTCCATCATTGACTTATATTCTTCAGGCGTATAATAAACCGTATATTTATCACCATATGCAGCAAGATATGCCTTAAAAATGTTGTCTGCAGCCTTTTCATCATCTACATCATCAAAGTAGAATCCATCTCCAAGTAGCGAATCCAGAGCATTCAGCTTACTTTCAACCTTAGTTCCGATTCCTTCATTATCACTTGTTCCAACATCCTGGACATATATACGTCCATCAATTCCAATATGAAGATTACCACTTCTTATAAGTCCCATGAATACGCATGACAACGCCAGTATCACAACCAGCAGTGTTGCCACAGCACCAATAATAACGCCTTTGCCTAAAGCATGTTTTCTCTTTCGTTCCTGCGCGGCCCCTTCCGAAGAAAAAGGTCTGTTATTATCATATTCCATTGAGTCCTCCTGTTAAGTTGAATTATTTATTAAAATATGGCATGGGATTAACATATGAACCATTGAGCATTACATCAAAATGCAGATGTGCGCCAAATGAATTACCCGTATTACCCATAACACCAAGCTTCTGTCCTTTCGTCACCTGGGCTCCTACTGATACATTTAAACTATCAAGATGCAGGTATCTCGTATACAGTCCATTACCATGATAAATCATCACATAATTACCCGCTGTTGAGTAATACTCGCTCTGTCTGTGTGCAATAACAACTTTACCGTCATAAGCTGCATATACAGGATCACCTGAAACTCCTGCCCTGACCGCTCCAATATCCACACCTTTATGCGGTGAAGTTCTGTCAGATGTTATTCTTGTACTTGTTGTTGGCCATTTGAAAGTTCCGCCATCATATCTGTTAGACGGAGTAACTCCGCTTGCTTCCTCTGCCTTAATCTTGGCTGTTATAGAAGCAATCTCTGCATCAAGCTTCTTCTCGTCAGCTTCGAGCTGTTTCTTATATGCCACCTGATCAGCCGTATTCTTACTCAAAGCATTAAGCTGGGCAGTCTTCTCATTCTGGACAACCTCAAGTGCATCAACCTGTGCCTGAAGTGCCTCCTGACTGGCAGTCAGAGTCTCTTTATCTTCTTCAAGCTTTACTTTAGAAGATGATATCAGATTAATCGTTGACTGATATTCCTCAAGCATCTGTCTGTCATACTCTGATATCTTATTAATATACTCAAATTTATTAAGCATATCCGCCATACTCTCTGATGATAAAAGCACCTCAACATATGTATAATCATTATGCTCATACATAAACTGGATTCGAAGCTTCATAGCCTCATACCGGCTTTCCTTATCAGCCTCAGCCTGCTCAAGCTGTGCCTGTGTCTCCTCAATCTCAGCCTCTAATGTTGCAATCTGGGTATTAATATCATCTAATGACGCTGACAATTCTCCCATCTGGGCATCCAGTCCCTGAATAAGAGATGTAAGGTCCGAACTCTGCGCCTTAAGCTGAGCAATCTTGTCTTCTGTTTCTTTCTTTTTATTCTGTATATCATTCTGCTGGTTCTGGGCATTCTTCAGATCCGATTTATTATCTCCAAATGTAACCTGTGCAAAACAATACGGTATAAGCAACATTACAATCATGAGTGCCGCTGTTATTTTCTTTATTAAATTGTTCCAAAACAGTGCTTTCTCCATACAGCCACTCCTTTACCATAATTAAAATGTTTTCTAAAAACAAACAGGGACTTCTGCATCCGTTTGCAAAAGCCCCCAAAAACTATCCGAAACTATACATCGGCATGCTTTCTTACAGCAAAGAAACTTCCTATAAGACCAATACCAATTCCAAGAATAACAGCTACCGGAATAAGTACCTCAAATACTTCTGATGCTGGCATAAATGCTAATATATTCTGTAAAACAGAGAATTTTCCAAGAACAAAATTAACAACCCCACCATAAATATATCTCAATATTGCTACCGGAATAACAGCACCTATAAGTCCTATAACAATACCTTCTACGAAGAATGGTGCATTAACAAATGCATCTGTAGCTCCTATATATTTCATGATTGATATCTCATCTTTTCGTACCGTAATACCAATGACGATTGTATTAGTAATAAGGAATATAGATACCGCCAGAAGAACAACAATTACTGCAACTGCAACATAACTTAC
>OHOI01001059.1_pt1 | contig 10200 bp, 10 predicted proteins | sample 1569781 | NCBI WGS metagenome assembly OHOI01 (sample SAMEA3879587, study PRJEB24766) | human gut metagenome | biome: human-associated habitat; feature: feces | place: USA | collected 1985/1987 | reverse complement strand
CCCTCGAGACTGCCGTGCGCTGCGAAGCCGGCGACGGGCAGACCGTTTCCGGCTTTGTAGTGCGTGAGGAGGAGATCATCACGGCCTCACAGCCCGTTGTGGTCTGCGCCCTGACCGAGGGCGAGCGCGTCGGCAGCGGGCAGCGCGTGGCAGACGGCTATCAGACCTCTGCGGCGCGCGAAAAGCGCGACAGGCTCACGGCCCTGCAGGAACAGCTTTCGCAGCTGCGCTATGCGGCCTCCGGCACGGCAGGGGAGGACACGACCCAGACGGACGACGCCATCGAAAAGGCCCTCGGCGAGCTGGCTGCACTGACGGCCCGCCGCGATCTGTCGGAGGCCGACGATGTGATGTCCGAGCTGCAGCCGCTCGTGCTGCGCCGCAGCGTGACGGCAGACGACGCCGCGCGCATGGAGGGCCGCATCGCCGAGCTCGAGTCGCAGATCTCCGCGCTCTCCGCCGAGACGGAGCAGAGCGCCGAGGCCGTGACGGTCGAGAGCGCCGGCTATTTTTCCGAGCGGACGGACGGCCTTGAGCGCGTGCTCACGCCGGAGAGCGTGCTGCAGATGAAGCCGAGCGAGCTGCGCGCCGCTGCGCAGCATGCGTCTGCCGTTCCGGGCAATGCCGTCGGCAGGCTCATCACGGGCCAGAAGTGGTATTTTGCAGCCGAGATCCCGGAGGCGCGCGCGGAGCAGACTGCCGCGGGCGAGACGCTGACCGTCAGTTTCGGACTGGAAAAGCTCTCCCAGATCAGAATGCAGGTCGAGGCCATCAGCGAGGCGGAGGACGGCGTTTGTACCATCGTGCTGTCCTGTGAGCGCGAGCCGCAGGAGGTCACGGCCCTGCGCCGCCAGAGCGCGGATATCATTTTCTCCTCTTATACCGGCCTGCGCGTGCCGAAGCAGGCGCTCTATATGGTCGATGGGCAGGCGGGCGTCTATGTGCTCGAGGGCGCGCGCGCCCGCTGGAAGCCGGTGGAGATCCTTTATGCGTACGGAGACGGCTACGTTGTCGAGCTGGATCAGTCCAGCACGGGAAACCTCTGGCCGGGCGACGATATTATCCTGACCTCGGATGACATCGAGGACGGAAAGGTGATGGAAGCATGAGCATGATCACGGAAAACGTGGCGCAGATCCGCAGCCGGATCGCGGCTGCCGCCCGGGCTGCCGGGCGCGACCCGGCGGACATCCGCCTGTGCGCCGCAACAAAAATGAACGACAGCGCCGCCGTGCGCGAGGCCATTGCGGCCGGGGTGGACTGCTGCGGCGAGAACCGCGTGCAGGAGCTGGTCAAAAAGCTGGACGAGCATGCCTATGACGGCGCTCCGGTGCACTTCATCGGCGCGCTGCAGCGCAATAAGGTCCGGCAGGTCGTCGGGCAGGTCGATGTGATCGAGTCCGTGGACCGCCGCGAGCTGCTTGCGGATATCAATGCCGAGGCCGCCAAGCGCGGCATCGTGCAGGATATCCTGCTGGAGGTCAACGCCGGCGGCGAGAAGCAGAAGTCCGGCTTCCTGCTGAAGGAATTCCCCCGGATCGTGGAAGAAATGGCAGATTATCCCGCCGTTCGCGTGCGCGGATTGATGACGGTGCCGCCGATCGGCAGGAAAAAGGGCGATAATTGCAGATATTTTCAAAAAATTCGCAGAATTGCTGTTGACATAACAGCCCAAAAATACGATAATATTTTTATGGATTTTTTGTCGATGGGAATGACGGACGATTTCGAGGACGCCATTGCCTGCGGCAGCACCATGGTGCGCATCGGCACGGCCATTTTCGGGCCGCGGAACTATGCGCAGGCAAAGAGCGATTAACGATCATATCGAAACAATATTGGAGGACGAACCCATGGGATTTATGGACGAACTGAAGAAGCTGACTCACCCGTATTCCGAACCGGAAGAGGATGATTATGATGATTATGACGACGAGCCGCTGGACAACGATCCCGCTCCCGCGCCTCAGTCTTCCCGCCGCAGCTATAGCCGCAGCACCCCGGCCGCGCAGGATACGCAGACGACCCGCGGCGGCAACAAGGTCGTGAATATCAACGCCACCACCCAGCTGCAGGTCGTGCTGGTCAAGCCGGACCGCTTTGATCTGGTCTCCGACATCGCCGATCACCTGCGCGACAAGCAGGCCGTCGTGCTGAACCTCGAGTCCACGAACAAGGACGTCGCCCGCCGTCTGGTGGACTTCCTCTCCGGCTGCGCCTATGCGCTCGACGGCAAGATCAAGAAGATCGCCATTTCCACCTATCTCATCACGCCGTACAACGTGGATGTCGTTGGCGATCTCGTTGAGGAACTCGAAAACAACGGGATGTACTTCTAAGGTGCGTTCCATCCCACGCAAGACAGAGACAGGAGCTGAAGACGATGCTGACCCCGCAGCAGATCCAGGACATCAGCTTTGAGAAGGCGCTGTTCGGCGGATACGATATGGACTCCGTCGATGACATTCTCGAGCCGCTGACCGAGGACTATGTTACCCTCTATAAAGAAAATTCCGTGCTGAAGAGCAAGATGCGCATTCTTGTGGAAAAGCTGGAGGAATACCGCAAGCAGGAGGCTTCCATGCAGAACGCCCTGCTTGCCGCGCAGAAGACGTGCGACCAGATGGTCGCGGACGCCGAGAAAAAGTGCGCGCAGATGCTGCATGAGGCAGAGGATGCCGCCAGCGCCAAGACGAACAATGTCGACGCTCTCGTCGGCGAGGAGCAGGAGCGCCTCGATGCGGCCAAGGCCGCCACGTCGCAGTTCCTGGACGGCATGGAAAAGCGCCTGAAGCGCCAGCTCGAGCTTATCGACGAGCTGCGCAGGGAGACGCCGCTCACGCCCTCCCAGCCGGAGGAGCCGGAGCGCGTCCACCGCTTCACCCCGCCGGTGGAGCCGCAGACCCCCGTGCTGACCCCGAAGGAGCAGCCGAAGGAGCCGTCTCACAACCGCGCCTATGACTACGAGGCAGAGCAGTCTCATCCCTCCGCCGAGGAGAAGGCCGACGCCCTCATCGAGGAGATCGGCCAGCAGATCGAGCAGAGCCTCAGCGGCTCGACGCTCGGCGACATCGCGCAGGAGGATCACTCCGGCGATACGCGCAAGCTCGACACGCTGCACGGCTTCCCCGTGAGCAAAAAATTTGAAGATCTGCAGTTCGGGCGGAATTACGACCCGAAAAAGCGGTAAGAATCTCTGTACATTCGTACCGGAACCGAATACCGATCAAGCGACGAAGGGGACGGACCTGCGGACCCCGCGCGTTCAGAAAGCTGCCGGAGGATGCAAGGCAGACGCGCGCTGCAGGGCATCACCCCGGAGCTTTTCCCCGGAAGGGCCATGCGCCTGCGTAAGGGGAGACGGCCTGCGCCCGTTATCGCGCCCCAAGCGCCCCCTTCCGGGGGAACAGGAGTGGTACCGCAGAGAAATCCTCTGTCTCTTGATGAGACAGAGGATTTTTTGGGACAACACCGCACAATCGCTTCTTCGACCTTCGCCGGATATTTTTCGCCGATGGTTCTTGCTGAATTGTGCGGTGCCGTCCGGAAACAGATAATAACCTGTTACGAACGGTTAAAAGAAATAAATGGAGGCATTTATGGACTATAAGAACACCATCATCACCCCGAAGACGGACTTCCCGATGCGCGCGGGCCTGCCGCAGCGCGAGCCGGATCTGACGCAGTGGCGGCAGATGTGCGACCGCTGGATGCACCCGAAGCGCCGCGTCGACATCGCCCTCGTCGGCAAGTATACGAAGCTGCACGACGCCTACCTCAGCGTCGCAGAGGCGCTGCGCCACGCCGGTGTGGCAAACGACGCCCATGTGGAGATCCACTGGATCGACTCCGAGACCATCACGCCGGAGAACGTCGGCGAAATTCTGGGCGATATGTCCGGCATCATCGTCCCCGGCGGCTTCGGCAGCCGCGGCATCGACGGCATGATCGAATCCATCCGCTATGCCCGTGAGCACCGCATCCCCTTCCTCGGCCTGTGCCTCGGCATGCAGCTTGCCATTGTCGAATTCGCACGCCACGTCGTCGGCCTGCCCGAGGCGCACAGCATCGAGCTCATGCCCGACACGCCCGATCCCGTCATCCATCTGATGGCTGACCAGAAGGGCGTTCTGGACATCGGCGGCACGCTCATCGGCATGCACCTGAAGCAGGTCGCCGTGCCCGTCCGCCTGCAGCTCGATCACATCGGCAGTGCCATCCTGCTGGCGGCCCGTGTCCGCCCGAAGTTCATCGGCGGTGTCCGCGCCGTCTACGATCAGGACTTGCTGTAAAAAAGAGAAAAATCAAGGCCTGTTCCGCGAATTGTGGAACAGGCCTGTTTTTATGCCTCCTGCGGGCGGACATGGATATGATAATCGATATGTCCGGCCGTTTCGTTTTCAATGGCAACGGAATACGAGACGTCCATCTCTCCGCCCGCGTCTGTCAGGGTGTTTTCGAGGCGGTCGGTCAGGACCGTGATCATCAGTGCACCGAAGCCCATGTCATACAGGGAGCGGTCCTCATGCCCCAGCTCGAACACCATCTGCGACTCCAGCGTGCCGCTGCGCTGCAGGGTGATGCGCGCAGGCTCCACGCGGAACACGGTCGTTGTACCCTCCATGCCCGTCAGCTCGCTCTCCTCGTAGGACAGCAGCAGAATGTCGCCCTCGCGTTCGAGCGTGCCCTCCGTCACAAGGCTCGTCTTCTCCGGCTCGTCCGTGCCGAAGCGCTGTGAGCCGGTGATGGTCAGAACAACCTTCATCTCAGTCCTCCAGCGCCAGCTCGATCAGATTGTCCAGCAGCTCGGGATAGGGAATGCCGCTGGCCTCAAACAGCTTGGGATACATGGAGATGGACGTGAAGCCGGGCAGGGTGTTGATCTCGTTGAAGACGATCTCCTGCCCCTCATAGGTCACGAAGAAGTCTACGCGGGACAGGCCGCGGCAGCCCATGGCCTCATAGATGCGGATGGCGTTGTCGCGCACGCGCTCTGAGACCTCCTCCGGGATGCGCGCCGGGATATAGAGCTGGGCGCAGTCAGAGATATATTTGGCGTCGTAGTCATAGAATTCCGTGCCGGAGTCGATCTCGCCGCAGACAGACGCGGCCGGACCGGCATTGCCGAGCACGGCGACCTCGACCTCGCGGCCGTTGATGAACTCCTCCACAAGGATCTTGCTGTCGTATTTTGACGCATTCGTCAGCGCCGCCAGCAGCGCCTCGCGGTTTTTGGCCTTGCTCACGCCGACAGACGAGCCCGTTCCGGCGGGCTTGATGAACACGGGATAGGAGAATGCCTTTTCCACGCCGTCCAGCACGGCCTCGGGATTATTTGCCAGCTCGCGCGTCGTGACGAGCCGCCACGCCGCCTGCCGGATCCCGGCGCGGTCTGCGACGAGCTTCGTCAGCGTCTTGTCCATGCAGGTGGCGGAGGCCGCCACGCCCGGTCCGACATAGGGCAGACCGGCCAGCTGCAGCAGGCCCTGAATGGAGCCGTCCTCGCCGTTTTCGCCGTGCAGGACAGGGAAAACGACGTCGATGCGCTCACGCACAACGCAGTCGCCCTCAAAATTCAGCAGGCCCTGCCCGCGCACCGGCGAGATCGCCGCGCGGCGGTTCTCCGGGCAATGCTGCCACTCGCCCGTCGGCAGCTTGCTGTAGTCCCTGCCGCCGTACAGGATCCATTCGCCGGTCTTGGTGATGCCGACCGGAAAGATGTTATATTTTTCCTTGTCGAGGTTGTTCAGCACGGACTCCGCAGAACGCAGCGAGACCTCATGCTCCGGGGACACGCCGCCGAACAGCACACAAACACTCAGTTTTTTCACGTTTTGCTCCTCCATCAGGATTCCGGCAGCACCGCACGATCCGGCGAGGGCCGAAGGGGAATGATGCGGTGTTGCTTTCATTTCAAGTCACTATATCATATGCCATCCGGCCGATAAAAACAAGTGGTATTTTCCATTTTTTCTTTGTTTTCCTGTGGAAAAAATCGGGCAAAGCCGCTATAATGGTCTGGAAAGGAAGGTGAGGCTGCGATGACCGTAGATCTGACCTCTGCAGAGTTCCGCCAGCTTCTGGACATGGTCTATATCGGCAACTGGGTGCTGAACTCCGCCCGCGGCGACGACCGCATCACGGAGTACGACCGGATTGAAAGCAAAATTTTCGGCCTGTGCAGCGGTACGCCGCTGTCCGCGCTCGTGGAAAAGCGGCTCGGCATCTCGTTCCCGTCGCGGGCCTTTGAGGACGGCGGCATCCACGAGGCCATTGCATACTATGAAGACGCCGTATTTTTTGACATCCTCGCAGAGGAGCTGGCGCGCCGCGATCTCGGCTATCCGGATTCCGGCATGTATAACGAGCTGAACGAACGGATGCAGAAATATCTGGCCGAATTCGATGCCAACGGCGTGGAAAACGTCACGGTCGACGGGATCGACTGAATACGGGACTGGAAAAAGGATCGCCCTGCGGCGGTCCTTTTTATCGTTTGGGACGCGTTTCCGCACCGCACTCCCCCGACCGCATAGGCCTCCGGATTTATCATTGCGAGGGGCCTGCGAATTCGCCGAGGCTTGCCTGTGATTCATCCGGATACTGCGAGATTGCCACGGGCGCAAGCGCCCTCGCAATGACAATTCTGGAAGCCTTATACCGCAAAAAAGCTGCCCCGCCGGAGCGGGGCAGCTGGAACGCATCTATCTGCCGTTTAGTGCGTGAGGAACAGCATCAGGAGGAACAGGATCGTGATGACCCAGGTGCCGACCTTGACTTCACGGATCTTGCCGGTGAAGATACGGATGAGCACATAGGAGATCAGGCCGAACGCGATGCCGTAGGAGATGTTGTAGGTGAAGGGCATCATCGCCATCGTGAGGAACGAGGGCAGAGCAACGGACGGATCCATCCAGTCGAGGTCCTTGACGCAGTTGATCATCAGAACGCCGACATAGATGAGGGCCGCAGCGGTGGCCGCCGTCGGGATGAGAGAGGCGATGGGGCTGAGGAACATGGCGATGAAGAAGAGCGCAGCAGTCGCCATGGCCGCAAGGCCGGTTCTGCCGCCCTCTGCAACACCGGCAGAGGACTCGACGAACGTCGTGACCGTGGAGGTGCCGCAGATCGCACCGGTGGTGGTGGCGATGGCGTCGGCCAGCATGGCCTTGTCCATGTTGGGGACCTCGCCATTCGGCAGCAGCATGTTGCCGCGGGCGCAGGCGCCGTACAGCGTGCCGAGGGTATCGAACATATCGACCATGCAGAAGGCCAGGGACGTCGTGATGAAGACGACGACCAGGTCTGCCGTGCCATGGGCGCTGACATAGGCGCTGAAGTCGAAGCCTTCCGTGAAGACCTTGCCGAAGGCCATCTCGCCGAAATCGCGGAACGGGCCGACGAAGTCGATCTTCAGCGTGGAGCTGAGGTCGCCATAGAAGCCGGGAACGGTCAGGCCAAGCACATAATACAGGGCTGCGCCGCCGAGGATGCCCCACAGGACAGCGCCGCGCACGCCCTTCTTGGACAGGACGGCGATGAGCACGAGGGCCAGGACGGTGACGATCATGGGCATAACGGTCGCCCAGCTGACATTGGCATTGTTGAACAGGTTGAAGGAGCCGAGGGTAACGCCGGTGCTGGCATCCTTCGCGACGAGGCCGACATTCTGCAGGCCGAGGAACGCGATGAACAGGCCAATGCCTGCGGGGATGGCCTTGCGGACGGCGTCGGGGATGGCGGTGAAGATCTTCTTGCGCAGGCCGGTGATGGTCAGCAGAATGAAGATGAGGCCGTCAACGAGAACGAACACAAGGGCGTTGGCGTAGGTGAAGCCGAAGCCGACGCAGACGGTATAAACGAAGAAGGCGTTCAGGCCCATGCCGGAGGCCTGTGCGAGCGGCAGATTCGACAGCAGTCCGATGAGGACGGAGCCGATGACCGCCGAGATCGCGGTGGCAATGTAGATGGCGCCGTAGCTGACGCCGAGGACGTTCGTTCCGTCGCTGAACGGATTGGCGAACATGTTGGCGTTGACCATGAGGATGTAAGCCATGGCCATGAACGTGGTCAGACCTGCCAGGATCTCAGTTCTGACGGTGGTGCCGTGTTTTTTCAGTCCAAAAAACTTTTCCATAAGTACCTCCCGTTTGTTTTTGCCGGTTCTGCCGGGGCCGGCGGTTCCGTAAGAGACCTGCGCGGAGCGGCATCTCCTGCAGGCTCCCATTGCTGTTATCATATCAGATTCTTTGCAGAAGTGCAACGGATTTTCCACAATTTGGTGTAGAAAAATACAGGTCCAAATTGTGCAGATTTCATAAAAAATTTTTTATGCCCTAAATATAATTTTATAGCGCTCGCGAGTCCCCTGGCGATTTTAGAATATAAATCCTGTTATAAATTATTTATCGACTTGTTTTTGTGCGAAAAGATACCCCTCCGGAAGAGAAGTCTCCTCCGGAAGGGTGTCTGGCAGGATAGTTATGCAGTGCGGTGTGCCTGCTCCAGTACGGCGGCCACGCTCGCGGACTGCTCCGCCATGCGGTCGAAGAATGCCGTGTCGTGCTGCACGATGGCATCGCGGAAGCGGGCAAATTCATAGACCATGCGGTTCTCGGCCTGCGGCAGCGCCACGTCGACCGGCGCACCGTTCAGCTCTGCCGTGCAGCCGCCGAAGGCGTTGATGGGCCCGTCCTCCGCGAACCAGCCGTTCTCCCGTGATGCGGCAGCCGCTGCCGAGGTCGGCGTTTTTCGCCGTGAGGATCTCGCACGTCAGGGACGGATACGTCAGTGTCAGCCGCCCGGCCAGATCGATGCCGTTCGGGCCGAGCTCCGCCAGATACCGGACGTCCTGCGGCGCGCCGAACAGGTCGACGGCCATATGCACGCAGTAAACGCCCATGTCGTTGAGCGCGCCGGCCTGCATGGCAGGGTTGAAGATATTCGGGTTCTCGCCGCGCAGATAGGCATCGTAGCGCGAGGAATACTGCGCATAGGTGATGTGTGCCTGCTCGATGCGCCCGAGCTTCGGCAGCAGCAGGCGGCAGGCCTCGTACTGCGGCATGAACAGCGTCGTGATGGCCTCAAAGAAGTACACGTCGTTTGCGCGCGCGGCGTCGATGAGCCGCTGCACGTCGCCGCGGGTCACGGCGGCGGGCTTTTCTACGATGACGTGCTTGCCGTGCTCCAGCGCGGCAAGGGCCTGCTCCACATGGAAGCGGTTCGGCGAGGCGATGTCGATGAGGTCAAGGTCGCTGCGCTCCAGCATGGCGGCATAGTCCGTGCAGTGCTCCGGCACGCCCATCTCCGCCGCGAAGGCGCGGCCCTGCTCCTCGGTGCGGGAATAGACCACACGGCACTCCATGCCGTCCGTCAGACGGATGGCCTCCTGAATGGTCCGCATGATCGAGCTTGTCCCGACGGTACCCACTCGCAGCATATCAGTTCTCTCCTTCCAGCCCAAACAGGGCAGCAGCATTGTCATAGAGGATCTTCCGCTCCGTCTCCGGCGCAAGGTGCATGCCGCGCAGACGCGCCAGCTCGTGCTGCGGATCCCACATGGGGTAATCCGTTCCGAACAGCACACGGTCCGCACCGTAGTCGTCGATGAGCGCGCGCCCGGCGGCGACGTCCATGGCGAAGAACGACGACGAGCAGTCGACCCAGAGGTTTTCAAAGCGTCCGGCAAGCTGCCGCGCGGCCTCCTGCCAGATCGTGTAGCCGCCGAAATGCGCGCCGATGACCGTCAGGCGCGGGAAGCGCCGCAGCAGCGGGATAAGGCGGTTCGGATTGGAGAAGTCATAGCGGCTGTCTCCCGTGTGCAGGAGCAGGGGCAGCACGCCCTCGCACTGCTCCGCCAGCGCAAAGCAGCGCGGATCGTCGAGGCGGAAGCCCTGGATGTCCGGATGCAGCTTCACGCCGTGCAGGCCCAGAGCGCGCAGGTGGGCGATATCCTCCTCCAGCGTCGGCGAATCGGGGTGCAGCGCACCGAAGCCGTACAGGCGGTCCGGAAACTGCGCGACCTCGCGGGCGATGAACTCGTTGATATGCTGCACCTGATCCGGCCGTGTCGCTACGGACTGCACAAGAAATTTGGTAATGCCGCCGCCGTGGGCGAACAGCGTCTGCACCGTGCCGTCGAGCGTCTCGCCGGTGTAGTTATAGAAGGCCGCTGTGGTCTGGGCGGCCTTGCGGGCGATC
>OHOI01001051.1_pt1 | contig 10258 bp, 8 predicted proteins | sample 1569781 | NCBI WGS metagenome assembly OHOI01 (sample SAMEA3879587, study PRJEB24766) | human gut metagenome | biome: human-associated habitat; feature: feces | place: USA | collected 1985/1987 | reverse complement strand
TTGCATCTGCATCTAATGCTATTATAATTGCATTTAATGTTAAGCCTGATAATCAGGCACGTATAGTTGCAGAGAGAGAAAAGGTAGATTTAAGACTTTACAGCGTAATCTACAATGCTATTGAGGATGTTGAGGCAGCTCTTAAGGGTATGCTTGAGCCAATCTATGAAGAGAAGATTATTGGTCATGCTAGAATTATGCAGATATTCAAGGCTTCAGGAATAGGTAATATCGCCGGATGTCTCGTTACAGAAGGCCGTGTTACAAGGGATTCAAAAGTACGTCTCACAAGAGATAAAGAGCAGATTTATGAAGGACCTCTTGCATCACTTAAACATTTTAAGGATGAAGTAAAAGAGGTTAAGGCAGGTACTGAATGTGGTATTGTATTAGAAAACTTCAATGACATTCAGGAAGGTGATAAGTTAGAAGCATATATCATGGTTGAAGTTCCAAGATAGGAGTTAGAGAGTTTATGCGTAAAAACAGCGTGAAAAATACCCGCATTAACGGCGAGGTTTTGAAAGAATTAAGCAATATTATACGCAGTGAAATTAAGGACCCAAGAATCAACCCGATGACATCAGTTGTCGCGGTTGAAGTTGCTCCTGATTTAAAAACATGCAAAGCATATATCAGTGTGCTGGGGGATGAGATTTCACAGCAGGATACAATAAAAGGTCTTAAAAGTGCTGAGGGCTATATCAGAAGACAGCTCGCAAAAAATATTAATTTGAGAAATACTCCTGAGATTACATTTATACTGGATCAGTCAATTGAATACGGAGTAAATATGTCTAAGCTGATAGACGAGGTTACTAAAAAAGACAGAGAAAATGACAGAGAGAATGGTGACTTATGATATTAAGTGATATTTTAAAAGATGTTAAAAGTGTCGGAATTACAGGTCATATAAGACCTGATGGTGACTGCACGGGCTCTGTTCTTGCATTATATAATTACATTGTGGAGAATATGCCTGAAACAGATGTTGATTTATATCTTGAACAGCCGGGCAGTGAGTTTTACTATCTTAAAAATATTGACAAAATAAAAAATACACCTGAAGATAAGAAATATGATGTGTTTTTTGTCCTTGACTGCAGCAGTCTTGACAGAATAGAACCATTTATAAGCTGTTTTAACAATGCATCCAAGACAGTGTGCATTGACCACCATGTCAGCAATACAGGATTTACAGATTTGAGTAAAATTGAACCACAGGCAAGTTCAGCATGTGAAGTTTTATATGGTACTATGGATGCTGATAAAATCAGCCGTAATGTGGCAGAATGTATTTATACAGGAATTATTCATGATACAGGTGTATTTAAATACAGCTGTACATCAAAGAAGACAATGGAAATTGCCGGCGAGATGATGGAAAAAGGAATTGATTATTCCGATATTATAGATAATACATTTTACAAGAAAACATATGTCCAGAATCAGATTCTTGGAAGGGCACTTCTTGAAAGTGTATTGTTTTATGATGGAAAATGTATATTTACTACTGTCACAATGGATGAGATGGAATTTTATGGTGTTACAGGCAGAGAACTTGGAGGCATAGTTGAACAGCTTCGTCTTACAGATGGCGTTGAGGTTGCGATATTCCTTTATCAGACGGGTGAAGAAGAATATAAAGTAAGTCTTCGCTCAAAGAAAAAAATCGATGTTGCAGCAATTGCAACACAGTTTGGCGGCGGCGGACATGTGCGTGCTGCCGGATATACTGCAAAAGGTTCGGTATACCAGATAATAAACAGTATAGGCGAATTGATTGAAAAGCAGTACAATGCAATGTGAATTAGCATATAAAGGGGATTTATGGACGGTATTATAAACGTATATAAGGAGCCTGGTTTTACATCACATGATGTAGTTGCAAAACTGCGTGGCATTCTTCATATGAAAAAAATCGGTCATACAGGTACGCTTGATCCGGATGCACAGGGAGTTCTGCCTGTGTGTCTTGGGAAAGCAACAAAATTATGCGGCATGATTACCGATTGGGGAAAAACTTATGAGGCGGTTATGCTGCTTGGAAAAACAACAGATACTCAGGACATATCAGGCTCAGTTTTATCTGTCAGTGAAGTAAATGCTGATGAGAGAAAAATTATTGACGTGATTATATCATTTGTCGGAGGATATGAACAGGTTCCACCTATGTATTCGGCATTAAAGCATAATGGCAAGAAACTTTATGAGCTTGCCAGACAGGGAATTGAAGTTGAAAGAAAATCGCGTCATGTTGATATCGGATTTATAAAGATTAATGAAATGAATCTGAGTGATGATGAAAAGACAGTCACATTTACAGTTGCATGTTCAAAAGGAACATATATAAGAACTCTTATTGATGACATTGGAAAAAAACTTGGCTGCGGTGCATGCATGCTAAGTCTTAAAAGGACAAGAGTCGGACAGTTTGAAATTGATGACAGTCTTACATTAAATCAGATTTCGGCACTTTTACTAAAAGGTGAACTTGGAGAATATATAATTGCAGCTGATGATGTGTTTGATTATCCAAAACTTTCAGTTGATTCAGAATATAATAAACTGCTGTATAACGGTAATAAGCTGCCGGTTGATGCAGTACGTGAAATTGAGCGTACACTGACACAACAGGCAGAACAAAAATATCGTATATATGATGAAAATGGTATTTTTATAGGAATTTATGAATACATTGATTCTATGCTTGTACCTGAAAAAATATTTTACAGTGGTGAGCATGATGAAATGTGAGGTGGCTCGGATGAAGTATATTCATGGCACAGAGGATTTTACACTTGACAAAGATTCAGCAGTTACGCTTGGCAAATTTGATGGTGTCCATATGGGACACCAGAAGCTTATATCAATTGTAGAAGAAAAAGCAAAACAAAATAATATATTGGCAGCGGCATTTACATATGACAGAATTCCGTTAAGTATCTGTCCGCAAAGACAGCAGCATTTTATAACGACAAACAGTGAACGTCGTGCATTTATGGAGAATCTTGGAATTAATGCCCTTATTGAGTATCCGTTTACTGAAAAACTTATGAATACGGATGCCGGGGAATTTATTGAAGATATAATAATAAGAAAACTGCGTGCGAAAGTAGTGGTTGTAGGAACTGATTATCACTTCGGCAAAGGCAGGAGCGGTGATGCAGATATGCTTGTAAAATGTGGTCCTGAATATGGTTTTGAGACGATTGTCGTTGAAAAAGAAAAATATCAGGACAAAGAGATAAGCAGTACATATGTAAGAGAAGAACTGGTGCTTGGACATATGGAAACTGTTAACGTTCTAATGGGAAGACCATATTCTATTGAAGGAATAGTGTGTCCGGGTAATCAGTTTGGAAGAAAAATTAAGATTCCTACTATGAATATTTATCCGCAGGAAAGCAAGCTTCTGCCGCCAAATGGTGTCTATGCATCAATAACACAGATAGACGGAAAAGAATATGGCGGTGTGACTAATATAGGAACAAAGCCGACGGTGAGTACAGATCAGGTTATTGGAGTTGAGACTAATCTGTTTGATTATGAAGAAGATGCATACGGAAAACATATTAAAGTAAAACTGCTTCATTTTATACGTCCGGAGATGAAATTTGAGTCAATAGAGGCTCTTTCAAAACAGATGGAAAGTGATGCACAGTTTTCAAAAAGCATGCTGATGCTATAATAAATGCTTGCAATTATGATTTTTTTATGATATAGTAGCAAGGTATGTGAGCCGTTATTCAGTTTCAGGACACTCCGACCTGATTCTTAGTAACAGGCGGTTATATTAAGGAGGATTTAAAGATGATATCTAAAGAAAAGAAAACAGAGATTATTGCAGCATACGGAAGAAAGCCTGGCGATACAGGTTCTCCAGAAGTTCAGATTGCTATTCTTACAGAAAGAATTGCTGAGCTTACAGAGCATTTAAAGACTAATCAGAAAGACCATCATTCAAGAAGAGGTCTTTTAAAGATGGTTGGTAAGAGAAGAGCTCTTCTCGAGTATTTAAAGAAGACAGATATCGAAAGTTACAGAAATCTGATTGCTCGTCTTGGCATCAGAAAGTAATTTCACTGGGCGGAGTGTATTTCTCCGCCCTTTTTACGTTGGTTATTGACCGGGGCTGATATTTTTATATGATAATCCGGCAGCTGGCGTAATAATATGAAGAGATTGAAGTGATTAGCCGAGACTGCTGAAAAATACATTATAATAATAATGCTTTTTTCAGTTGTTTCGGGCACTTCATCTTGCTGAAAACAATCGGATATACCGGCGGTGCAGGTTATGTCTGGTGAGAGATAATGATTATTGGCACCGCAGAAATGAGGAAAAGATGTATAAACAGTTTACTATGGAACTGGCCGGCAGAACTCTCCGTGTTGATATCGGAAGAGTGTGTGCACAGGCAAATGGTGCAGCATTAATGCATTATGGCGATACAGTTGTTCTTTCAACAGCAACTGCTTCAAAAGAGCCTAGAGAGGGAATTGATTTCTTCCCATTAAGTGTTGAATATGAAGAGAAGATGTATGCAGTAGGAAAGATTCCTGGCGGATTTAATAAGCGTGAAGGAAAGGCAAGTGAAAATGCTATTCTTACATCACGTGTTATCGACAGACCTATGAGACCATTATTTCCTAAGGATTACAGAAATGATGTTACATTAAATAATATGGTTATGTCAGTTGATACAGAGTGCCGTCCTGAGCTTCTTGCTATGCTTGGTTCATCAATTGCAACATGTATTTCTGATATTCCATTTGATGGTCCATGTGCAACTACACAGATTGGTCTTGTTGATGGTGAATTTATTGTCAATCCGTCACAGTCACAGTGGCAGGATGGTGACCTTCAGCTTACTGTAGCATCTACAAAGCAGAAAGTTATCATGATTGAAGCCGGTGCAAATGAGATTCCGGAAGCAAAGATGATTGAAGCTATCTATATGGCTCATGATATCAATCAGACAATTATTGAATTTATCGATAAAATAGTTGCAGAAGTAGGTAAAGAAAAGCATACATATGTAAGCTGTGCTGTTCCTGCTGAAATGTTTGAGGCAATGAAAAAGATTGTTACTCCGGAGCAGATGGAGGAAGCAGTATTTACTGATGATAAGCAGACAAGAGAAAAGAATATTGATGAAGTGACAGAAAAGATGGCAGAAGCTTTTGCTGATAATGAAGAATGGCTTGCAGTTCTCGGCGAAGCCGTTTATCAGTATCAGAAGAAGACTGTACGTAAGATGATTCTCAAAGACCATAAGAGACCGGATGGACGTGCTATCAACCAGATTCGTCCATTGTCAGCAGAGGTTGACCTTATTCCTAGAGTTCATGGTTCTGCTATGTTTACAAGAGGACAGACACAGATTTGTGATGTGGTAACACTTGCACCATTATCAGAAGCACAGAAGGTAGATGGTCTTGATGATAATGTTACAACAAAGAGATATATTCACCAGTACAACTTCCCATCATACTCAGTTGGTGAGACAAAGCCATCAAGAGGTCCGGGACGTCGTGAAATCGGACATGGTGCATTGGCAGAAAAGGCACTTGTACCTGTTCTTCCATCAGAAGAAGAATTCCCATATGCAATCCGTGCTGTATCCGAGACATTTGAATCAAATGGTTCTACATCAATGGCTTCAACATGTGCATCTTGTATGTCACTTATGGCAGCAGGTGTTCCTATTAAGAGAATGGTTGCTGGTATTTCATGCGGACTTGTTACAGGTGATACAGATGATGATTATATCGTTCTTACAGATATTCAGGGACTTGAAGATTTCTTTGGTGATATGGACTTTAAGGTAACAGGTACTACAGAGGGTATTACAGCAATCCAGATGGATATTAAGATTCACGGTCTTACAAGACCTATTGTTGAAGAGGCTATCGCAAGAACAAGAGAAGCCAGACTTTTCATTATGGATACATGTATGAAGCCTGCAATTGCTGAACCTAGAAAGACAGTTGGTGAATATGCACCTAAGATTATCCAGACAACTATTGATCCTGCAAAGATTGGTGAAGTAGTTGGACAGCGTGGTAAGACAATCAATGCAATTATTGATGAGTGCGGTGTTAAGATTGATATCACAGATGATGGTTTCGTATCTGTATGCGGACTTGATCAGGCTGGCATGGATCAGGCTATGAAGTATATCAAGACTATCGTAGAAGACTTCGAAGAAGGCAAGATATATGAAGGTAAGGTTGTAAGCATTAAGGAATTCGGTGCATTCGTAGAGTTTGCTCCTGGTAAGGAAGGAATGGTTCACATTTCTAAGATTTCTAATGAGAGAATCAACCATGTTGAAGATGTTCTTACACTAGGTGATCATGTTAAATGTAAATGTATGGGCAAGGATAAGATGGGAAGAATCAGCTTCTCAATCAAGGATGCTCAGTAAGGAGGATTGAAATGATAGATAATAATTGTGCTTATTGTGTAGAAGGCGATTTGGTCGCTAAGTTCGGTATTAAGATTTGCGAACTTGAAACTTCAAAGGTATATCTTTTCAAGGAGCAGAGCCATCCTGGAAGATGTATTGTTGCCCATAAGAAGCATGTAGGTGATATGAATGAGCTCACAGCAGAAGAAAGAGCTGCATATTTTGAGGATGTTGCAAGAGTTGCAAGAGCAATTATGGCTGCATTCCATCCGGATAAAGTAAATTATGGTGCATATGGTGATACAGGTCATCATCTTCATTTCCATCTTTGCCCTAAGTACAAAGATGAATTTGAATGGGGTGGTGTATTCCTTATGAATCCTGATAAGAAGTATCTTTCAGACGAAGAATACGCTGATATGATTGCAAAGATTAAGGCTAATCTTTAATTAAAAATATTTTTATAATAATGCTTGCATACCTGTGATATATTTGATATAAATATATTACAGGTATGTTTTTTATATAGAGAAATTTGGAGGATAAAGGTATGCGTGAAGACACGGAATTGTTGCTGCAATCATATATAAATGCACAGTATCCTATAATTTATATTGATAATACCGATTTTAAGGCGGTTGACAGGCTTATTGCGGGCGTGGCGGGAAGCAGGAATATAATTGAATATATTAATGCAATAGGAAAAGCTGATTTTAGAAAAAATAATAAACCGCAGCATAAGTGCGGTCTGCTTGATTTTTTGGAGCATGAAAAAGACTGCGGATACGATGAGCCGTGTTTTATTATACTTAAAGATATACATGACAGAATGACTGATATGGATATTATTGGACTGTTAAAATATATAGCTGAACGAAATGTCGATGAAGAGACAGAATATAATGCGGTCATTTTTATCGTTTCAAGTAAAATGATTATTCCGGATGAATTGAAGGATTATATAACAGTTGTAGATATACCGCTTCCCGATGCGGATAAGATTAAGCATATTATTAAACCTTATTTTGAAAATTCAGACGAGAAAGAACTCGATGGCATAGCGGAACTGTTAAAAGGACAGAATGAATATCAGATAAAACAAAGTCTGCGTCTTTTCGGGCAGAGTAAAAATAATGATTTTTTATATCAGATAAAAAAGAGCATGGGATTGTTTGGAAATAATAATGAATTCTTATTTGAATTTATGTTAAAACAGAAAGAACAGACAATTAAAAAATCGGGACTGCTCGAGATGATCCGCACAGACGAATCAATAGACAGTATCGGTGGTCTTGGTAATTTAAAGAAATGGCTTGTAACAAAGGCTAAGATTTTTAATGAACTGTCTTCGGCGACAAAGTTCGGGGTTGATATTCCCAAGGGAATAATGATTGTCGGTATGCCGGGCTGTGGTAAGAGCCTTGCCGCAAAGACAACCTCAAATCTTTTTAAGATGCCGCTGTTAAGGCTTGATATAGGAAGAATTCTCGGAAAATACGTGGGCGAATCTGAAGAAAATATGAGAAAAGCTTTAAGGCTTGCAGAAAGCATAAGTCCGTGCGTTGTATGGATTGATGAGATAGAAAAAGCATTTTCGGGAGTAGGCGGTCCGGGAGGGGCAAATGATGTAACAACGCGTCTGTTCGGACAGTTTCTTACATGGATGCAGGAAAATAAATCATCCGTGTTTATTGTCGCAACGGCAAACGATATATCGCATATTCCTGCCGAATTTTTGAGAAAAGGCAGATTTGATGAATTGTTTTATGTGGATTTTCCCGATGAGAAAGAACGTGAAAAAATCATGGAAATACACCTTAAAAAGAGAAATAAATTCAACTGCGGAATTGATATACATTCGGTCGTAAAGGATGAAAAGGATTCGCAGGAAAATCGTAATGCTGTATACAGCGGTGCCGATATAGAAGAGATTGTAAAGAAAGCGATAGAAAACTGTTATATTTCGGGGCAGTATGACATAACGACGGAAGCATTGCTTGAGGCAAAAAAAGAGATAACACCGATGTCAAAGAATCTGAAAAAAAGAATTGAAGAAATCAGGCAGGCAGTGGAAAATTACGATTTGAAAAAGGCAAACGGAGATATGCCTGTTTCGTTTTCAACAAAGGATACAGGTTTATTTTTTAAAGCATTGGCAGATATACTTAATAAATCCGATGAAAAATATAAATTTAATTTGAGCGATTATTCAGATATACCTGTTTATAATCCTCAGCCGTTAAGAAATACCGCAAATGTTAATGATACAATGAAAACGTGGCATACGATGGCAGATGATAAAATATAAAGTGATTGGATGTTGACCGGACATATGAAGCAGAAGAAAGCGGGGTACACATAATGGAAAATATAATACTTGCGATTGATGAAGAAGATGTGACCATGCATGATATGCAGGAAGTTATTCTCGGTGAAGAAGAGGGAATACAGCTAAAAAATATAATTAAAGATTTTGTCGGCAGCTATATACAAAATAAGGACAAACCCGTACAGGAGTGGCTTGAGGACAAGCTGAAAAAAGAACTTCCCGAAAAGTCAGATGAAGAAATTGAGAAAATGACAGACAGTATTATAGCGGGGCTTAAAACGGCAGAAGAAAAGAAAGAATCGCTTGAAAAGGCGGAAAATCAAGGCAGGAGCACGGAGAGCTGGTTTGCTGCACAGATGAAAAAATCCGGTTCGGCAATGTCGATGACAGAAACGGTAAAATATTTAGATAATCTTGACAGTGCCGTAACAAAAGCAAATGAGGCATTGCATAATACAGTTATGACTTCTGCTGGAAAGATAAATCAGAATCCCAATCTTGATGGATTTATTGCCGAAGATTATCATACAGAGACCTTTAATATGAATGCCCGGGCGAGGGGAAGCGGGTACAGGGCAGAGACATTAAAACCAAAGGATGGTACATATACAAAAAATTCCGTTGATATTGTAATTAAGGATTCTGACGGTAAAATAGTAAGAAAATATCAGGCAAAATATTACAGTAACGGAAAAGAAACTTCAAAAGCATTTGAAAAAGGTGATTACAGAGGGCAGAGAAAACTTGTTCCTGATAATCAGCAAAGCGAAATCAACAAAAAAGTTTCAAATGTGATTGAAGCTCCTGATGGGACTACCAGCAATCCGCTGACAAAAGACAGGGCTGCCGATATGAAGCGAGAGGCTCAAAGCGGTAAGTGGAATGATTTAAACTGGGACGAGTATAAGATAGGTGACGTCGCCAAAGGGATAGCAAACAAAGCGGGTATGGCAGCTGTTTATGGTGCTGCTATAGGAGCCGGATTTGAAATGGCACAAAAGACATGGAACGGCGAAAAGATTGATGGCGGTGAAGTCGTTGAAAAAGCTGTTAAAACAGGGGCAGATTTCGGTATTAAAGCGGCAGTTTCGGGAGCGTTAAAAGTTGCAGTTGAAAAAGGGATAATAAAGTGTATTCCCAAAGGTACGCCTGCACAGGTGATAGCCAATATAGTATATATAGGTGTTGAGAATGTCAAAGTGATATATCAAATGGCAGTGGGGAAAATGACATTAAAAGAAGGTATTGACAAAATGCAGCAGACTACGGTTGCAGCCACAGCGGGCCTTGGTGGTATGTTTGTAGGGGCAGAAAAAGGTGCGATGTTAGGTGTTGTATTAGGTCCGGTGGGGGCAGCCGTCGGCGGTTTTGTCGGAGGAACGCTTGGGTATATGGCAGGTTCCAAAATCGGAGAGACAGTCGTAAAGACAATGCAGAAAGTACGTGATAAGGTTTGCGACACAGTAGGCGAATTGTGGGAAACCGGAAAAGAATTTGTCGGAAATGCGGTTGAA
>OHOI01001046.1_pt1 | contig 10295 bp, 10 predicted proteins | sample 1569781 | NCBI WGS metagenome assembly OHOI01 (sample SAMEA3879587, study PRJEB24766) | human gut metagenome | biome: human-associated habitat; feature: feces | place: USA | collected 1985/1987 | reverse complement strand
GGAGCTTGATGATGATACACGGATTCATGAGAGGTTTTTGGAGATGATATGATTATTCAGGAATGTTATTATAATTTGTAATAGCATTCCTTCTTGTTTTCTATTTATATTTTTATTGCCATATCATTTTTCATCATTTATAATTATATATCATGTGTTTCAACACTATTATCCGGAGGGGTTATGAAAATTTTAATTAGTAGGGAACAATTGGAGCTTTTACTTGAAAAAAAGCGCGATTTTATAGGCAAAAAGATAACAATAGATACAATTATAGCAGGTATATCTTTCTTAATATCAGTATGGACAGCAAACTATGAAACCATATGGATCATCCCGGGAATTGTATTTAAAACTATATTTTGTGTTATCGGAATTGTTTACATGATAAAAATAATATATGATATTATTGATTTCAAAAACAATAATTACACTCACACAGACTTATTGAGAGATATAGAAGGATTGGACATGATACAGCATAATCATTCATTAATTATAATCAAAAACAGTGCCCTCGGCATAAAAACAAAATATCTTACATATTATGATGAAAGATGGGACTGTAAGCTGTTTCCCAATTTAAAAACCGCAGATAAAGACAATGAAACCTTTATCATCAGTAATTTATCAAATGACTTAGGTATACCCAAAAAAGAAATCAAATGCAAATATATATCATCCAGAGTACAGGAAAAATATTCCGTAAGCCATAACGAAAACAGAGTGTATAACCATAGGCTGTACGAAGTAGAATTTAAAAATATTCCAAAAATAATGAATAAAAACGACTTTTCTATTAACTCCCGACACTATTATTGGATGACAATTAGTGAAATGGAAAAAGACGATAATATAATGAAAAAGAATATGGAAGTAGTTGATTTTGTAAAAGAATGCGAAAAATAATTTTTTAAGCCGGGGCATCTGCCCCGGCTTTTATTGTTTCTTATGTCTTATAAGTTCAATATATAATATGATTAGACGGTCAATAGGTATCATAATATTGTTTTAAAAAGCCTAAAACTCCAGAGTCACCTTAAACAGATCGCCATCCACAGTCAGCTCCAAAGTACCATTCATAAGCTTCATAAGGCTTTCTGCAATAGACAGTCCAAGTCCGCTGCCCTCGGTATTTCGTGAGCTGTCTCCTCTGACAAAACGCTCCTTAAGCTCATCGCTTGAAATATTAAGCGGTGTAGCTGATACATTCTTGAAGGTTATGATGGCTCCGCTGTCCTTTGGAATGATGTCAATGTACACTCTCGTACCCGGCTGGGCGTATTTGTTGATGTTGTTCATCAGATTATCAAACACTCTCCACAGATGTCGTCCATCTGCCTGAATCATGACAGGCGTAACGTCATTTTTAATAATTAAATCAAGATTATTTTTCTTGAATTTTTCTTCATATTCCCCGGCTACCTGTGATAACATAACAGCTGCATCCAGTTCCTCCAGCTCTACGTTTATGCTGCCCGTAGATGCCTTTGACGCTTCGAGTAAATCCTGAATTAATTTTTTCAGACGTGATGACTGTCTGTCGAGAACATCAAGATATTCGCGTACCTTCTCGTTATCTATGTCCTCCTTCTGCAACAGGTCCACATAATTGATAATGGAGGTGAGCGGTGTCTTGATATCATGCGACACATTTGTGATGAGCTCCGTCCTGAAGCGCTCGCTCTTCATTTTTTCAGAGACCGCAGCCTCTATTCCATTGCTCACATTATTCAAATCCTCGCCATGCTTTCTGAAAAACAGCATAAGCCTTGATGTATCAACCGGCTGTGAAAAATCACCGTTTGCTATAGCCTTTGTAGCGCATCTTATCCTGTCATACTGCATGATAAATGCGATAAGCAGAGCAAGCTCTATAAGCTTTATAATGAATATAAATCCAATACTCCCTATTCCAAAGCCTATAAGCTCAAGCAGGCATATGAAACCGAATGCCAGCATACTGATCAAAAACAGCGGTACATTTCTTTCTATCCATGAAAAGCCGTATCTGATTGGGGCAAATACCATCCTGCATAGCTTTTTGACAGGCTTTAAGAAAAATCTCACAACATAGTAGCACAGTGTATGCTTCCAGAACTCATGTGCCCTGATTCTTACGTATGTTGTCAGGATTGCTTCAAGCGAAACCATGGTTGCCGCCAGACAAATGAGTGCCACCACCGGAAGCTGCTTTATAAGTAAAAAGCCTGCCGGAAATACCATAAAGTCTGCAAACATTGTCACACCAAGCATCACCTCATACGGCATCCTGTCATATAATCGTAATTTAATTTCTTCCGAATCCTCACGTTTTCCGGCAACTGTCAGCAGATACCCCGCTGTAATCACAAAACCAAGTATAAATATGACAAACAATACACTCAAATGAGCCTCTGTAAATTCCATGACGTCAAGTAAGCTGTCTGCCTGATTGAAGTAATCGCCCTTTTCCTGAAGCTGCTGCGGAAGCTTTGCATACACATAATAGTACTCAGGCTTATCTTCCGTTTGGGTGTATGGATAGTACACAATTCCGGTATCCGATATATTAAAGGTATCCGGTAAAAGCTCATAGCTCTCATTCACCTGCTCCACCACTTTTATGATTTCGTAGCTGTCATAATAAATATCCTCATCATAATCGTAGTAAGAGCCGTCACTATCAAAGCGCGAATCGCCGTCATCACTCAGATTCATGCCACACTTTATATGATTTCCTTTTTCATCATAGCACTTTACATTTTTCCACTCGGCAAAGCCTGTAATATCGAGTGACTGGCCTGTAAACATCTCCTCGTAGGCAAAGTAATTATTTCCATTCTCATCGGTTTTCTCAACTGCCTTATATAAGCCAAGCGAGCTGTTATCGTTAGAGCCTGTCATCACCCTCACCTTTGGAATGACATAAGCGGTACCATCATTCAGGCACAGATAAAAGAGCCCATTTGTCTTGGAATACATGATTGAGCTGATTCTCTCACTGTTCATATTGTTTGATGCATCGTCTGACTCTTCATAGCTGCCGCTCATTGCATCCCACAGATATGATAGCCTGTTCCACTTTAAGTTCTTTGCCTTGTAGCTAAAAATATAATCCGGATTTGATATTTCATCCACACTTGAATACACCTTTGCTGCATCAGATTTTACATCTACCTTGTCCTCTGATGTTTCATTGCTCTTTACCACTGCGGCCTGCAGATTTGTATCGTCCATCATCTGCGAAAATGCATTGTCATCACCGGATTCATAATTGTACACCATCTGTCTGCTATAGGCTCCTGCAATATTCGCATGAATTTCATCCCTTAGCTGTGCTGTACTTTCATAATTGTTTGTATACGCTGCAACTATCGTTGTTACAACAAGCCCTGCCGCCATGACCGAGCACACTATAAATGCCGCAAGCTTAAGCCACAGATTCCTTGATATTTTTTTCATATCATTCACCTTCCATTTTATAGTGCTTCACTTGACAAAGCTGTATCAAGCATGCACCTATTCAGCGTCAATTTTGTATCCGCGCCCCCAGATGACCTTTAAGTACCTTGGCTCAGCCGGATTTATCTCAACCTTTTCTCTGAGATGGCGTATATGTACCGCCACCGTGTTTTCTGTCCCATACGGCTCATCCTTCCAGACCTTTGCATATATCTGATTCGGCGAATACACCTCGCCCGGATGCTCCATGAGAAGCTTCAAAATATCGTACTCTGTACGTGTGAGATTTGCTGCCTCGCCATCAACTGTCACTGTCTTTGATTTGTCATCCAGCTCAATGCCGCCGATTACCAGCTTTCCTGCGCTTGTATTGCCTGCGCCAAGAAGCATGTATCTCCTGATCTGTGACTTCACCCTTGCCTGCAGCTCTACCGGGTTAAACGGTTTCGTCACATAGTCGTCTGCTCCGACCGTGAGCCCGAGTACCTTGTCAGTGTCCTCACTTTTGGCAGTGAGCAGTATGACCGGCACATTAGAGATTTTTCTGATTTCCACCATCGCCTCTATGCCGTCCATGACAGGCATCATGATATCCATCAGGACAAGATGCACATCATTGTGTTTTACTATATCGAGCGCCTCCAGCCCGTTTCGCGCCGGGATTACCTCGTAGCCATCGCTGGTCAAATAAATGCTGATTGCCGATACAATGTCTTTTTCATCATCACATACTAATACTTTATACATAATTGCCTCCGGAAGTTTTATGTTGATCTTATTGTATCAATTGTAACATTAAAATCCAATTATGTAACACATTAAGATTTGTTTAAGAAATAATCTTAATGAAACTCAAAACGATTTTTGAGCGAAATCGAAAAGTAATCAAAAGAGCAACTAAAAAAGAAGCTGCGATTTACTGATATCAAATCGAAGCTTCTTTTCTTAGTTAGATTATTATATTGGTTATTTACTATATTCGTTAATTTATTATTATGATTAAAGGGGTAAAATACCTTTTGACCCTCATATCATTATAATAACCGGTTGATTTGCTTACTTCGCCTGGAATTTCTTTGCCAGCACCTTTGTCAGGATGTTGATTAAGAATACAATTACGAGAAGCACAACCGCAATTCCAAATGCCTGGTCGAATTTTCCTTCACTTGTCGCTGCAAGGTAGAGCTTGATGGTAAGTGTTCCACCTGACTGCATTATCTTTGAGAAATAACCGCTGGCAACCTTTGGAAGCATTCCTGCACTTCCTGCCGTAAAGAGGAGTGCTGCTGACTCACCTACTATTCGGCCGATTGCAAGGATAACACCTGTGATGATTCCCGGCATGGCTGATGGCAACAGGATAGTGCGGATGGTGTGCCATTTTCCGGCTCCGAGTCCGACTGCTCCGTGTCTGTAGCTGTCCGGTACGGTTTTCAGTGCCTCCTGTGTGTTTCTGGTGATGAGAGGCAGAACCATGAGTGTCAGTGTCAGTGAACCTGTCAGGATGCTGTAGCCAAAACCTATCGTCTGTCCGAAAAACATCATTCCGAAGAGACCGAAGATAATTGACGGTATTCCCGCAAGTGTTTCTGTGGCAAACTCGATTGTGGATACGAGCTTACCGGGCTTTGCATACTCATTCAGGTACACGGCTGCTCCCACTCCGACAGGAGTTGCTATGAGCATTGTGATTATTATGATGTAAAGTGTATTTAGCAAGTTTCCCGCTATTCCGACAGTGCCTCTTAAGACAGATGTCTCGCTTGTCAGAAACTCCCAGTTTACCTGGCCGATTCCCCTGACAAATACATATATGATGATTCCCGCAAGCAGTACTACCGATAATGCTGCGCACAGATATATGAAAAAGTATACTACATCATCGCCTATTCTGCGGCGTTTTCCATTTATACTAGTCATTTTCCACAGCTCCTTTCTTTTTGAGTTTCATAAGGGTGAGGTTGATTATCATGATAAACACAAAAAGCACAAGGCCTACTGAGAAAAGCACCTGTCTGTGAAGTCCGCTGGCGTATCCCATCTCGCTGACGAGCTGTGTTGTAAGGAAACGCACTGAGTTGAACGGAAGTGGAAAGCTTACCGTTCCACCGGCTACCATGTTGATAGCCATCGCTTCTCCGAGCGCACGACCTATTCCGAGCACAATTCCTGTCATGATTCCTGACTTTGCCGCAGGAACCGTCACTTTAAATATTGTCTGTATCTTTGTTGCTCCAAGAGCAAGGGATGCCGCTCTCATCTGCTGCGGTACTGCCTGTATTGATGATACGCTCATGTTGATTACCGTAGGAAGAATCATGATTGCAAGCACTATGATTGCTGCAAGCAGATTTGATCCGCCGGTAAACTGATGTGTTGCTGAGTTTGCAAAAATATGTTTCTCCAGCTTGTATAATACCGGATTAAGTATCATAAGTCCTAAAAGTCCATAGATTACTGATGGAATGGCTGCAAGCAGCTCTACTGCCGGCTGCACTACCGCTGAGAGCTTTTTATTTGACACCTCAGTGAGAAATACTGCCGTAAGAAGAGCAATTGGTACTCCTATGAGTATAGATACTGCTGTTCCTAAGATGGATGTGAGGATTATGTACAATATTCCGTAGCTTGGGTCTGCCGCTGTCGGCGCCCATTTTGTTCCGAATAAGAGGTTTAACACTCCGACCTTGAAAAATGCCGGTGCGCCTTTAAGGAACATATAAATTGTTATTGATAATACTGCGAATATTGCCACAACCGCACATACCGTGAATATTATTTTGGCAACATTCTCTACTATGGATTTATGTTTCATTTGATACTCCTTGTTTCAAAAAGTTCCCCAGGAAACCTGCCATTTCCTGAGGAAACCCTGTATCTTATCGATATGTATTAATACTGATGTCTCGTATCGATGTCTGTATTTTGTATTATTACTATGACCGATATTTCTACTGAGGGAGGATAAGGCCCACCTTCTTGATAACTGCCTGTCCCTCATCTGAGTTTACATAGTCAAACCAAGCTTTAACAATATCGTTCTGCTCGTCAATCTTGCCCTTTGTAGCCATTACGAATGGACGAGAAAGAAGATATTTGCCTGCCACAATGTTTTCCTCTGTTGCCTCTACTCCGTCAATTTTCATTGCTGTTACTGTATCATCAAGCACGTCAAGTGAAACATATCCGATTGCTCCCGGTGTTGAGCCTACCTTTGCAAGAACTGCTCCTGTTGAGTCAAGCTCCTGTGCATATTTGCACTGATCCTTTACATCAAGAAGCTCCTCGAAGGCTCCTCTTGTACCTGAAGCTGCCTCACGGCCGATTGCTACGATTGCCTCATCTTTTCCACCAAGGTCTTTCCAGTTTGAAATCTCACCTGTGTAGATTTTCTTTAAGTCATCTGATGTAAGCTCTGTTACTGAGTTGTCCTTGTCTGTGATTACTGCGATTCCGTCGATTGCTACGATGTTTTCCTCAACACCGTTTGCTTTCTCATCATCTGTAAGTGCTCTCGATGAATCTCCGATATCTACGCTTCCTGCTGTTACTGACTCGATTCCTGAACCAGAGCCTGTATACTCTACTGTTACTGTTACTCCAGGGTTTTTCTCCATGAATGACTCCTTGAGTGCCTCACAAAGCTTCTCCATTGAAGTACTTCCTGCCAGTGAAAGTGAACCGCTTAAGTTCTCATTTGATGTACCTTCATCTGCGCTTGTATCTGCATTGTTGTCTGCTCCGTCTGAGCTTGAGCCACATCCTGTAAATGCTGCTGTCATCATTGTTGCAGCAGTTGCTAAAACTAAAAGTTTTTTCATACGATTTTTCATTTTAATTTCCTCTTTCATTTCTTTCTTGAATTTGTTTCTTTGTTCGTTACAACTGATATAGTAATGGGGAAATGTAAAATGCAAAATCATTAGTGTGTAAAATGCATGTAAAAAAATATTTTTAATTTACTGTACGATTGTAAATTCATATCCTCCGGTGGCTGTACATCTGTTCTGCCTGATGGTGGCTCTTTGAGCGTGGGAGTCCCTTTATTTGTACTTTCATCTGCTGTATTGCCGAATGTATCTGTGTTTGCGTTTTCTGTATCTAAAAGATCCGGGAATGTTCCTCCGTTTCCGTCAATCAGCTTAAGACATGCATCCAACGCCTCGTTTGTACTTATATAGTTTGCAATGTTTATCGTGCCTACAATTGCAATAAGAACAATTGAAACTCATAACATTGCTATGGCTATAAATTTTCTTCGTAATTTTTTGATCATTTTATCACCTGCACATTTTTTCTATTTCATGTTCTACATCCATTGGGTCCAATGGACTTTCCGCTGTTTCATATGTCAATATAAGATTTTTCCCCTGATAATATCCATTTTCGTTATATTTCAATATCTTTCGATAAGCTTTATTTCGATAATCAGGATTGTCTATCAATCCAAGATGCTCCCAAAGAATTATGTCGCCATTTTTCTTCTCAACCGTAAAATCGGGATAATAAATAACATCTGAGATTTTAATCGCCTTCTCGTACTCAAACTTTATATTATTATCATACAAGGCTGTCGCAATAATTACTTCTGATTTTGACCGCACTATAATTCCCATTTTAGTATAAAACTTGAGTGCTTCAGGGTTAGGAACCTGTGTCTTTTCATTTGTCTCTTCATTGTCCTTCTTATCAACTGCTAAAAGTATACTTCTATAATGTTTTTGCTTCAACATTTTCTGGGCATAATCGGTTTTATATTTTTTCCGGGCCTTCCTGTTTGTCTCGAGTAGTCTGAGCTCATTTATTGTATCCTTCAAATAAAGCTCCAGATATTTTTTATTGACAAGATTTCTGATTTCTTTATCATTTTTCTTTGATAAATACTCTCTTCTGCCATTTTTCCAAACATACCATTTAACATTTCCATCCTTTTGTGTTGGATAGATTGTCCCTTCCTCAGTGATGGTCTCCAGCCTTTCCTGAATCTCTAATATCTCACCTTCCAACCATTGGATTCTATTATCTATTGAACTTATTTTATTTTCCTCCTAACTCTTTGCATCATGTGATGCCATGTATGTGATTCTAACAGTAATTCAATTGTTTTTGTGGGGAATATGATAAATGAAATCTGTCATTTATCTTCAAAAGTGGAGATTATGGTCTCCATTTGTTTGATAGCACTATATAAAATATAGAAACCGACTATAGTTTGGAGCTGTTTTATGATTTTAATGGATTTCAGCTACTTTTTTCTGCTCTTTTTCGGCTTTTTGGCTGGCAGTTCATCGCACATCGCATGAAACAAGCCTGTCAAAAATCTCTTATTATCAACTTCATTTACCAACAGCATCTCTTTTTCTCCTTCATAGGGTAATTCATACGGAGCTATCGGCATATAACTAATTGCTGATTTTACTGGTTTAACAAGTAATCTATCATCATAGATACCGCCTACAATCTTGCCACGATAATAAATAATAAATTCTCCCATCATAGCTCGATAAGTAATTTCTTCTAACTCAGATAGCTGCCCTAAAATAAACTCTAAGTATTCCTTGCTTGATGCCATATTTCCACCTCAAATTCAAATCTTCATGTTAATATTGTCACCGCTGATATCAACAATAAATAAATCAGGAACACCTTGCTTTTTAAGAGAATGTTTATCCATATCAGACAAAGGGTTTTATGATGTTTACCGTCAGGTTTATATTTTCTTTCTTTAATATCAGAGTACAATCCACCGGCTTTATAAAAAACCTGTATCGATTCGTGAAGAAAACTATCGCTTGTAAGTTCAAATTCAGCCGGAATTATAAAATCATCTTTATCCCATTCTCCGTAATTGACTCTTTCTGATATCTCTATCATATCTAAATCTCCTCAAACTGAAATTTGCAGCGCTAAAAATTTGACCTCTTACCGAATCGTTTCGGCAGGAGGTCTTTTTTATTAGCTGTATTCTACTTTTTTCTTCTTCCTTGCTATAGAAATCTTAATAAGCAAATCGTCAACGGCGCCGGTATATCTGACTTGCTGAATAAGGCTGTTTTTTAATTTCATAAGCTGCTCTATCAATCTGTGGTATTCGTTATCATCAAGAGAAATATGATATTTTATCTTTTTTTATACAGCACTAATTCCGGGTTCAATCCATCTTTTTCATAAGTGCATACAAGAAAAAAATCCATATCTGCGATAACCCCAAAGCATCTTTCACCGCCGAATTCACTTTCAAGTTGATTTCCAAGATATGTCTTTGAGTCATCCAAAAATTTTATCGGATTGCCGTTTGGCAACATATACTCCAGATTTACATACTTTCCTACAAGAGCATTCAGTTTTTTTACTTTTGGCATTCCTTCTATATGAAGTTCGTTCATTTCCCTAATCAGCTGTTGCTTAAATTGTTCAAATCGACCATTGTCACTGAGTTCATCATAACGCTTCCAGTAATCTAATTGGGGAAGTAAGCCTTTCAAGTAAGAACGCACCTGCTCCTCGGTGAAGTTTTCGCTTGCCATATTTTTAACACAGACTTCAATCAGGTCATCCATATCATTATAGGTATATGTTCCATCAGTATAGCACCACTTGCAATAGTCCTCGTTAAATGTGCCATCGTGATTATGACTGATGACTGTGTCATCATCAAGCGGCATTCCGCAGCACTGACAGATAAGTTTTCTCGGTGTTCCTAAAAGCGTATTGATTGAAACATCAAAAAACTTTGAGAGCAGCTTTAAGGTTTCTGTATTTGGAATTGTTTCTCCGTTTTCCCAACGGGATACCGCTTGTCTCGTAACATAAAGCTTTTCAGCAAGTTCATCCTGCGACAAACCTTTTTT
>OHOI01001045.1_pt1 | contig 10297 bp, 6 predicted proteins | sample 1569781 | NCBI WGS metagenome assembly OHOI01 (sample SAMEA3879587, study PRJEB24766) | human gut metagenome | biome: human-associated habitat; feature: feces | place: USA | collected 1985/1987 | reverse complement strand
GTGTAGTCAATCCTTCTCATAGGATTCACGCGTCCATCCCATCCGTTGAAATCTCCGACCACACTGACCCTGGTTGCCCCCGGCATATTCATGCAGAACGATACACCCTGTACACCATCGAGCGTGATCTGTCTTGCTCCAAACAGATCCTTTACATGGAAATCCGACAATATTCCATCGTCTCCATTTACCACCTTCATGACATTGACCGGATCCACGCTGTATCCGAATGAATACGGATCATAGAATTCAGCCGCCTGCTCGCCTTCTGTTATGAGCTTATATGCAAATGCCCCGCTATCCTCGATCTTCACTGTAAAAAATCCCTGTGAACCTATCTCGGTCATAGGATATTTAAATATCGGCTCGCCCGTTTCTTCATTTATCCTGAGAACAAACGCAGCCGTAGCCCTCGGAAGGTATGCATTTACATAGCAGTCATTAAGACACTGGTGCATACCAAGAATATGATGAGGGTTGCCATGCGTACCCCTTGTTATCGCTGCAACCTCATCTGATTTCAATACAAATATCTCCATAAAACCCCTTCTCCTAATGTTAGTCTATCTTGTGTATAAATATTCCGCTTCTGAGCTTTGGCTCAAACCACGTTGACTTTGGAGGCATGAGAAGTCCCGCATCTGCAATGTCGAACAGTTCAGTGATGGATGTCGGATACATCGAGAATGCAACCGCCATTCCTCCATCCACCAGACGCTCAAGCTCTGCAAGTCCTCTGATTCCACCTACGAACATGATCCTCTGATCAGTTCTCGGATCATGTATTCCAAGTATCGGTGCAAGCACATTGTCCTGAAGTACCGATACGTCAAGTCTGCCCACGACATCATCCGGAACAATACCTTCTCTGACATCCAGTCTGTACCAGCTTCCATCCATGTACATTCCCACCTGTCCTTTGACCTGTGGTTCCACCGGAACATCACTGGCTGTCACATCAAATATCTTTGAAACCTCATCCATGAATTCCTGCTTGTCATGTCCGTTGAGATCCTTTACCACTCTGTTGTACGGCATGATCATAAGCTGGTCATGAGGGAAAAGTACAGAGAGGAAATAATTGAATTCCTCATCCCCGGTATATCCCGGATTCTTCTCTCTCATATGGATTCCCGCCTTGACGGCCGATGCCGCCCTGTGGTGTCCATCCGCTATATAGATATCGTCCACTCCTTCAAATGCAGCTCTGATGGTGTCTATATCTTCCTGGCCATCTATTATCCATACGTTGTGAGTGATCCCGTCAGGTGATGTGAAGCCGTACAACTTATCACCCTTCTTCACTCTATCGATGATCTCGTCAACCTTATCTATCGCTCTGTACGCAAGGAATATAGGTCCCGTCTGCGCTCCGCATGCCTCGACATGCTTTATTCTGTCTATCTCCTTGTCCTCTCTGGTATTCTCATGCTTCTTGATGACTCCATTCATATAGTCATCTATAGAAGAACATGCCACGAGTCCTGTCTGATGCCTGCCATCCATGATAAGCTCATAAATATAATAGACTGGTCTGCGCTCCATGATATATGTTCCATCATCTATCATGCCCTGAAGCAGCTGACCAGCCTTATCATATACACATGGAGCATATGTATCCACATCTGGTCCAAAGGATGTCTCTGCTCTGTCCACTTTCAAAAATGATAATGGTTCGCGCTTGACCTCTATCTCTGCTTCCTGACGGTTATACACATCGTATGGCAAGGCAGCTACTCTGCCTGCAACATCTGGTCTCGGTCTATAGGCTCTAAAACTTCTGATTGTTGCCATATTCTCTACTCCTGTCATAAATATTTTATTGTATGTGCCAATTAACCTCTTACAGCCTTGACAACCTTCTTGATCGAATCCTCATATTCCTCCTCTGATGAGTTCTCGAATATGAAGAGATCCTTAATGTTTGTAGGCGGATTGAAGTTCTGGCTGTTGATGTACTCATCCCAGTGCTCAAGCTTCCATGTATCCCTGTCTGAAGCTCTCTTGATCATTCTCTCATGACATACATCTTTTCTTGTATTTACCCAGATAACGAAGAGCTCTGCATCTTTCTCTGCAAGCTTAGCGCGAAGATTGTCAAGATACTCGTAATCTCTGATCTCCTTCTGGAAGAAGTCTGATGAACGGTTGTACTCCTGTCCGGCAACTACAAATATCTGCTTTGAAAGCACGATAAGTGTATCCTTGTCAAGGTATACACAATTGTGAAGTGCCTTTGCAACCTGCTTTGAAATAAATGTCTTTCCACATGCTGGTGGTGATGTAACTAAAATAAGCTTCTTCATATCTATAAATGCCTCCATGTAAATGAAATCAATTTTTCTAATAGTTTATCACAATTGCTATTTGCTTACAACATTTTTTAACGTTAAATAAAAATAAAGAACAGCAAAGAACAATATACGTAAAAAACCGTCAGACCTGTTTTGCAGGCCTGACGGTTAAGATCATATCTCCCAACTGTATGTTGTTATATTTTTATTTTACTCTGATTGTACACTTTGCATACTTACCACTGCCATCCTTAGCCTTACATGTAATTACCGCACGCCCCTTCTTCTTACCTACTACTGTTCCTCTTGTTGTTACAGTAGCTATCTTCTTATTTGAGGAAACCCAGGTAACTGCCTTGTTGTTTGCAGTTGCAGGACCTACTGTTGCCCTGAGTGTTATCTTTCCCTTTCTCTTTATGGTTGCTGTCTTCTTGTTTAACTTGATCGAAGAAACCATAATAACTGAATTGATTGTACACTTGGCAGTAATATTGCTTCCGTCCTTTGATTTACATGTGATAACTGCCGAACCCTTTCCAACAGCCTTGACAACTCCTGTTGACGAAACTGTTGCAACCTTGGTGTTCGATGATGACCATGTAACCGCCTTATTGTTTGCCGCTGCAGGACCTACAGTTGCCTTGAGTGTGAATGTCGCACCCTTCTTGATAGTCTTGTTTGTTGCATTGAGCTTGATGGATGTTACAGGCTGTGAAACCGTAACAGTACACTTTGCAAGCTTGCCGCTTCCATCCTTAGCCTTACATGTGATAACTGCTGTTCCCTTTGATACTGCTGTGATAGTACCATTGTTTACAGTTGCTACCTTGCTGTTAGAAGTTGTCCACTCAACATTTCTGTTATTTGCGTTAGCAGGAGCTACAGTCGATGTTATTCTGCCCTGTTTACCCACAAACAGATTCAGTTTTGTCTGATTAAGTTTTATTCCTGTAACCGGCTGGTTAACTGTAAGTCTGAGAGCTGCCTTGGCCTTTCTTCCTTCAATGCCTTCGACAGCCTCGCATGTGATTGTCGCTGTACCACGGCCCTTAGCTACTATCTCACCGTTCTCATTTACTGTTGCAACTGCATCACTTGATGATGTCCACTTCAGTGCTGCACTGGCTGCATCCTCTGGATTGATAGTTGTATTTACTACAAATTTATCGCCAACATTTACTGTCTTGTTAGTCTCAGCAAGAACTATGGATGAAATCTGCTGAATAACAGTGACCTCACATGTCTTTGATATGTTACTTCCATCTCTTGCAGTACATGTTATTGTTGTTGTTCCGGCTTTAACACCTGTTATTGTTCCGTTTGATACTGTTGCAACACCCGGATCACTTGACTGCCATATAACATTTCTGTCATTTGCATCTTCTGGAAGTACGGTCTGCTTAACAGTTCCTCGTTCACCCACATACAAAGTGAGCTTCTCCTTGTCAAGTGTTATAGCACTTACATACTTCTTTACTGTAAGAGTGAATGATGTTGTTTTCTCACTTCCATCAGCTGCTGTAGCTGTGATAACTGTGGTTCCTCTGTCGAGGGCTGTTATCAAACCATCCTTGTCAATGCTTGCAACACTCTCGTCTGATGATGCCCAGATGACTTCCTGATTCGATGCAGTTGCAGGGGATGCAGTGCTTGTTACCTGCAGTGTATCACCAGCATATATTGTTGTCTTGTCTCTGTTTATTCTAAGGCTTGTAACTCTCTGCTTTACAGTAATATTACATGTAACGTATATATCCTCAGACAGAGCGAACTTTATCACTGCCTCTCCTGGAGCCCTGGCGGTAATGGTTGCCTTTGTCTTGTCAGATGAATTAACTGATACTGAAGCCACGCTTGTATTTGACGATGTCCATGCCATCTTATAAATACTTGTATCCTCTGCATCGATGATAGCCTCAAGTGATATAACCTTGCTGTCGGCATCTGCTCCCAGCAGAAGTTCTGCACTATCTATGTTGAGTGATAAACCTTCCACCGGCTTCTGTACTGTCACATGGCACTTGCCATACGCCTTGTCTGTATCAACAGATGTACATATAACATCGGCCTCTCCTGGGTTAACTGCTGTCACATTGCCGTCAGAGTCAACCTTCACAACATCCTCATTTGAAGATGACCATATTACACTCTGCTCCTCTGCCGTATTTGGTGATACTGTAGCGGTGAGCTTATTGCTTCCACCAGCTATGAGAGTCATGCTCGACTGTGAAAGTGACACACTGTTTACTCTCTGTGCTACATTTACCTGTACTACAGTTTCAACCTCAGGGTTATCAGTTGATACAAAGTGGAGATATGCTATACCAGCACTCTTTGTTGTTATAACTTTCCTTGTCGCATTGAATGTGACGATCTTATTATTCTCGTTACCATTGGCATCTGTCACCTTACATGTAAAGCCAGAAATATCTGATGATGCAATTCCATCCTCAGTAACACACTTTACATCTAACTGCTTAGAGCCATTCTCAGCATATGTTCCACAGTCCATGTTGATGACTGCACCATCTTCATATGTTATCTGATCGCCCGCATCATCCTTCTTTGTCTGATCCACAAGATAAAGTCCTGTAACAGGCTTATGGCATGACATATTCAGATATCCAACAGCTCTTCCGTTCAATATTACATGTATCTGGGCTGTTCCTGCAGAAACACATGTAAGTTCACCCGTCTGGGCGTCTATCTTAGCAACTCTCTCATTTGATGAGCTCCATGTTATATTCTCATGAGGATTCTTCTCGTCATCAGTTGCTGTGAGTGTGGTAACATCTCCTACTCTGAAGCTGAGGGTAGATGCACCAGACTCTGTAACTCCGCCATCAGTTGTATACCATACCACAAGTCTGAGCGGATTCTGTATGTTAAGTGTGAACTTAACCTTTCCAAGTCCTGCTCCTGTGTAATAATTGTATGTGATCTTCTGCTCATCAGGATCTGCAGTCAGGTTATATCCATCGATCTGTCCACCGGTTACAGTTGATGACTGATTGTTGGCATCTATTCCCTGTATTCCTGCATAACCTACTGTATCCTTGGTTCTTCCATATTTTGCATTGCCCTCTTTGTCATATACAGGTGGCAGATCATGATCATCCCACGCCTTGTGAAGTCCATACTGTGATGAGAACTCACCAAGATCATAATCATAATTAGGAGTCTCAAGAACTATGTCTCTGCTGTTTCCTGCACAACTGAACACTCCGCCTTCGCCATAAAGCTGAGGACACACTGATATATCTATAGCCACAAGACTATTGTTATCAAGATTGAGCTCCTTCAGATAATCATGGCCCTTCAGATCTATTCCCTGAAGATCATTATCCTCAAGATACAGCTTCTCCAACGCACTGTTTGATGCTATATCAAGCTCTGCGAGGGAATTTGCAGATGCATCAAGGTTGATCAGCCCCTTCAGGGTGGTTATATCAAGCTTATTTATACCTGTATCCTTAACATAAAGATTAGTAAGCTTGGTATTCTTTGTAACATCCACAGCACCTAATGCATTACTGCTGACATCAAGACTGGTGAGGCTCGTATTCTGTGTCACGTCTATCGATGTAAGTCTTGTATTAGAACAGTTGAGGTCTGTGAGTCCTGGTGTATTATCGATATTAAGATCGACAATGTTACTGTTAGAACAGTCAAGTGAAGCAAGAGCTGTATCACCAGACACATCAAGCTTTGTGAGTGATGAACGAACACTTCCTCCTTCCGGTCCGGCACAGTACAGTGATGTGAGCTTCATGTGATCTGACACATCAAGTGTTGACAGTGAGCTCATGCTGTCACAATAAAGTGTTGTAAGCTCCATGTTTGAGCCAAGATCAAGTGTTGATATGGTGGTTCCACTTACGCCAAGCACTTTAAGCCCCTTCATATTGCTGACATCTATCGATGAAAGGTTTGTTGAATTGGCATTGAGCAGTCAGAGATGTAAGGCTTGTGATCTTGTTTCCACTTATATCAAGATATGTAAGTTTCTCTGCACTTACCGGCAAGGTCAGACTGTCTATTCTGTTACTTGAGACATCTATATATTCAAGATTCTCAAGATTCTCTATATCAAGATTCCTTATAGACTGCTCATTACAATCCAGCTTTGACAGATTGGTGAACAATTCTACGCCATTCAAACTTGATATAGCAGGAGAACACTTCGAAACATCTATAGATGTTACATTCGCGATCTCCGCATCTGACAGATAACCATTACTGTCTTTATCGAAATTACTCGACACATAGCTTCTAAACGACGAATCCGTAAACGTGTCAGCTATGGATACGCCATCATCCGCTGCATAAACCGGGCCAACACTGGCCAGTGACTGGACAATCATCGCTGCACTCACAGCCGCTGCCAGCCATCTCTTCCCTTTTCTCATAAAATACCTCCCTTAGTAATTCATGGTTTATTTACAATTAATCTAATTTTAGTATACCTGTTTGTGCAATGTCAACATAATGTTATCAATAATACTGCATAATATAACGCCATGCAAAACAAAAAAATTGCCGGAACATGTTCACTTCATAGCAGCAACATTATCCCGGCAAATCTTTATGATATTGTTAGTACAGATACTTCAAATATCCATATATTTTATTACTTCTTTGTGATATATCCCTTAGCCTTCAGAAGCTCTGCACAGAGAACTGCACCACCTGCAGCACCTCTTACAGTGTTGTGTGAAAGGCCAACGAACTTCCAGTCATATACTGAATCCTCACGGAGACGTCCAACGCTGATACCCATACCTTTCTCGAAGTCAACGTCCAGAGCAACCTGTGGTCTGTTGTCCTCCTCAAGGTACTGGATAAACTGCTTTGGTGCACTTGGAAGACCAAGCTCCTGAGGCGCGCCCTTGAAGCTTGTCATAGCCTCGATAAGCTGCTCCTTTGTAGGGTTCTTTCTGAACTTTACGAATACAGTTGCTGTATGTCCGTTGAGAACTGGGACTCTGATACACTGGCTTGTGATAGTGATTCCCTCTGCAGGAACGATCACACCATTCTCCTTGTCTACCTTACCCCAGATTCTGAGTGGCTCCTTCTCTGACTTCTCTTCCTCACCGCCGATATATGGGATGATGTTGCCAAGCATCTCAGGCCAATCCTTGAATGTCTTACCTGCTCCTGAGATTGCCTGATATGTGCTTACGATAACCTCGTATGGCTCAAATGGCATCCATGCTGTAAGTACCGGTGCGTAGCTCTGGATTGAGCAGTTAGGCTTAACTGCAACAAATCCTCTCTCTGTTCCAAGTCTCTTCTTCTGGAACTCGATAACCTCTGCATGGTCTGCATTGATCTCTGGAACCATCATAGGAACATCAGGAGTCCATCTGTGAGCTGAGTTGTTTGAAACTACAGGAGTCTCTGTCTTGGCATAAGCCTCCTCTATAGCTTTGATCTCATCCTTTGTCATATCTACTGCTGAGAATACAAAATCAACTGTGGCTGCGACCTTCTCAACCTCATTGACATTGTATACTACAAGCTTCTTAACTGCCTCTGGCATCGGTGTATCCATCTTCCATCTGTCACCAACTGCCTCTTCGTATGTCTTGCCTGCGCTTCTTGGGCTGGCTGCAACTGTAACGACCTCGAACCAAGGATGGTTCTCAAGAAGTGAGATAAATCTCTGACCTACCATACCTGTTGCGCCAAGGATACCTACCTTTAACTTGTCACTCATTTTTCTTCTCTCCTATTTATCTTTTATTACTTTATGACTCTTACCTTAACTACTCCCTCGATTGCTGAGAGTTCTGCGATGTCGTCTGCTGTTGGCTCTACACCGATATCAAGGATAGAATATGCGTAATCGCCCTTTGCCTTGCTGATCATTCCTGATACATTGCCGCCCTTCTTGGAGAATACTCCTGTGAACTGGGTGAGCATGTTAGGGATGTTCTTGTGGCAGATAGTAACTCTGGCTACATCACTGCACTGTCCCATGTTTACGTTTGGATAGTTTACAGAGTTCTTGATGTTTCCATCGTTGATGTATGCCTTGATCTCCTTACAAGCCATAACTGCACAATTGTCCTCTGACTCTGCTGTTGAAGCTCCAAGATGTGGGAATGCTACCACGTTCTTGTAACCTGCTATAGCTGGGTTAGGGAAGTCTGTCATATACTTTGCAACCTTGCCTGAGTCGAGTGCCGCCTTCATATCCTCATCGTTGACCAGTACGTCTCTTGCGAAGTTGAGGATCTTCACGCCGTCCTTCATCAGTGCAAATGCATCTGCATTGATCATTCCCTTTGTGCTGTCAAGAGCTGGAACATGAACTGTTATATAATCACAGTCTCTGTAGATATCCTCTACATTTGTGATGTGCTTTACATCCTTTGAAAGTCCCCATGCTGCATCTACTGACACATATGGATCATATCCGTATACCTGCATGCCGAGCTTAAGCGCAACATTTGCAACCTTTGCTCCAATGGCACCAAGTCCGATTACACCGAGCTTCTTGCCAAGGATCTCATTGCCTGCGTAGTTCTTCTTCTGCTTCTCCACCATCTTGGCGATATCTGCCTCAGCGGCATTGTCCTTGACCCAGTTGTAACCGCCAACGAGGTCTCTTGAAGCCATGAGGAGTGCTGCTACTACAAGCTCCTTAACACCATTTGCATTTGCTCCTGGTGTGTTAAATACTACGATACCCTTCTCAGCGCACTTATCAAGTGGAATGTTGTTGACACCTGCACCTGCACGGGCTACTGCCAGAAGGTTGTCTGACAGCTCAAGATCATGCATGGATGCACTTCTGACCAGAACTGCATCTGCATCTGCGAAATTGTCTGTTACTTCATATGTATCAGGTAAAAGCTCCATACCGCACTTGGCGATAGGGTTTAAGCAATTAATCTTTACTGACATGTCTTTTTCTCCCTTTTCTATTACTATATATTACTTGTTCTCTGCCTCGAACTTCTTCATGAACTCTACAAGCTTCTCAACACCCTCGATAGGCATTGCGTTGTAGATAGATGCTCTCATACCACCTACTGTTCTGTGACCCTTGAGGTTGACAAATCCAGCCTCTGTAGCCTCCTTGACGAACTTTGCATCAAGGTCTGCGTCACCAGTTACAAATGGTACGTTCATGAGTGAACGGTCTTCCTTTACTACAGTTCCCTTGAAGAGCTCTGAGCTGTCGAGGAAATCATAGAGGATCTTGGCCTTTTTCTCGTTGTGAGCCTTCATAGCCTCAAGGCCGCCCATCTCCTTAACCCACTTGAATACCTTGCCACAGATATAGATGCCGTAGCATGGAGGTGTGTTGTAGAGTGAGTCTGCATCTGCCTGAGTCTTGTACTTGAGCATGGTTGGTGTAAATGGCATTACGTCATCTCTGATAAGATCCTCACGGATGATAGCCACTACTACGCCTGCAGGACCAACGTTCTTCTGAACTCCGAAGTAGATCATACCGTAATCCTCAACATTTACAGGCTGTGAGAGAATGTCTGATGACATATCTGCAACAAGTATCTTGCCCTTTGTGTTAGGAAGTGTGTGGTATGTTGTTCCATATATAGTGTTGTTATGACAAATGTATACATAATCAGCATCGTCATCTATTGGAAGATCTGAACAATCTGGGATATATGAGAAAGTCTTGTCTGCTGATGATGCAACTGCAACTGCCTTTCCATATTTCTTTGCTTCTTCGTATGCTTTCTTTGCCCACTGGCCTGTTACGATGTAATCTGCGACACCGTTTTTCATCAGGTTCATCGGGATCATGGAAAACTGCAGGGATGCACCGCCCTGGAGAAACAGAACTTTGTAATTTGACGGGATTCCCATCAGATCACGAAGATCTGCTTCTGCCTCATCGATAATATTCTGGAATACCTGAGAGCGGTGACTCATTTCCATCACGGACATTCCGGAACCGTTGTAATCCAGCATTTCCTCCGCAGCTTCTTTTAATACTTCTTCCGGCAGACAAGCCGGTCCAG
>OHOI01001034.1_pt1 | contig 10367 bp, 8 predicted proteins | sample 1569781 | NCBI WGS metagenome assembly OHOI01 (sample SAMEA3879587, study PRJEB24766) | human gut metagenome | biome: human-associated habitat; feature: feces | place: USA | collected 1985/1987 | reverse complement strand
CCTCGGATGTCGTGACCCTGCAATTCAAGGAGCTGATGGGCCAAGGCGAGGAACAGACGGGAGCGCTTCCTATCGACGAAACCTATCTCGTCCCCGTGCGCATCGGCCATGCCTCGATGGACGTGCTTCACGGTTCCGACGTCGCCTATTATGTCGTGAAACGATCCTCGGCCATCACCGTCGCAGCGCAGCTCACCGACAACTGGATCGAGTTCCCGACCCTCGACAAGTATTCGGAAAGCAGCAAGGCTTGGAACGGTCTGACGGCCGTGACCTACGAGGCCCTTATCTACCTCGACGATTTTGCGACGAGCAACGCTACGGGCAGCCCCGTCAACATCTCGTCCATCATGGGTGTCGAGCAGTATCTGCTGCTGCGTATCGGCGACACGAATTTCGAGCGTCAGCAGTTGCAGTTCGACGGATCGGGTGCCGGCTCGTCCTTCGGGAAGATTCCCGGACGCGATGCGACGAAGAACCTCGAAAAGGGGCGCTGGTACCATGTCGCCTGCACATATGACCAAGCGGCGCGTACCGCACGCATCTATGTCGATGGCCAGATTCAGAGCGAAGCGACCGATGTCGGCATCTCGGCGCAGAGCAAGAAGAACCAGATCAATCTGGCCATGCGGGCGCTCTACGACCTGTGGAATACGGCTCCCGACAACGAAAAACCGCAGTACGAGACCGACGACACGGGTTACAACAAGCTGGGCAAGGCTTACCAGTTCTTCCTCGGCCGCTCCTACGACGATTACCGTCCTCTGAACGGCAAGATCGCCGAAGCACGTGTCTGGTCGGTGGCCCGTACGCCCGAACAGATCTGGGACAATATGTACGACATTCAAAACCCGCAGGACGATCCGACGCTTCTTGGCTATTGGAAGTGCAACGATGCCTCGGGCAATACGGTCAAGGACTATTCGATGTACCGCAATGACGGAGTGGCTAAGTATGATATTATCTGGCCGCAGGGCATCGAGATTCCGAAACTTAACGAAAACAACGAGTGATTATGAAGACGATTTTTAGTTTGCAAACGGGAATTGCGACGCTTCTCTGTACGGCGGCACTCGCAGGCCTTATGGCCTGCGACGCCGACACCGTAGAGCAGCAGGGCGGGAAACTTCCCGACAAGGAACCGTTGGAGAATATCTATGGAAGGTTGCGTAGCAGCAGTATGTCCGACGACAAGGTTCGTATTCGGATGACGGAAGGATCCGGGTTCGTAACTTCCAACTTCTATTACCAGTTTTCAAAAGCGCCGGCTTCGGAATTATCCCTCGACGCATGGATCGACGGTTCGTTGCTCGATGGGTGGAACGAGGCGAACGACGAGCAGCGAACGTTGCTGCCCGAAGGCAATTATGATTTTCCTGACGGCAAAACGCTTTCGCTCTCGGCAGAAAATCAGCGTTCTGCACTTAAACGCATCCGCTTCATGGCCGAGAATCTGGCTCCGGGCGAATATTATCTGCCGCTGACGGTGGCTGAAGAGGCCGGAACCGAGGAGCATCAGACAATCAATTATCTCATTTCAATTCGCGCACGACAACTCGGGGAGTACAAGCTCAATGCCGACCAGGTATTTGCCGTATTCTATCTCGACACGGAAAAATACCAGCCGTTGTTGGTGGATGAATACCTCATGTCCAAGCTCGATGCCAATATGTGGGAAAATGCGTGGAGCGAGCGGGAAGACGGCTTGCGGACGATCGGTAACATTGTCAATTTGAACAAGGTGGTATTGGATTACGATGCGGAGACGGGACGCGCCCTGTTGAATCTCGGAAACGACATGCGCTATGTCCTCGACCATATCGACAAATATATCAGGCCCTTGCAGGATAAAGGCCGTAAGGTCTGCATTTGTCTGGAAGGTGGCGGAACAGGGCTCGGATTCTGCAATCTGACCGACGCCCAGATTGTCGATTTCGTAGCCCAGGTGAAGACCGTTATCACGGAATACGCACTCGACGGTGTGAATTTCTGGGATCGCAATGCCGCCTACGGCAAGGAGGGAATGCCCGCCATGAACACGACCTCCTATCCGAAACTCATCAAAGCGATGCGGGAAGCGCTCGGCAATGACAAACTGGTGACGCTGACCGATTACGAAGACCCCACCGAGTATTTCTGGGATACCGGGGCGACCGGAGGCATCGAAGTCGGGCAATACCTCGATTACGCATGGTCTGGGTATCTGGACAATGAGAAAAATGTTCAGATTGTCGATCCCTGGCATCAGGGGCAGCAATATGTCTCGACGGATCATCCCCGCAAGCCTATTGCCGGCCTCGATCCTGCGAAATACGGATGTATCAATATTCCGTGGTATCCGCAGGGCCCGAACACTATAAATGACTATTTCACCGATATTTTCTTCTGGCGTCAGGCAGGAAACAAGCAGAGCAATATTCTGGTTTTTGAAAGTCTGCGGACGCTTCTTCAGGATAATTTCGAAAGCACTTGGGCTAGCAGCATTCAGGTTGGATATACGTATTTTGCCGACGATGGCGCTTGGATGATCGAGGATACACCTTGGGGCCCCTCCATTATGAGCGATAATGAATATTCATTCGATACATCTCTTTTGGGCAAACTCCCGAATGGTGGTACAGGATATAACAAATGGTTAAAAGACTGGTAAACTTACAGGCATGCCTATTTCGGTCTAAACGACATATTCTTTAACCCTTAAAACTCATTGAATGACAGAAAAAACAAAAACCAAAACCCAAAACAAACCGATTAACCAGTTATTGATCCTTTAAAACTAAAAACGACTATGAAACGTTATTTTGAAATTTTTGCAGCCCTTTTCTTGGGTACTACGATGATGTTCTCGTGCCAGCAGGCCGAGGAGCCGACGATGGATCAGGGCACAGTTCCCCAAACCCGTGCTTACGGCGATACGCCCGTGGTGGCCATCTATGTCGAGACCAACGACACCAACCCGCTCAATGCCGGAGATTACATGCTCTCCAACGGCAAACCCTTTGCCGGTATCGTGGAGCTGTTTGCCTCGAACATCCACAAGCGGACGGTGAACGGAGTGGTAGAGCCTACGCTCTTCCTGAATGACAAGATGACCAACCTGCTCGAAAACGGCGGTTATCAGACTTACGTGAAACCGTTGCAGGACAAGGGCATCAAGGTGCTGCTGACCGTGCTGGGCGACTGGCAGGATATGGGTGTCGCCAATATGAACAGCACGCAGACCACGCAGTTCGCCAAGATTCTGGCCCATGCCGTTGAGAAATACGGTCTGGACGGAATCGGATTCGATGATGAGTATGCTAATTATTCGTCTACCAATTCTACTTCGTACAGCGAAATCATCACCAAACTCCACGCGCTGATGCCGGCCGACAAACTCATCACCGTTTTCGACTGGGGGTATACCAACACGCTGAACAGCGAGGCTAAAGCCTGCATCGACTATGCGTATCATGGCTATTTCGGTTCGAGCTTCATGACATCCGGTCTGGTGGACAAAACCCGCTGGTCGCCGGTATCGACGAATCTCGGCTCTGCTCCCAACGCAGCGACGCTGAATTCGCTGGCCAAGCGTGCCAAAGCCCAGGGCTACGGCGCATTCATGTTCTTCAACCTGCGTCGCAGCAGCAACGTTAATCCGCTTAACGGATTCAACGCTACGGCAAGCGGGCTTTACGGTCTGACCGTTACCTGTGAGAACGGCGATCGCCCTCAAGACTGGACTTTTGTATCGTCGGGGTATGAGATCAACATGGACGAAGTGGAATAACTCCGCAAAGAGATATGTGCGAATAGACCGATTTAGGATGGTTATCTGCTTGTAAGCTATAACCAGTTTCCCGACCCGCACATCCTTCGGGGTGTGCGGGTTGTTTTAACTGAAGAAGGGATATAAAAACGTTCCCCCTATCCGAAAGACGAATGGGGAAACAGAAACTACCGCAAATACATTGACCGATTCGAGTCGATATATACCCGTAAGTGACCTTTCAATCTAAAAACTCTCCGTAGCCGGTTTGTGATAGTATTTATTTAATAACGCACGAATTGATGAATTCGTATTCAAATTATATTTAGTTGGCACAATAATAAGTTGAGATAGTATAAAATAAGCACGGACTCAACCTATTGACACCTGAAGAATGCTACAACCCGATGAACAGATAGGAGAGCCCGTGCTGTTTTTGCACGATTCTCCTATCATCCCGTCCATCTTGTCTTTGTAGCATTTTCAGGTGTCGATGACAGGATTCGGCAGCTATTCGCTGTTCTACAAAGGTAAGAAAATTATCTCATAGATACAATATATGCAATTTAATTCATTGTAATAAACGACAAATATAGATGGACAAATTGTTGCATACGTCTTTGTTCCGAGCCATCTTAAAATCACTGAATCGCAAAGTTGTTTCTGAAAAAAGGCTGCAAACTTACTTTTTGAAATTTGCCCGCTGCGTTACAGCCCTTTGCGATGATACGGATTATCTGTCGGTATTACATACGTTGAATTATACGCAAATCCAGTTCCGGTTTCTGCTTTTTCGAATTTACGAACCTTCCGTTTCGCCTCCGCCATATGTGCATCGGTTTATCGACATGGCTATCGAATTTATCCGCATGGAAAAGGAATTGTTGTATTATCGCCTCGAACATCCGCAGTATTTCATCTCCGGGTCCGCCCCTCTGTCGCCGCTCTATTGGTCGAAGGAGCATTCGGCGATCAGCATTTCGGAAATCCTTTGCGGGCTCGATCGGATGACCCCGAAGCCTTTGCTGCTGGCCGACGGTACGGCCGCTCCGTTCAATCTGGTCGTTCGGGTCTTCGAGGATACGTTGCATGTCAAACTCGGCGATCCGACCGACGTCAAGCGCCGTGTTCTGGAGCGCAAAAAGGATCGCACGAAATTTACCGAGGCATTGCTTTATTCCTTGAATAAGGAGGAATGATTTTTTCGACTTTTTATATCCGGGCGGATATCCGGATCTGCTGTTTCGCATTCAAGAAATTCCCATCTTCGCACATGAAAACCGACCGAATAACCCGATATGCCCCGAACGATGAAGAACCCGGAAAAAGTTCCGTTTATCGGAATGCTCGAAACCTTTCTCGACCGACGATTGCTGTCCCCGGAGCAGAATGCTCTCGATGCAGCCTATGAGGATTACATCGATATGCTTCATAGTCTTACCGCTCGATCCCTCCGCCCGCCCCTCGACCTGTTGCACGAACTTGCCCGTTTCCAATCCCGCCTGATGCGGCTGCAAGCGCGGATTGTTGAGAAGGAATCTCCGCAGGCGTCGCTGCTCGAATCGGCGCTTCTGCTGACGAATTTCGAAATCCGCCTGGTCTTCACCCGGCTTCGTTATCCGTCCATCGCCGATCCGGTCTCGGTCGAAGTCCCTAAATCCCCGCTTTATCTGTCGAAGGAGTTTACCCCGACGGATCTGATGGAACTGATCGCAGCGCTGCAAATCTCCGGAGCCGTGCGCCGCATCGACGGTTCTCCGGCCGATCTGCCGACGCTTGTCGATGTTTTGTCGAAGTCCTTCAATGTGCGGATCAACAATCCGGAGCAGTGCCGCCATGCCGTCGTAAACCGCAAGTTGCGGCTGACACGTTTTCTGGATCTTCTGCGCAACCACCTGATCGAGTGCAGCCGCCGCTGAACGAACGCCCCTCAAGGGCGTTCTTCATGCGGGCGGACTGGGCCGGACAGGAACGGACATCGACAGGATTTCAGGTGAAGAAAGATTACTTTCGCCTTTCAAAATCCTGAATCCATGCAACAAGAAGACGATTTGCGGGCACTCGAAAATATCGTACAGTTCGCCCGTGCCCTCGGCGTATTTTTCCTTATTCTCCATATTTACTGGTTCTGCTACGGATGGCTGTCCGAGTGCGGGCTGACGTGGAGGGCTTTCGACCGCATCCTCCTGAGCATTCAGCGGACGACGTTGCTGTTCTCCCATCCCATAACGACCAAACTCTGCTGCCTCTTGTTCCTCACCCTTGGCTGCTACGGAACCAAGAGCGTCCGTAACGGCAAGGTCGGCAGACGGCATATCGCCGGAGCCGTCAGCCTCGGCCTCCCACTGTTCTTTCTGAACGGCCCGCTGCTGGAGCTGCCTGCCGGAACCGACTTTCGGGCATGGAGCTATATTGCGACCCTTGTTGTGGGGTATCTCTGCCTGCTGGCCGCCGGGGTCTGGCTGCGGCGGCTGATGAAACAGCCTCTTGCCGACGATCCTTTCAATGACAACAACGAAAGTTTCCTTCAGGAAGAGCGTTGCCTCGGCAATGATTATTCGGTGAACCTTCCTACGCGTTATCGTTATAAGTCTCAATGGCGGCAGGGATGGATCAATGTCATCAATCCGTTTCGTGCGACGCTGATTTTGGGAACTCCCGGCTCGGGCAAGAGCTACGCCGTGCTGAACAACTATATCAAACAGCACATCGAGAAAGGCTTCTCGATGCTCGTCTACGACTATAAGTTCGACGACCTTACCCGCATCGCCTATAACCATCTGCTGCATCATCTGGATAAATACACTGTCAAACCGAAGTTCTGCGTCATCAACTTCGACGATCCCCGCAAGTCGAACCGTTGCAACCCCATCGACGCCCGCTTCATGGACGACATTTCGGACGCCTATGAAAGCGCCTACGTCACGCTTTTGAACCTCAATAAGACGTGGGTCGATAAACAGGGCGACTTTTTCACCGATTCGGCCGTCATTTTGCTGGCTGCGATTATCTGGTACCTGAAGTGCGCCCATAAGGCGGTGTAATAAATATCTATTTAGCAATAGATTAGGTTAGAGTTCTATGAAAATAAGACCTACTGTCATCCGACTTATCCCAGAGGGAAACCCGAGGGGGAGTGCAGCATGTCGGAGAAGCCATAAGTCAGCCAACTGCCACGCTGCGACTGAATGGCAAGACAGAAAGACGGACATGAGGATGAAGCCTGAACTGGTTGAACAACAATCCAGTGGCACATACCAGGGCTGTGGCGGAAGGCAGTTACCAACGCCATATCGCATGTACCCCAGCAAGTGTTTAGGTTGTATGGGGCAAAGAACTGACTGCGACACGTCTGCAATAAGCAGATTAACGGACGAACGTTGCATCCGACAGTCTGTCATGCTTGTTATTACACCCGCTAAATGGGGATTGCCTAAACCGAAACGCCGAAAGGCTATAGAAGTCGTTCTTGAATATTCGGCATGGCAACGGAGCTTCCGTAGTAGTCCGAGCAGGGTAATGCCCTGCACATGGCGAAGGGAAGCAGTTATATAATCAATATAATCAAAGGAAAATGTGAGAGACATTATGAGAAATCCAAAGAATGTATTGAACAACTTAGTGAAACACAGCAATGTATCGGGCTATAAGTTCGAACGGTTGTATCGTATTCTATTCAATGAACAGATGTTCTATACCGCCTACCAGCGAATCTATGCCAAACAGGGCAATATGACCGCTGGGACAGACGGCAAGACAGTTGACGAAATGAGTATTCAGAGAATAGAAAATCTAATCTCCAAGCTTAGAGACGAAAGTTACAAACCCAACCCAGCCAAAAGGGTCTATATCCCTAAGAAGAACGGAAAGAAACGCCCGTTGGGCATCCCGTCTTTTGAAGACAAGTTGGTGCAGGAAGTGGTACACATGATACTGGAAGCCATATACGAGGGAAGTTTTGAAAATACCTCACATGGATTCAGACCACGTAGGAGTTGCCAGACTGCATTAACCCAAATTCAAGATACGTTTCTCGGAACAAAATGGTTTATAGAGGGGGACATAAAAGGCTTCTTCGACAACATAGACCATAACGTTCTGATTGGCATACTCGAAGAACGCATAGCGGACGAGAGGTTCATAAGGCTCATCCGTAAATTTCTGAACGCTGGGTATATTGAAAATTGGAAATACAGACACACGTACAGTGGAACTCCGCAAGGCGGCATCATTAGTCCCATACTGGCTAATATTTACCTTGACAAGTTCGACAAGTACATGGAGGAATACGCCCAATCTTTCAATAAAGGCGCAAGCAGAAGATTGGATAAGGATTACCGTCGGATTAAAGACCGTAAGAACAAGCTGGAAAAGAAACTGAAATCCGAAACCGATACAAAGGTACGGAAAGACCTTATTGATAAAATCAAAGGGTATTACCGACAGATGCAACAAATGCCTTGTGTCATGGAAATGGATGAAGAGTACAGACGGTTGAAATATGTCAGATACGCAGACGATTTCTTGATTGGGGTTGTCGGCAGCCATGAAGAATGTGGGCAAATCAAAGCGAATATCACACAATTCATGAAAGATAAGCTGAAACTTGAACTGTCGGCAGAGAAAACGCTTATAACCCAAGCACAAGAAAAAGCTAAATTTCTGGGATATGAAATAACCGTACGCAACTCCAAAGCCACCAAGAGAGATAAGAATGGAGTGCTCAAAAGAATGTTCAACCGCAAGGTTGTGCTTCTGCTCCCGAGAGAGGTGGTCAAGAACAAGTTGATTGACTACAAAGCCATGAGGGTTATACAAACCAATGGCAAGGAGGATTGGAAGCCAAAGGCACGCAGTTATATGATGAACTGCAAACCGGAGGATATTGTAGCCCAATTCAATAAGGAGATAAGAGGATTCTACAATTATTACTCGATAGCGAACAATGTATCTACTCTTTGCAAAAGGTTCGGTTATATTATGGAATACAGTATGTACAAAAGCATCGCCAAAAAGCAAAGCAGCAGTGTACGGAAGATTAAAAAGAAATACTCGAAAGACAAAGACTTTGTAATCAGTTACACGGATGCAAAAGGGCAATGCAAATGCCGTGTGTTCTATAATGAGGGTTTCAAGAGAAAAGACGCTCAATGTGATGCTAAATGCGACATAATGCCAAACACCAATTTTCTGCCAGCCTCAAGTCTTGTTGAGAGACTAAAGGCGGAACAGTGCGAGGTATGCGGAGCGCATGGCAAAACGGTGATGCACCATGTTCGTGCCTTGAAAGACTTGACAGGCAAGAACGAATGGGAACGCATCATGCTCAAAATGCACCGTAAAACATTGGCAGTCTGTCCAGAATGTAATGCTAAAATACATGGCAATGTATAACACTAAGTTGAATTATAACGGAGAGCCGTGTACATGGAGACATGTAAGCACGGTTCGGGGGCAGGCTCTCGGAAACCTACCGCAGAAATGCGGCAAGGCGCCGAGTGCCGAGCCTACAATCTACGACGGAGGCCGTTACTGCACCTTTCCCCATGCCATCGAGTTCCTGTGCCAGCCTCTCGAGAAGATTTTCCCGATCCTTTCGTCCTATCCGGAGTTGGAAAACTACCTTTCGCCGTTTATCGACGCATGGAAAAGCAATGCGCAGGATCAGTTGCAGGGACAGGTGGCATCGGTGAAGATTCCGCTTTCACGGATGATCTCCCCGCAGCTCTACTGGGTGCTCACCGGTGACGACTTCACCCTCGACATCAACAACCCCGAAGAGCCGAAGATCCTCTGCATGGGCAACAACCCCGACCGTCAGAGCATCTACGGCGCAGCGCTCGGGCTTTACAATTCACGTCTTATTCGGCTTATCAATAAAAAGGGGAAATTGAAATCGTCGCTCATCATCGACGAGCTCCCGACGATCTACGTCCGGGGACTGGACAACCTGATCGCCACGGCCCGTTCGAACAAGGTTTCCGTCTGCCTGGGCATTCAAGATTTTTCGCAGCTGGAGCGCGACTACGGGGAGAAGGAGGCGAAGGTCATCATCAACACCGTCGGTAACATCTTTTCCGGACAAGTCGTGGGCGATACGGCCCGCACCTTGTCGGAGCGCTTCGGCAAGATCGTCCAGCTGCGCGAGTCGCACTCGGTCTCTAACGAGAACGTTACGACCTCGACCAATACGCAGCTGGAAACGCTGATTCCGGCGTCGAAGATTTCCAACCTCACGCAGGGTATGTTCGTCGGGTCTGTGGCCGACAATTTCGACGAGCCCATTCCTCAAAAGATTTTCCATGCCGAAATCGTCATCGACAACGAAAAGGTCAAGGCCGAAACCACAGCCTATGTACCTATTCCCGAAATATCTTCTTTTGTCGGCGAGGACGGCGAGGATCACATGGGGGAAATCGTCAACGAGAACTACTACCGGGTCAAAGCCGATGTCGTGGAGATCGTCCGCCGGGAGATCGCTCGAATCGAGGCTGACTCGGAGTTGTCAAAACTCTTGTCTAAGAAAAAGTAATATTTAGTCATCTTTGGATATTCCTTGCTCAAAACATTTTGGACATAGGCCCAAATCTTCTGTTGAATTTTCATACAGACATCCACA
>OHOI01001033.1_pt1 | contig 10382 bp, 8 predicted proteins | sample 1569781 | NCBI WGS metagenome assembly OHOI01 (sample SAMEA3879587, study PRJEB24766) | human gut metagenome | biome: human-associated habitat; feature: feces | place: USA | collected 1985/1987 | reverse complement strand
CTTGACAAGGTAGCTGGTAAGAAGGCAGAGGTTATCGAGTACAATCCAGGATTCGTACCTAACAACAAGTATGTTGAGATTCTTGAGATCTCAAAGGCTATCTCAGATATCAAGGATATCATGGATGCTAAAATCCTTGTTTCAGGTGGTCGTGGAGTTGGTTCAGCAGAGAACTTCAAGCTCCTTGATGATCTTGCAGAGGTACTTGGTGGACAGGTATCATGCTCACGTGCAGTTGTAGATTCAGGCTGGAAGCCAAAGGAGCTTCAGGTTGGTCAGACTGGTAAGACAGTTCGTCCACAGGTATACTTCGCAATCGGTATTTCAGGTGCTATCCAGCACGTAGCTGGTATGGAAGAGTCAGACATCATCGTTGCTATCAACAAGGATGAGGATGCTCCTATCTTTGATGTAGCTGACTATGGTGTAGTTGGAGATCTCAACAAGATCGTTCCAGCTCTTACAGAGGCTATCAAAGCAGAGCTTGCTAATAAGTAATTAACAGATTGTTTGTCATATAGATAATTTTAGATTATCAATTATAAGTTCCCCTCTTGGATTTGATGTTCAAGAGGGGGATTTTTTGAGCTGTATGGTGGTCTGAATTGTAGAATCGTTTGAATTGCATAGGGCTGTTGCAGGATGAATTCAGGTACGGAATGATTTGTGTGCGGCTACGTGAGGGTTGTGTTGAGGATATACTTGCGAAAAATTATGTGCTGTTTTTTATTGAGTGTCCGTTTTCATTACTAGGGATACTCTGCTCGATGATGAGTGAATAGCATTATTAGTGAGCTATAAATGAATTGATGATTGTAAATGTGAATATATGGGTCCAATATACGAGTCGGTGAATTGAGTCGATGAGAAATCGATAAATCGAAAATTAGAAATCAGAAAATAGAGATCGAAAATCAAAATACAAGTGTATTGTAAATAATACAAAAATAATGTAATATTAATTAGTTTGAGTATAGTAGATAAAGAGAGTATGCATGTGAGGATAAGTGCAAGTGAAGATAAGTGTGTGTGAGGATAAGCACAAATGGCAGGTATAGTACATTATGCACAGCAGGAGCATGCAGAGGAGAGGTACATATGAAAGAGAAAGACAGCGTCGAAAATAATGAAAAATCACCTGATAACAGAAAAAAATCTGGTGAGAAAATAATATCTGATAATAAAACAATATCTGCTAATGGAAAGGCGTTCGCAGGTGAGAGCAGAGAAAATAAGATGGGTGTGATGTCTGAGGGAAAGCTTCTGATGTCAATGTCACTTCCTATGATAATTTCCATGCTGTTCCAGGCTATGTACAATGTTGTGGACAGTGTGTTTGTGTCAAGATTCAGCATGGACGGACTTACGGCTGTGTCCACGGCATTTCCGATACAGAATCTGATGATAGGAGTTTTCTCGGGACTGGGAGTTGGCTTTAATGCGTTTATATCCAAGGCACTTGGAGAGAAGAAATTTGACAGGGCAAATGAAGTTGCCAGACAGGGAATATTCCTTGAGGCGATAGGATATGTGATATTCCTGATAATAGGTTTATTCTTTGCAAGGACATTCATGGAAAGTCAGACGGGGGATGCACGGGTAATCCAATATGGAACAGAGTATCTCAAGGTGTGCTGCTGTTGTGCTTTCGGTATAGCTTTCCAGATGACATTTGAGAGATTGCTGCAGTCCACGGGACGTACAATGTACAGTATGATAACCCAGATACTCGGTGCTGTCATCAATCTTATACTTGATCCTATAATGATATTTGGTCTTCTCGGATGTCCACAAATGGGAGTAAAGGGTGCTGCCATTGCAACTGTATGTGGACAGTGTATAGCCGGAACTCTTGCTATGATATTCAATATCAAGAAGAATCCGGATCTCCATATAACACTCAGAAGATTCAGGCCACATGGCGAGATAATTGGTAAGATTCTCAGCGTAGGTGTGCCGTCGGTTATCATGGTTGCAATAGGTTCTGTGATGAATTATTTCCTGAATCTGATACTGTACTCATTCTCGAAATTGGCCGTTGCAGTGTTCGGAGCGTATTTCAAGGTGCAGAGTATGGCATTTATGCCTGTATTCGGATTGAACAACGGAATGATACCGATAATTTCATACAACTACGGAGCGCAGAAACCTGACAGAATGAAACGCACCATGAAGCTTGGTGTGATGGTCGGTTGTTCCATTATGGTATTCTGTCTTGCTATCATGCAGGTATTTCCGGGACAGATACTTAAAATATTTGATGCCACAGATGAGATGCTGTTGATGGGGATACCAGCGGTCAGGATCATGAGTACAGCGTTTATATTTGCGGGATTTTCTGTCACATGTTCGGGAATGTTTCAGGCTGTAGGAAAGGGCGTGTACAGTATGATAGTGTCTATGGCGAGACAGCTTTTTGTCATACTTCCTGTGGCATATTTCCTGTCGAAAGCAATGAACAGTGTGAATGGTGTGTGGGCAGCGTTCCCTATCGCAGAGGTTTTCAGCGTGATCATATCGACGATCTTTCTTCTCAGGGTCTATAAGAAAATAGTAAAGCCTATGGAAAGCGTCTAAAGAGATTAAGAGACGAAGATAATGAGATATGATGAGAGCATAATAATATATACATAGCACGTGGCATTTGTATTGTGGTAGAATACTATATAGTAATATAGTTTCGTGTGATGAATGCAGTGTTGCATTTGTCATTGACAAGTGACAGAAAAGGTAATGGAAAGAGAGCGAAAATGGGAAAGTTAATATATATGGATCATGCAGCGACGACGGCGGTGAGACCTGAAGTGCTCGACGCCATGTTGCCTTATTTTACAGAAAAGTTTGGAAACCCTTCAGGCGTATATACATTTGCATCGAGAAATAAGGATGTGATAAATGTGGCGAGGGATATAATTGCTGATTCGCTTGGCGCAAAGCCTGAGGAGATCTATTTCACGGGCGGTGGTTCGGAATCGGATAACTGGGCTTTAAAGGCTGCAGCGGAAGCCTTTCAGGATAAGGGAAAACATATAATTACGACCAGGATAGAGCACCATGCCATTCTTCACACATGTCAGTATCTGGAGAAGAGGGGCTTTGACGTGACATATCTGGATGTGGATGAGAAGGGGATGGTTGATCCTGACAGGCTGGAGTCGGCGATAAGACCGGATACGATCCTCATCTCGGTTATGGCTGCAAACAATGAGATAGGAACCATAGAGCCGATAAGCAGGATAGGAGCTATTGCGCATGAACATGGCATTCTATTCCACACGGATGCGGTTCAGGCGTATGGACAGATACCACTGGATGTAAATGCCATGAACATAGATATGCTCAGCAGCAGCGGACATAAGCTTAATGGCCCGAAGGGAATCGGGTTTCTGTATATACGGAGCGGAATAAAGCTTGGAAGCTTTATCCACGGAGGCCAGCAGGAGCGAGGAAGACGTGCCGGAACAGAGAATGTACCGGGGATTGTAGGAATGGGCAAAGCTGCGGAGCTTGCGATGCTCTCAATGGAAGATCGGATGAAGCAGGAGACAGATATCAGAGATCATATGATACACAGAATTTTATCGGAGATTCCTTATTCCAGACTGAACGGACATGACAAAGACAGACTTCCGAACAATGTAAATGTCAGCTTCCAGTTCGTTGAGGGCGAGACGATCCTCATCATGCTCGATATGGCGGGCATATGTGCTTCTGCCGGTTCCGCATGTACATCGGGTTCTGTTGATCCCTCCCATGTGCTGACAGCTATAGGGCTTCCGAAGGAGATATCCCATGGTGCGGTCAGACTGACTCTGGGATATGAGAACACCATGGATGAGGCGGATGCGGTGGTAGATAATCTCAAGAGAATCGTGGAAAATCTCAGAAAAATGTCACCTGCGTATCAGGATTTTGCCAGGAGAAACATGTAAATTACACAAGATATAACTATGTATAAAGAGGGAAAAAATTTGGTCGATACAGATAAGAAGACAGTGTGTGTTGGTATGTCAGGCGGAGTCGACTCGTCGGTTGCCGCACTTTTGCTCAAGGAGCAGGGCTACAATGTAATAGGAGTTACCATGCAGATATGGCAGGATGAGGACAGGGACGTGGTGAGTGCCCATGCCGGATGCTGCGGACTTTCTGCTGTGGATGATGCCAGGCGTGTGGCATCGCAGCTCGATATTCCGTATTACGTTATGAATTTCAAGGAAGAATTCAAGAAGTACGTAATAGACTATTTTGTGGACGAATACAAATGCGGAAGAACTCCGAATCCATGTATTGCATGCAACAGATATGTAAAATGGGAGTCTCTGCTTACGAGATGCATGGCCATCGGGGGCGATTATATTGCTACGGGACACTATGCAAGGATCATACAGCTTCCAAATGGCAGATATACTCTCCAGGAGGCCAGGGGAATAGAGAAGGATCAGACATATGCTCTCTACAATCTCACCCAGGAGCAGCTCGCCAGGACACTCATGCCGGTTGGAGAGTACAGCAAGCCTGAGATCAGGAAAATTGCAGAGGACCACAGACTTATGGTGGCTCACAAGCCGGATAGCCAGGATATATGCTTTGTGCCAGATGGAGATTACGCCGGTTATCTTGAGAATGAAGCAGGACTTAAGGCGGTTCCGGGAGATTTTGTAGACATACATGGCAATGCGATCGGAAGACATAAGGGAATCATACACTACACCATAGGACAGAGAAAAGGACTGGGACTTGCGATGGGGCATCCGGTATTTGTGGTGGACATCATACCTGAGACAAATCAGGTTGTTATAGGAGAGAACGGAGATGTATTTTCAGAAAGGCTGATATGCAACAGACTGAACTTTATGTCCATAGAGGATCTCACGGAGCCAATGCATGTCAAGGCGAAGATCAGATACAATCATAAGGGAAGTATGTGTACCATCAGAAAGATAGATGAAGATCTGGTAGAAGCAGTATTTGACGAGCCGGTAAGAGCTGTGACAAAGGGACAGGCTGTAGTGTTCTATGAAGATGATCATGTGCTTGGCGGAGGAAGCATCTGTTGACAGGGTTTTACAAAGGGTGATGGTCTGACATAAGGAGATTTCGTATGGGTGATACAGGCAGAGAAGTTTTGCGCAAAGACGTCAAAGTGCGTGGATGGATATTGTTTGGTATCTTTTCAGTGATTTTTGTTTTTATGATAATCACTATATGCTCCATGATACATAATGGAGAGTTTGAATTGAATAGTTTCACAGGGCCATTGATTTTTCTGACTGTAATTTCGGTTATATGCATATGGGATGGCATTAGGATGATACGGACTCCGGAGAAGTTGCTCAACCGAGAGAATAAAAATCATGGTGGCAGTGTGTTTGAAATGGCAGACAAATTGTATGGTGATATTATCTATGAGAATAAATACATTATGGCTTCACATGAGGTTATCGCATCAAAGACAATGAGATACAACCTTGCGTACAGATGGGATGTGTATCTTATAACATATGTATATACGAGTATGCGAAGAGGCAAATTGGAATATTACTGTATGTATACTGGAAATCATGAAAATAATGTATATATTAATTTAAGAGGACTTGTGACCGGAAAGAGAAAAAAGAAAGTCCTTGACATGCTCCTCAGTTATTGCCCAAATGCGATATATGGTGATCTGGATGGCGCCGGAGGCGATTATCTTGAAAAAATGAGAAAAACAGACATTCATGATATACCACATAGTCCGTACTATACAGGAAACAATACATAATGAGATATGAAACAAATAGAGCAGTCAGGTGACTGCCGGAATTGAATTTACGGTATAAAAAAGATGGAACATATAAGCCATTGAACTGGCGTATGTGTTCCATCTTTTTATATTTATAAGTATATAAATTGATATTTTGCAATTTTTTTTTACAGCGGATTGAATTCTGGCTTTCTGTTCTTGAATGTACAGTAGTATCTGTAGCCGAGTGATGTGAGGGCATCCCTTGCATATGTCTCAAAATCATAGCACAGATATTCGGGCTTGTGTGCATCAGATCCCACTGTGATGATCTCGCCACCCATATCCTTGTAGAGTTTCAGGATATCCATGTGAGGATGTGCGTAACTCATATTCTTGTACAGGCTTCCGGTATTGATCTCTATACCTTTTCCCTTTGGGATGATTATTTTGAAAATCTGTTCAAGCACATCATTATAATCTGCCATCCTAAAGATCTTCTCGCCTGATGGGCAGTATCTTACTACGTAGTCAAGATGACCATATACGTCAAAGTCATCTATCAGAGTCACATTCTCAAGAATGGACTCAAAGTAATCACGTATACCTTCTATCTCTGTACGTCCCTCATAGTAAGCTGGATAGTATGGGTCGAGGCCCCTGACAAGGTGTGATGATCCTATGATAAAGTCCAGTTCATTTTTGTATTTATCAGCAATGTCCCTTGCCTTGCCGGCAACCGTATTCATGAGACCGAGTTCCACGCCGCTTCTCACGTCAATCCGATCTCCGTATCTGTGTCGTATTTCGTCTATCGCAGCAAAGTACGAATCGAAATCAAGTTGGAAGTCAAAACCGTCCTCCGGATTGATAGGAAAGTCTATATCGTGGTGATCTGTCAGACAGATCTTTGGAATTCCAAGTTGTATTGCCTTCTGGATTATACTGTCCAGTGGAGCGGAAGAGTCGCTTGAGAACTCCGAATGTATATGCGAATCACAGATGATCATTTTCTGTATACCTCCGTTTATAATCATTGCGTTTCATATTATAACATAAAACACTGAAAAAAATATATAAAGTAAAGCTGTTGAGTAATCTTATTATTATCAAATTGTAGTAGAAACATTTTTTCTATAGCCTCAGCCCATTAGTATAATTTGTTAAAACAAATTTGTCTATTTTGGATAGATGATAACTAAAAAAATGAGATTAAGGCTTGAAATTTATACCTAAAGAATGTATGATTAGCTTGTGTATTTAACACGATTTATTTGCTACGTTCCCGCGTAGCAGATTGATAAATACTTTTATTATATTTCAAAAACCTAGGAGGAATAAAAAATGGCAGTAAAAGTAGCAATTAACGGTTTTGGACGTATTGGTCGTCTTGCATTCAGACAGATGTTCGGTGCAGAGGGTTATGAAGTTGTTGCAATCAACGATTTAACAAAGCCTTCAATGCTTGCAGATCTTCTCAAGTACGATACAGCACAGGGTGGATACTGTGGCAAGATCGGTGAGAACCTTCACACAGTATCAGCTGATGATGAGGCTAACACAATCACAGTTGATGGTAAGACTCTTACAATCTACAAGGAGGCAGATGCAAACAACCTTCCTTGGGGTAAGATCGGTGTTGATGTAGTTCTTGAGTGTACTGGTTTCTACTGCTCAAAGGAGAAGTCAATGGCTCATATCAACGCAGGTGCTAAGAAGGTTGTTATCTCAGCTCCAGCTGGTAATGATCTTAAGACTATCGTATTCTCAGTTAACCAGGATACATTAACAGCTGATGATCAGATCATCTCAGCAGCTTCATGTACAACTAACTGTCTTGCACCAATGGCTAAGGCTCTTAATGACTATGCTCCAATCCAGTCTGGTATCATGTCAACAATCCACGCTTACACAGGTGATCAGATGATACTTGACGGACCACACAGAAAGGGTGATTTAAGAAGATCAAGAGCAGGTGCTTGCAACATCGTTCCTAACTCAACAGGTGCTGCTAAGGCTATCGGTCTTGTTATCCCAGAACTTAATGGCAAGCTTATCGGAGCTGCTCAGAGAGTTCCTACACCTACAGGTTCTACAACAATTCTTAATGCTGTAGTTGCTAAGAAGGTTACAGTTGATGAAGTTAATGCTGCTATGAAGGCTGCTGCAACAGAGTCATTCGGTTACAATACAGAGCAGATTGTATCTAGCGATATCGTTGGTATGAGATTTGGTTCATTATTCGATGCTACACAGACAATGGTTAATGAGCTTCCTAATGGTGGATGCCAGGTACAGGTTGTTTCTTGGTATGATAATGAAAATTCATACACAAGCCAGATGGTTAGAACAATCAAGTATTTTGCTGAATTAAACTAATCGTTTAACATATAAGTATGATATTCTCTGGTTTTTATCTTATATCAAGTATTATTTTGTGATGGATTTATTCATCGTATGTCAGAAATGAATTTGGAGGAAATAAACTATGCTTAATAAAAAGTCTGTTGATGATATCAACGTTAATGGCAAAAGAGTATTATGCAGATGTGATTTTAATGTACCACTTGATGGAGACAGAATAACAGATGAGACACGTCTTGTTGCTGCACTTCCGACAATCAAGAAGCTTATCGCTGATGGTGGTAAGGTTATTCTTTGTTCACATCTCGGAAAACCTAAGGGACCAGATGCAACATTTTCACTTGCACCTGTTGCAAAGAGACTTTCAGAACTTCTTGGTCAGGAAGTAAAGTTTGCTGCTGATGACACAGTTGTTGGCGATAATGCAAGAGCTGCAATAGCAGATATGAAGAATGGTGATGTTATTCTTCTTGAGAATACACGTTTCCGTCCTGAAGAAACAAAGAATGGTGAAGCGTTTTCTAAAGATCTCGCTTCTATCTGTGATGTATTTGTAAATGATGCATTTGGTACAGCTCACAGAGCACATTGTTCAAATGTTGGTGTTACAAAGTTTGTTGATACAGCAGTTGTTGGTTATCTTATGCAGAAGGAAATTGATTTCCTTGGCAACGCAGTAAATAATCCTGTAAGACCATTTGTAGCTATTCTTGGTGGCTCTAAAGTTTCATCTAAGATTTCAGTTATCAATAATCTTCTTGATAAGGTTGACACACTTATTATCGGTGGTGGTATGTCTTATACATTCCAGAAAGCACATGGTGGTAATGTAGGTCAGTCATTAGTAGAGGATGATTATCTTGATTATGCTAAGGATATGATGAAGAAGGCTGAAGAAAAGGGCGTTAAAATGCTTATTCCTATCGATACAGTTGTAGCTAAGGAATTCAGCAATGATGCTCCTTCACATGTTGTAGAAGCAGGACATCAGGCAGATGATGACATGGGTATGGATATTGGACCTAAGACATGTGAACTTTACAAGGAAGCTTTAAAAGATGCCAAGACTGTAGTATGGAATGGACCAATGGGTGTATTTGAATTTCCTAACTTTGCAAAGGGTACAATCGCTGTTGCAGAAGAACTTGCAGCATTAAAAGACGCTACAACAATTATTGGTGGCGGTGATTCAGCTGCAGCTGTAAATAATCTTGGTTTTGGCGATAAGATGACACATATCTCTACAGGTGGCGGTGCTTCTCTTGAGTTCCTTGAGGGTAAAGAACTTCCAGGTGTAGAAGCTGCTAACGACAAGTAAAAACCGACTGACATAAATTTTATATATGTCCCGGGATTTCATATAAGAAATTCCGGGAATTTTTACGTAAATTCTGTAAAATAAGTGGCATTTTTAGAAATTGTATGATATAATTAAATAAAATCAATCGTGATATTTTTGCGAATGTATTAATGTTACAGGAGGGGTATCTGTATGCGCAAGAAAATGGTGGCTGGTAACTGGAAGATGAATATGACTCCAAGCGGAGCTGTTAAACTTGCAGAAGAACTAAAGCCAATGGTAAAGAATGACGACGTAGACGTCGTATTTTGTGTGCCGGCAATTGATATTGTCCCAGTTGTTAATGAAGTGAAGGATACCAATATAAAAGTCGGTGCTGAGAACATGTTTTATGAGGAAAAAGGAGCATATACAGGTGAGTTATCGCCTGAGATGCTTGTTGATGCCGGAGTGTCATATGTTATAATCGGACATTCGGAGAGAAGACAATATTTTCATGAAACAGATGAAATAATTAATAAAAAGATGAGGAAAGCTATAGAACATAAGCTTCTTCCGATTCTTTGCTGTGGAGAGAGTCTTGAACAGCGTGAGAGCGGAGTTACACTTGAATTTATCAAAAAACAGATTGTCAACGCTTTCAAATACATACCACCGGAAAAGGTTATTAATTGTATTATTGCATACGAACCTATATGGGCGATAGGAACAGGAAGAGTTGCAACAGCAGAACAGGCACAGGAAGTATGTGCTGCAATTCGTACTAATATACGTGATATATATGGTGCGGTTGTTGCTGAGAGAATAAGAATTTTATATGGCGGCAGTGTCAATGCAGGCAATGCCAATCATATATTTTCAATGCCTGATATGGCAATTTTATTCAGTTTATTATATATAATACAAGATTTTACAAAATCAACCCGTATGGACTTTTTCTTTGCCATATCAAAAACCTCCTGTTTTTTCTTACATAGTTAATATGCCGAAAAA
>OHOI01001032.1_pt1 | contig 10400 bp, 6 predicted proteins | sample 1569781 | NCBI WGS metagenome assembly OHOI01 (sample SAMEA3879587, study PRJEB24766) | human gut metagenome | biome: human-associated habitat; feature: feces | place: USA | collected 1985/1987 | reverse complement strand
TGCACGTTCTGCGCGCCGGTGACGATCTGCACGGGCTCGCCCGCGCCGACGTCGATCTGGCAGACCCACATGTGGTCGGAGTTCGTGTGGCGCGTGATGGACACGACGCGGCCGACAACGACATTGCGCAGCTCGGCATCGAGCCGCTCATAGGTCTCGACCTTCTGACCGGCGATGGTCATGGTCTCGACAAACTCCCGATCCGGCACGCCGGAGAGATCCACGAATTCTTCGTTGAGCCATTTTCTGTTCAGTTTCATTGCTCTACCTCCTCAGAACTGCGAAAGGAACCGCACGTCGTTGTCAAAGATCAGGCGCAGGTCGTTGATGCGCAGACGGCCCATGGCCATGCGCTCCAGACCGATGCCGAAGGCAAAGCCGGAGTACTTCTTCGGGTCAATGCCGCAGCCCTCAAGCACCTTCGGGTGCACCATACCGGCGCCCAGCAGCTCGATCCAGCCCTCGCCATGGCAGGTGGAGCAGACCTGACCGGCCGTCTCGCCCGTGCCGTGGCACTTGAAGCACTGCATGTCGACCTCACAGCTCGGCTCGGTGAACGGGAAATGATGCGGGCGGAAGCGCACGACGGCGTCCTCGCCGTACAGGCGCTTGATGAGCGTCTCCAGCGCGCCCTTCAGGTCGCCCATCGTGATGCCCTCGTCGACGACGAGGCCCTCGATCTGATGGAACATCGGGGAGTGCGTGGCGTCGGCCTCGTCCTTGCGGAACACGCGGCCGGGGGCCAGCATGCGGATGGGCGGCTTCTGCTGCTCCATCACGCGGATCTGCATGGGGCTGGTCTGCGTGCGCAGCAGGACGGAATCGTCGTCGTCAAAATAGAAGGTGTCGGAGCGGTCGCGGGAGGGATGGCCCTCTTCGATGTTCAGCTTCGTGAAGTTGTAGGCGGCCTCCTCGATCTCCGGGCCGTCGACGATCTGATAGCCCATGCCGATGAAGATCTCCTTGACCTCCTGCAGCACGCGGTTCATCGGGTGCTGGTGGCCCATCTCCACGGGCTTGCCGGGAATGGTGACATCCACGGCCTCGGCCTCGAGCTTTGACTCGAGCGCTGCGGCGTCCAGCGCGGTGCGGCGCTTCTCCAGCGCGTCCTCGAGCTTGGCACGGACGGCGTTTGCCATCTGGCCCATGACGGGACGTTCCTCGGCAGACAGCTTGCCCATCTGCTTCAGGACGGCAGTCAGCTCGCCCTTTTTGCCAAGCACGCGCACGCGCACGGCATCCAGCGCGGACATATCTGCCGCCGCTGCGAGGTCAGCCAGTGCTTTCGCCTTGATCTGTTCCAGTTGTTCTTTCATGTTGGCTCTCCTTTTTGCAAAGAAATGTTGCAGGGAAAAGAAAAAGTCCTCCGTCCGAAAGGGGACGAAAGACAGAACTTCCGCGGTACCACCCGCCATTCGCCGCTGACACGGCGCACTCAAACCGATAACGGAGCGACCCGTCCGTGCCTAATTGCCGCGGGGCACATGCTCCGCAGGGCGTTCAGCCGGAAGCTCACGGGGGAAGGCCTGCACTGCCTGCGGGGAGTGCTCACAGCAACGCACCCTCTCTGAGCCCACATTTTGCAGCCGGCGGCCCGATCACAGCTTTTCTTCTGTATCGCCAAAATTTTAACATATTTCTTCAAAGGTTGCAAGGGAAATCCGCCGGGGATTTGACTATTTTTTTGCGGTACATTATAATCATATCGAAAAAGGCCGCATTGCGGCAGATGGGGGAAAGAAAAATGGCGGATATTTCGGTCATGGACGCGGAGCGGCTCTGCGGCTGGCTCCCGCGGCGGGCGCGCGAGACACACAAGGGCGATTTCGGCCGCATTCTGCTGCTGTGCGGGGCCGTCGGCTATACGGGCGCTCCGGCGCTGGCTGCCATGGGTGCGGCGCGGTCCGGCGCGGGGCTGATCTTCGTCGGCGTGCCGGAGCCGGTGTATCCCATCGTGGCGGGGAAGCTGCTCGAGCCGATGGTGTTCCCGCTGCCCGCGCAGGATGGCATGCTGGCAGAGAGCGCCGTTCCGGAAATTCTGGCGCGGCTTTCCGGCTGCGATGCCTGCCTCATTGGCTGCGGCCTGGGCAGAAGTGCCGGGACGTTTGCCGCCGTGCAGGCTGTGCTTGCCAATGCATCCTGCCCCGTTGTGGTGGATGCCGATGGCATAAACGTGCTCGAGGGGCATATAGATGTACTGCGCGGCGCAGCCTGTCCCGTGGTGCTCACGCCGCACGACGGCGAATATCGCCGCCTGATTGGCAGGCTGCCGGGGGAGGACCGCGTGGGCGCGGCTGCGGCGCTTGCGGAGAAGACCGGCGCGACGGTGCTGCTCAAGGGACACCGGACTGCCATCTGCGGCGCGGACGAGCGCTGGGAGAACCGCTGCGGCAATCCGGGCCTTGCTACGGGCGGGAGCGGCGACGTGCTGGCGGGCATTCTCGTCTCACTGCTGGGGCAGGGCCTGCCGCCCGTGCATGCAGCGGCTGCGGCTGCGTGGCTCCACGGAACGGCGGCCGACCGCTGCGCCGCCCGGATGGGGGAGTACGGCCTGCTGCCCTCGGATGTTGCGGCGGAGCTGCCATATTTATTGCCATAGGAGGGGATGCGCGTGCGGCGAGGCTGCGCCGTACTGATGATGTGCCTCTGCCTGCTGCTCGGCGGCTGCGGAGGAAGAAGCCAGGGCGTTTCGCCCGCCATCGCGTTCCGCGCCTCGCTGGTGCAGGCCGGGGGCTGCAGCTTCCGCGCGGAGCTGACGGCAGATTACGGAGATTATGTCGTCCCGTTTGCGCTCGACTGCGAGACAGAGGTGAACGGCCCGACGCATTTCACCGTCGCCGCGCCGGAGACGCTGGCCGGAATCACTGCAGCGGTGGACGAGACCGGCGGAACCGTCACCTATGACGGCCTGATGATGGACTTTGGCCTGCTGGCAAACGGAAGGCTCGCTCCGGCGGCCGGCCCGGCCGTCGTGGCATACTGCTGGTCCTCTGCCTATCTCGCCGCGGGCGGGGAGGAGGAAGGCCGGTTCCGCGCGACCTATGAGAAGGATTATGAAGAAAAAATGCTCAAGGTGGACACCTGGTTTGAAAATGGCATACCAATTTATGCGGAAGTATGCTATAATGGTCAGCGTATTCTGAATTTGACGATATCAGAGTTCAGTCTGAAATAACGGAAGTAAATTTACATGGATTATTTAAAGAGAACCTGGGCGGATATTTCGCTCGACAACCTGAATCATAACTACCAGCAGCTCCGGGCGAAGATCCCATCCGGCTGCCGCCTCCTCGGCGTGGTCAAGGCCGACGCCTACGGCCATGGTGCCGTGCCCATCAGCCGCCATCTGTGTGAGCTGGGCGCGGAGTTCCTTGCCGTCTCCAATCTGGAGGAGGCCATGCAGCTCCGCCGCGGCGGCATCCGCCGTCCCATCCTGATTTTGGGCTATACGCCGCCTGCCTATGCGCGCGATCTGGTTGCCATGGGACTGCGGCAGGAGGTCCACAGCCTCGAGTATGCCCGCGCGCTGCACGAGGAGCTCAAGGGCTCAGAGCGCCGTCTCAAGGTCCATATCAAGTTGGATACAGGCATGTCGCGCCTCGGCTTCTTTGCCTATGACCACCCGAAGACGGTCGAGGAGCTGAAGGAAGTTGCGCAGATGCCCAAGCTTCTCATCGAGGGAATTTTCATGCATTTCCCGGTCGCGGATTCCATCGACGGAGCCGACGCGAATTTTACGCATACGCAGTTCGAGCGCTTCACGCAGATGCTGAGCGCCCTCAAGGGCGTGGGCATCGAGCCGGAGATCCGCCACTGCTGCAACAGCGGTGCTACCATTCTCTATCCCGAGTATGCGCTCGATATGGTCCGCCCCGGCATCGCGACCTACGGTGTGCTCCCGTCGGAGGACCTGCGCGGCATGATCGATCTGCGGCCCGTGATGTCCCTGCGCTCCACGATCTTCCAGATCCGCGATTTTGAGCCGAATATCACGATCAGCTATGGCCGCACCTATACGACGGAGGACCCTGCCCGCATCGCCGTCGTCGGCATCGGCTATGCAGACGGTTTCCCACGCAGCCTTTCGAGCAACGTGTCGTTCCTGCTGCATGGCAGGCGCGTGCCGCAGGTCGGCCGCATCTGCATGGACATGTGCATGGTCGATATCACGCGCGTGCCGGAGGCAAAGGTCGGCGATGTCGTCACGGTCTTCGGCGAGGATGGCGGCGACAGCATCGAGCTGACGAGCCTTGCCAACCGCCTCGGGACCATCCCGTATGAGCTGATGTGCGGCATCAACAAGCGCATCCCGCGCATCTATCTCAACGGCGAGGACGAGACCGAGGTCCTGCAGTATATTGTCTGATTCTGACCTGCGGCGAACCGGGTGTTCGCCGCAGGAAAATTTTACACAAATCTATCTTGACAATACCCGATGTCTCCGGTAAAATACACTAGGATATACGGGAAATGAGAACCGGATATCCGGACCGCCACTGGGCGGATTTCTTTCCAACATGAGTTAGCACTGACTAACCAAAACCGGCGGCAGAACGGAAGCGAGGCCACCCCCCTCCGGACGGAGCATGCGTCGATGGGATGCGGCCTTGAGTTAGGCGGGACTAACCAGAATTCACAGGAGGAAATAGCATGTTGAATCGATGGAAACGGCTTCTGGCTCTGCTGGCATCCGTGGCCGTGCTGTTCTCGCTGTGCACCGCCGCTTCGGCAGCGCCGGGCGAGCAGGCGGAGCCGCGGGAGCTGACGGAGGCGGATTATGCCGCAGCCGACGCGATCTTTGCCTCGCTGCCGTCGGCGGACGGCACGAACAGCGGCGCGGCGGGCCGACACCGGGGCGCTCTGCAATTGGCTGGAGACAGCCGACGGCGTCCGGCCGGGCACGGTCTCTGCGAACGGCAGCTGCGTGACCTGGCAGACGGATGCGGGCATCACCTGCTCGTATAACCCGCAGCTGGCACGCATCAGCGAGCGTGCGCAGGAACCGGCGCAGACGGAAACGCTGGAAAGCATTCCCGCCCTGCGCGGCGTGCAGCACGGGCGCGACGTGTATCTCTTCCAGCCGTACTACGGTCTGGACAGCTCATTCACGCGCCAGTACTACGAAGAGGGTCAGCGCATCGCCGCGAAGTCCGAGGGCACGTTCTACTATTATAAGACGGAGGCCGCGACGGTCGACGCCATTGCCGACGCGGTCGAGTCCGGCGGCGTTATCCTGTTTGACAGCCACGGCACCACGGACTATACCGGCGACAATGAGGACTACACCTCCAAAGCGACGACGTCCTACCTCTGCCTGCAGAGCGGCGAGGGCCTGACGACCGAGGACTATGCCGACGGCCACGCCGTCTACGGCGGAAGCGGCATCAACGGCATGCGCTACTATGAGGTCGACGGTACGGTCATTGCCAACCATATGGAAAAGCCCGCAAACGGCGGCCTTGTCTGGATGGCGATCTGCCTCGGCATGGCCACGGACGGCCTCGAGGGCCCACTTATGGACGCGGGCGTCGGCGTGGTCTACGGCTACAGCCAGTCCGTTACCTTTATCGGCGATTACTGCTTTGAAGAGGAATTTTTCAACAAGCTGCTGCAGGGCGGCACGGTCGCGGAGTCTATCCGCACCATGAAGGCCCGCTACGGCAACTGGGACTGCTCGCCCGCCATTTTGGGCAGCGATTCCTCCCAGACCGCCGCATCGCTGGAGGAAGCCGTGCGGAAGCATGCAGCCTTCCCCATCGTCGTCTCGGCGGAGGACGCCTATCCCGGTCACGGCAAGGTCGACGCCGTGCAGGAGGTCAGCTCCGTCTGGAGCCTGCTGGAGAGCTTCACCGCGACCGTGACGACGGACGCCCCGGAAACGGCCGGAACGGTCGTCCAGAAGGGCATGACGGTCACGGCCGTCCCGGCCCGCGGCTACTATGCCGACGGCGTAACGGTCACCCCGGAGGGGGCCGCTGTTGTGACGCAGGAGGGCGACCTGTTCCGCATCTCGTCCCTGCGCGCGGACTGCACGATCACGATCCACTTCTCTGCCAAGACGCCAGCTGTGCTGCACTTTGTCGTGCCGAACGGTGTCATGCAGGCCGGTATTCAGAGCTATGTCGACGATGTCGAGATCCTGCCGCTTCCCGTCGGGACTCCGGCAGCGGATGCGCAGGACTATTCCTTTGCGGGCTGGTCCCTGCAGGAGCAGGCGGAGCCGGTCGGGAGCCTGCCCTATCTCCGCGCCGGGAGTGAGTTTGCCGTTGCGCAGCCGGAGCAGACGCTCTATGCCGTCTATCGCTATTTTGCGACTCCGGCCGGAACGACGCCCGCCTTCCACGAGCTGACAGAGGCCCCGGAGGACTGGAGCGGCACCTATGTGCTCTCTGCCGAGGGCCATGCCCTCCTGTGTGACGGCTCGGTCACGGGCGCGGCGCTCGGCAGCAGCGAGGCGGCAGTCCCGTTTGCCGATGCCGGGCTTGCAGAGGAGGACGGCGCGCTGCGCGGCGTTTCCGCTGCGGTCGTTGTACAGATCGAGCGTGCCGCAGGCACGGAGCAGTATGCCATCCGCCTCGGCGGCACTTCTGATGCGGTTTATCTGGCCTGCCGCTCGAACAGCGAGCAGCTCAACACGGCGGAGGACACCGGAACGTCGCTGTCCCGCTGGGTCATTTCCATGGAGGACGGTCATATGACGATCCGCAGCGCGCGCTATCTCAGCCGCACGCTGCAGTATGATGCGGATGCGGGCTGCTTCCGCTGCTATGCCAAGACGAAGACTCCGCTGACGGTCTACCGCGGCGAGACGAGCAGCCTGTGGTATACGACGCAGCCGAAGATGCATGATCATCAGCTGGTCGAAACGGGCCGTCGTGAGCCGACTTGCACCATGTCGGGCTGGATCGACTTCCGCTGCACGATCTGCGGCGAACTGCGCCGCCAGCCGCTGGAGCCGCTGGGCCACGAGGTCGTGAACGGCATCTGCGTCCGCTGCGGCGAAGTGATGCAGCTCCCGTTCCGGGATGTGCCAGAGGATGCCTATTACTATGACGCCGTCGTCTGGGGCTTGTCCCGCGGCGTGGTGAACGGCACGACGATGACGACGTTCTCACCGGACCTGTCCTGCACCCGCGCGCAGGCAGTCGCGTTCCTGTGGCGTGCTGCCGGGAGACCGGAGCCCTCCGGCAATACGGCCTTTGCCGATGTCCCGGCGGACAGCTACTATGCCGCGGCCGTTGCCTGGGCGGCGGAGAACGGCTTCACGAACGGCACGGGCGGCGGCTGCTTCAGCCCGGATGACCTGTGCACCCGCGCGCAGATCGTCACGCTGCTGTACCGGCAGCTGACGAAGGAAATCTGAAAAATCGGATCCATTTTTTGGTCCGTTTTTTAAGGCAGCACCGCACAATTCAGCGAGAGCATTCGGCGAAAAATATCCGGCGAAGGCCAAATTATGCGGTGTTGCCAAATAAAAAAAGGAGGAAACCCAAGAGATGACAAAACATCGTGTGACTCGCCGCCTGCTGGCGGTGGCGCTGTCCGTGCTTCTGGTGCTCGGCTGTGTCGCTCCGGCTGTCGCGGCGACCTACGAGAGCGGCACCTACACCGGTACGGGTACGGGCCGCAACGGGTCTGTGGCGCTGACGCTCACGCTGACGAACGGCGCGATCGCGAGCGTGGACAATGTGACCCATTCGGAAACTGCCCGCTATTGGGAAAAGGCCAAGGTGCTTCTTGACCGGCTCGTCGGTCTGCAGACCCCGGAGCAGGTCGAAAAGCTCGACGCCGTGACCGGCGCGACCCTGAGCAGCAATGCCATCAAGGAAGCTGCGAAGGACGTGTTCCGTCAGGCCGAATCGAAGGAGACTCCGGTCTTCGCGTCCGGCAGCGGCACGAAGAGCGACCCGTATCTCATCCGCACGGCCGCGCAGCTGCAGGCCTTTGCCGCAGCCGTCAACGGCGGCACGGGCTATGAGGGCCAGTACATCAGTCTGGATGCCGATCTGGACCTGACCGGGACTGCGTGGACGCCCATCGGCGCGACGGGCTCGTTCAACGGCAGCTTCAACGGCAACTATCATACGATCACCGGCATGACCATCGGCTCGGAGAGCGAGAAGGCTTCCTATACGGAGGCAGGCCTCTTCGGCTCGGTAGGCAAGGGCGCTGCCATCCGCAACGTCGGCGTTATCAACGCCGCGATCTACAACAAGACCACGACGGACCCGAGCGTCGGCCTTCTGGCGGCCGGGATCAGCGAGAACAGCATCGTCGAGAGCTGCTGGGCGACCGGCACGATCTACAGCGATACGACTTCTCCCTATTATTCCTACGTCGGCGGCCTCGTCGGCAGCATCGGCATCAAGAGCCTCATCTGCAACAGCTGGACGAACGTTGTCGTCTATGCCAAGGGCAGCTCTGACAGCTTTGTCGGCGGCATCGTCGGCGATACCGGCAACAACTCCGCCGTTGTGAACTGCGCGGCCCTCGGCTCCGTGGCAAACTACGGCAACACCTCCATGATGTACGGCGCGGGCGGCGTTGTGGGCTACAGCTCCGGCGCGGTCTATGCCAGCTATTCCTCCAGCCGCATCCATATGGACGCCGTGTCCTACGACGACGGCGCGGATGTGCCGGTCGGCGGTGTCGTCGGTTCTCCGTCGGCTCTGTCTGCGGCCTACAACTGCTATTTCAACAAGGAAGAGAAGCAGACCTATTATGACGGCGAGGTCTCGACGCCGCTGGCCGTCGGTTACGACGTGCTGAACTACAGCGAGAGCGACAACGATCACTGCGAGGGTCTGACTGCCGCCGAGATCGCCTCCGAGACGCTTCTGAACAAGCTCACCGCGGCCCTGACGCCGGAGGAGCTGGCAAAGGGCCAGGCCTACTTCAAGTCCGAATCCCTGCTGACCGGCGACATCACGCTCGACAGCCTGCTGAGCATGACGGAAAACGGCTGGTGCACATGGGAGCGCAATGCGGACGGCGCGCTGCTGCCCACGGCGGGCGGCTCCGTCACGCCGGAAGAGCCGGATTACTTCGCAGGCGGCGACGGCTCGGTCGGCGATCCCTATCAGATCGCGACGGAAGCGCAGCTGCGCGCCTTTGCCGAGGCCACGCAGGCCGGGAAGCTCGTGACGACGAACGTCTGCTTCGCCCTGACGGCCGACATCGCCCTGAACGGCGAGTGGACGCCGGTCCACAGCTTCGGCGGCACGTTCGACGGCGGTGATCACACCGTCTCCGGCATGACCATCGGCACGGCCGATGCGCCCTCCAAGCTGGTTTCTGCGGGCTTCTTCGATGTGCTGGCCAACACGGCCAGAGTGCATGACCTGCACCTGACGAACGCCTCCGTCTATGTGCAGCGCTCCGGAGCGGCACTGGATGACCGCATCTATGCCGGCGGCCTCGTCGGCGGCGCGGGCACGGCGGGCAGCAATGTGCGCATCGACAACTGTTCCGTCACGGGCAGCACGATCTCCGCTGCCTCCGGCACGTTTGCCTATGCGGGCGGCCTTGCCGGTCGTCTCGACCGCGAAAACGTTGTGACGAACTGCTGGACGGATATTGCCGTCACCGCAGTCTCTGCCAATTCTCCTGCCTGCGCGGGCGGCCTTGTTGCCACCATCGGCGGCAGCAGCATGATCGCCAATGCGGCCGCGCTGGGCGATGTCTCGGTCACGGGCGTCAGTGCGGAATACAACTGGTGCCGCGCGGGCGGCCTGCTGGGCTCCTCGGCCTATCTGACCCACAACTGCTACGCCTCCGGCAATGTCTCCCTGCAGGATTCTGCCGAGAGCGTCAAGAACGTCTATCTCGGCTGCCTCATCGGCGAGCAGAGCGGCGGCGTGGTCGTCTCCGGCCACTATTTCAATGGCGCAGTCCTGCGCTGCAACGGCGAGACGCAGACGGTCAAGGCGACCGGCTCCATCCCCGCCTCGTGGTATTTTGACTACAACAAGATCACCGCGCACGACAGCGTCACGGATGCGGCCTTTGCCGCGGCCCTGAACGACGGCATCTCCGAAAGCGGCCTTGCCGAGACGGATGCCTACCTGACGAGCAGCGGCACGTTCACCTCCTACACGGCCGAGGGCCTTGCGGCCATGCGCCCGGCTGCCTGGCAGAGCTGGGGCCTCGCGGACGGCAAGGCCGTCCTCGGCGGTTCGCTGGATGATGCGGTGTTCGCAGGCGGCGACGGCTCCGAGACCGCTCCGTTCCTCATCCGCACCGAGGCGCAGCTGCGCGCCTTCGCAGCGACGACGGCGGACGGCGAGACCTATGCCGGTCAGTATGTCGCGTTGGATGCCGACATCACCCTGAACGGCGACTGGACGCCGATCCATTCCTTCGCCGGTACGTTCGACGGTCGGGGCCACACGGTCTCCGGC
>OHOI01001016.1_pt1 | contig 10601 bp, 6 predicted proteins | sample 1569781 | NCBI WGS metagenome assembly OHOI01 (sample SAMEA3879587, study PRJEB24766) | human gut metagenome | biome: human-associated habitat; feature: feces | place: USA | collected 1985/1987 | reverse complement strand
AGATTTTGCCGCGTACGACGGCTCGGTCGCCGGGATTCAGTGCGGTCGAAGAGTCGCATCGCACCACGAGGTTTCCGGCGGCGGGGAGCCATTCTCCGGTTGCGGAGTTCCGCCGGGCGCGGATCGTTGTGCCGGAGGCCGTTTTGCCTTCCCGTTCGGAGAGGCGTTCCCGGACGATGATTTCGTATTCGCCCGGAGTGCCGGTCGGCGGAGCGGGAGTGTGTCTCAGTTCGGTGACGGTCATGCCGAAAAGCAGAATGGCTCCCAGGGTGGCGAGGTTTGCGCCCCGGTCGTCGGCGAGCAGTGCCAGGATACCGCAGACGAGGAATCCGCCTACTAACAACCACAGCGGCAGTACGTAGTGGTCGGCCAGCAGGATGCCGGCCGCGAGCGGCGGCAATGCGCGGAGCAGAGGCATGCGCCGGAGTTTCGACCGGAGGTTTTCGGACTTGAGTCGTAGCATAACGGAGCCGGATCGCGGGAAATGGACGGAGAACCGGGCTTTGACTTTGTGTTTTTTTCGTTTTCTGCGTTCGGTGGGACCTCGCGGGCAGTCGCGGGCCTCGTCGATCGGATATTTGCGGTTTGCCTCCTTTGGAGGCGGCGGAATATTCCCGCCTCTTCGTTGCATCCGCTTCGAGTGTCGGTTTTCGGATTCGGCGATTTTCCGATTCGTAAAGATAATTATTTTTCGGAAGAATAAGCCGTTCGGATGTATGGATAATACAAAACGACACGCATCATTCTATTTGATGCGTGTCGTTTTGTCGTGTCGGAGATCTTTTCGCCTGTTTAGAACGATGCGAATGTGTTCCAGTTCGAATTTTGCTCCGCTGCGGCCTGAATGTCGGCAGGCAGGTTGGCGAAGAAATCGAAGCCGGTGAGCCGTTCGATCTCGGCGACGGAAGTCGCATAGTTCGTGTAGCTATCGTTCGAGTACTCCCTGTGTTCCATCCAGAAACCGATCGTTATGGCCGACGTCACTTTGTTCGACGCGTCGCGCCGGACTTTCAACAACGCTTTGTAGTAATAGTTCGGTACGGGGCATCGTTTGCTGTCCGACTTCGGTGTGATCCAGGTGATCGCTTCGTGGTTGCCTGCGGTCTGGAGAATAGCGCCCGTCACCACATATACCGTGTCCGTAGTCGCAGCGATATTTCGGACGCCGCTTTCGAGCTGCTGCCAAATACCGCTGTGGTAGCTCCGAGATTGACCCCGTAGCTGCTCGACCAGACGTTGATCTGTTCGGATTCGGCCAGTCCGGGATTGCGCTGCCATTTGTCGGAACGTCCGTTTCCCATGTGTCCTTTTGCGAGCGGATAGGCTACCCAGTAAGCCGTGTAGGTCGATTTGTCGTAGTACATCGTGTAGTTGCGCTGCGATCCGGAGGCGGGATAAACCGTCTGCGTGATCGTCTCATCGGCTGTCGTGCGGGCCGGAAGCTCGTACCAGGCGGCATGATCCGTCCGTGCTCCTTCGGTGGTAAAGGTTGTCGAAGAACTCTGCGGCGTGGAGCCGTTGGTCGCCGTTACGACGCCGTAAACCGTGTACGTCGTTGCGGGCAGAAGATCGGAGAGGTTGGCGGTCGCTTCGTTTCCGACAACAGCGGCAACGACACTTCCCGTGTCGCTGCCGTTCGTTGCGGAATAGAAGAACTGCACCTCGGTTGCGTAAGCGGCGTCGGTCAGACTACTGGAAACCTTCGCTGTACTCGAAGTTATGTCGCTTACGTTCGGTGTGGCAATTCCCGGGGTAGGGTCTGGGGAAGGATTATCGCCTCCCCCTTCTCCCGAGTTTCAGTTGATCGTGATGGTTTTAATCATCAACGACTTGCCGCTCGATTCGGTGTTTAACGTAAGGACGATCTCGCCGGACAGCGGAGTTTCCGATTCGACGACATACTCCTGGTTATTCGTTTTTGCCAAGGAGATCGTTTCGCCGAGTGCTTGTCCACCGACGGTTGCATTCACGGTACTTAAGTTTGCCGTATTTGCCGACATAACCAACGTGATTTTTTTGATTCCTCCGGTATAATCGGACGTTTTTATGGTGACACCGCTGGGTTTCGACCAGGAAAGACCGCGTATCCCGCTATTGGTATCGAATGCAGTGGGCGCTTTGCTTGCAGTCCATGTCAGTCCGTTTACTGTTAAGCCGGCAGCGATCTTGTCTTTATCCGCGCTTTTGAAGGTGTAGGTCCAAGTTTCTCCGACACCGCCTTCCGGCTTGCTGTTCTGGGTAATGAGCAATGTCGCGTTGGCTGTACCCAGTGAAGTGGTAGCGGTAAGAACGATGCGTGCTGTACGAGGTGTTGCGACCGTATTCTCTGTGGCTGCGACTTCGAGGCGATTTTCGCCGCCGTTGTAATCACTTGTGGTGATCCAGTCCGGCTGTTCGGTTCCTTCAGTGCCGTCGTAAATAGCGACGGAAACGTCTTGCGTTTCGGCATTCTTCAACGTAACGGGGATGTAGTGTGTTTCCGTATCGTTATAAGACAGTGTCAGGGTGGACGGATCCAATGTGATTTCAGGCAACTTGACGTATTCGGCAGGGATCAGAGTCAGATCTTTTGTCTGACTGCCGGTATAGAATCCGAAACCGAGGTTTGCTGTATTATTTTTCGCCAAAATACGGGAAGGGGTCGCTGCCGATGCGATTTGGTAAGTGCCTTCGGACTTGTTCTTGGTAATTACCAGTTCATAAGGAGTCGTAGAGGTCGTAGCGCTGTTGTCACTTTCCCAGGAGAGGTAGTTTTTGCCTTGACTGATCGTGTAGTTGTCACCCGATTTGGTAATTGTCCAAATGAGGGTTTCATCACCCGTTTTGTAGGGATTTGACGGTGTAATCACTACGGGAGCCAAACGGGAGCTTTCAGCTAAAGAACTCATTGCATAGGTTATTTCGGATTGGGTCGCCGTGATGACGTAGTCGCCGCTCAATGTTTCGGTTGTCTCTTCCGCAGCGTCGGTCATATCGACCGCGAAAGTCGAACTGTCGCCCGCTGCGAAAGCCAGGGGCCGGCCCTCCTGAACGGTTACCGTCTTGGTGAAGATCTTCGATGCGGTGGTCACGGTAACGGTGAATGTTTCACCGGCTGCCACTTCGAACGGGAAGCAGGTGAAATAAGCCGTCATGCCCGCTTCGCTATTGGCCGTGATGTTCATCTCCGAAGAGTAGTTCAACGTCACGTTATCGGCGAAATTGTTAATATAGCCATACTCCTTGATGGTACCTGCCGTCATATCGACATAGCTGCGGCCCGTGACTTTTTTGTCGGGAGCCGTAAATTTGACGCCGAGGACACTTTCCGCAGATGCGAGGTTCTTGACCGTCATCTTACCGATGGCAACGGCACGGCCGAAACTCATTTGCAGTTCGGTCGGCTGACTCTCCAGCGAGATCGATTTGGCGATCAGCAGGTCCGCGTTCGAATCGAAACTCGTAGCGGTCGGCTGCTGGACTGTGGGAGTGATGACCTTCATGTTGGTGATGTCCGTATTGCTGGAGGTAACCCATGCCGAAGCGGGGTAAACCGCGTTGTAAACGAGCGGGGTGTTCTCGTTTGCGGGGAACGTTACGGCGAATTTTGCAATGTCGCCGCTTATCACGCCCTCTTGCGAGGTAGCAAATACGGTAGTGGAAGCCGCCGTTTCGAGTACTTGCAGGAATTCACCGGTCGCATTCCACGAAACTTTCCCCGTCAGGGGATCATACGTCGTACGGGAACCGGATGCCGATTCGAGTTCAGACGATGCGGTGACCGTCATCGTTACTTTACGACCGTTCGACGGGTCGGAAACCGTGTCGTCTTTGGAACAGGCTGCGAACAGAGATGCACACACTGCGACAGCCAAAATGGATTTGAAAAAAGTTTGTTAGTATTCTCCGTAATCGGTGTCATTAACGCTGCCGCCTGCTTCGCCGGCTCCGCCATAGTCCAGGACAGTGCTGTTGGCAAAACCTTTCTCGATCGAGATGCTGAGGATCTCAACCGAAGGAGCGGAGTACGAAGTTCCCCCCCCCCTTAACCGTAGATTCGTAGTGTTTTTTCATAATCATAGAGGTATTATGTTTGAGAGTTTTTACATCGTGTCCTGGTTATGGGCTACCACAAATATAGACAATATTCAATTAAGGAACAAGAAAGAATCCAAAATTCATCGAATCTTCATATTTCGATGCGGATTATGCGTGAAAGCGTCCGAAATTTAGTATAAATTGTCGAACATGCTCTGGCTTTTGTCGTATTTCAGGTCGGCGAGGGAAGCCGCTTTGACGCCGATGTTGAAACTCCAGCTCTGATAATGACCGAAGGGAATCCATGCGAACGACATCTGCCAACAGTGCAGGTCGCGTGTAATGGTGATGGAGGCCGGAGTAAGCTCTTTGGCCTGGAAGTCGTAACCACCCTGGAATGTCACGCCCATTTTGGGGAGAATCGTGACGCTGCCGTTGATACCGAGGGTCTGGGTGATGTTTTTCTGGTATCCTGTCGTGCCGTTGTTGGTCGGCGAAGAGGAGTAACTGATCGTATAGTTGAATCCCAGGTTCCAGGGTAGCGAGAAGTCGTAATAGGCCTGGGTCATGTATTGCCGTCGCAGGGCCGGGTTCATTTGCCCGTAAGGGTCGTAGAAAGGATTGGCGTAGGCCGGATCGACCGGGGCGCTGTTGATGTCGTTGATCGCCGGGGTGGAGTTGTCCTGGCGGGATTGGAACGTATAGCCGAACGAAGTGCTGGCCGATACCACACGGCCCGGGAAAAAGAGTTTGTTGATACGCTGGCCCTGCGGGGTGACCCGGTAAGGGTCGAGCGTAGCGTTGATATTGATGCCGAAATTCTGGAAAACGGTCGTGCGCAGCGAAATGGGGATGTTCGAAAGTCCCATGGAGTCGGCCAGGAAGTTATAGGATACCTGTCCGATGCGGAGTTCGTCGATCAGTTTGATCTTCTTCATACCCGAGGTATCGCGTTTGCTGAGCACCTTCATTTCGAGCGTCTGCGAGAGCGAGGCGTTGATGGCCATGGACTGACCGGAGCTGGGCACGCCGAAGATGCTCCCTTCGAAAGGCGAGTAGGTCTTGAAATTACCCAGCGTATCGCTCTGCACGGTCTTTACGTAGCCGTATTTCTGCTTGGAGAAGTCGGGGGCGTAGGAGAAGCTCACCGTCGGGGTGATCGTGTGGCGGATCGCCTGTATCTTGCGCGTTTTCTTCTTGGCCTCGTAGCGGCCATAGATGATCGTCGAGGCCTGCAGGCTGAAGTTGTAGTTGTACAGACGGTAGAACCCGTACTCCGGGTCGAGTTTGTCGATGCGGTTCAGCACCGGGTTCCAAACCTGCTCCTGTTTTTTGAAATACCACTTTTCGGTGTAGTTGATCGTAGGTCCGAAGTTGATATAGTTGAAGATGTTGTACGTCGCCGAGATGGGAATGCTATGCTCGAAGCCGTACTGCATGTTCTGGAGTGTTTCCTTGGTGAAGATTTCGGACTCTTTGGCGTTGGCCTTGTTGTTGAACTTGCCGGTGTAGCGGAGCGAAATCTTTTCGTACCACCGCTGCTTGCCCATCGCCTCCTTGCGTTTGAAGGGGTAGAAGGTCGAAACGTTGAAGACGACGTTCGGCAGGGCGATCGAGAGCGTTCCGCTCTGCGAGTTCTGCGAAACGGACATGTTGGCCGAAAGGGAGAACGGGGTGCCGAGCCAGCTTTTCGAATAGGAGATCGTCGAACTTGTCTGCGTCTGGAGCGCTTCGTTCAGGCTGGTAGCCGAATAGCGGTTGTAGCCGCTGGTACGGAAATCGACCGAAGCGGAGAAGGTCGATCCCGGATTGGCTTTGGGGTCTTGCGTATGCTGCCAGTAGAGCTGGAAGTTGTTCTGCTGGAGGAAGTCGGGTTCGCCCTTGTCGCCGACACGGACGTTCGAGTAGTTGAAATTCAGGGTGCCGTTGTACTTGTAACGCTTCATATAGCGCGACATCGCGGATGCCTCCCACGATCCGAGAGTGTAGATACCGCCCCGGATGGCCAGGTCCATGTGCTCTCCGAGCGTGAAGTAGTAGCCCAGGTCACGAATGTAGAATCCCTTGGTCGATTCCTCGCCGAAAGTCGGCATCAGCAGACCCGACTTGGGGCCGGAACTGAGCGGGAAGAAACCCTCGGGCAGCAGCGGAAAGTAGATGGGAACGTCTTCCAGGACCAGGTAGGCGGGACCCGTGACCACTTTCTTGCCGGGAATCACCTTCGCCTTGGTCATCGCCAGGTAGAAGTGGGGGTGGTCCGTCTGGTCGCAGGTGGTGTATTTGCCGTCCTGGATGTGGATGGTGTTGTCGTCCATCTTTTTGACGTTGTTGCCGATCAGCCAGCCGTCGCCCTCCTGAGTCGCCACGCCTTTGATTTTCGCCTTTTTACTGCCGATGTTGTAGGTGATCGTGTCCATCGTGTAGGGATTGGCGGCTCCTTCGGTGAAAGTGGGGTTGGTAACTGTCGGTTTGCCGTCTATCGTGTCGCGCTTGCCGTGGGCGTAGATGATCTTTTCGTCCATATTGACCCGCATGAAATCTCCCTTGAGATTCATGTTCTGGTAGTTGATATCGCCCTGGTTGTAGATATAGACCGTGCGGTTGCGTACGTCGTAGTAGAGCGAGTCCTGGTTTTTGCCGCTGATGATGTCGTCCAGGAAAGATTTTTTCCGGGTCGTATCGCGCCGGGTCGTGTCCTGACGCAACGAATCGCGCAGCAGCGAGTCGTTGCCGGTGGGAGCCGTACTGTCGGCGGGGGCGATCGGCGAGAGGGGAGGCGCTCCGAAGATCGAGTCGATCTTGGTGTCGAAAAGCGAATCCTGCTCCTCTTCCGTACGTGTTTCGGCGGTCGGGGGGCGGTCGGCTTCCCGTTGAAGGCGCCGAATCTCCCGGCGGGTTTCGCGGCGGGATTTTTGTACGGCTTGTGTCGGAGTGCTGTCGGGCGGTGTTTGGCGTTCGGGTGTCGCGGGATGCTGCACTCCGCCCGGCAGCGCCATGCCGAGCACCGGAAGCAGGAAGAGCAGCAGGAGTGCTCCCGAGAAGATATATTTTGCCTTTAGCCTGTCCAAAATTCCAAAAAAAATCATACCTTTGCCGACAAGTCGGCAAAACCGCCCGAAAATGGCTCCGAAAGCCTCAGTGCGGGGGTTTTAACATCCGGCAAATATAGGTAAAAAATTCAGAACCGTTAAATTTTCAGCCACTTTTGCTATGCGGAAATCGCTTTTTCTTGTTGCCCTGTTTTTGATTGCGACACTCTCTTTCAACGGAGTTGCTGCGCAGAATATTGCACAGGGCGTGCGGGTCGTCGTAATCGATGCCGGGCACGGGGGGCCGAAGTTTCCGGGAGCTCATTACAGAGGAGTTTATGAGAAAGATCTCAACCTTCAGATCGCTCTGAAGCTCGGGGCCTTGATCGAGAAGGAGATCCCCCAGTTGAAAGTGGTTTACACGCGTAAGACGGACAAGCAGTTTTCCGAAAGTCTGACCCAGGATTTGCAGGCTCGGGCCGATATCGCCAACAAGGCGGGCGGCGACCTGTTCATTTCGATCCATACCAATGCTGCGGCATCGGCGTCGGCACGGGGAGTCGAAACCCTGATTATGGGTGAGAGTCCGCTGGAGAAGAACGCCAACGAGAGGGCCCTCTATTATAACAACCAGGAGGAGCTGCTCGATATGTCGAACGAGAAGACGGCGGCGATCGTCCGGGCTTATATCCAGAACCTGCAGTTCACCTATGGTGAATACAGCGAAGCGATGGCCCGTCTGGTGCAGAAACATTACGTCAAGTCCGGGCGGCACAATCGCGGTGTGAAGCGGCAGCCGCTCAAAGTGCTCTACGCTACCGATATGCCCGGTATCCTGACCGAGATAGGTTTCCTTTCCAATTCGGAGGAGTATGCTTATATGAATTCGGCGAAGGGGCAGGCTCAAATCGCACGTGCGCTGTGCGATGCGGTGAAGGATTACGTCGCTTTCGTTCGGGGTGCGCTGCTTGTCGATGACGATGCCATTTACGAACAGGCCGATGCCGATGTCGCAGAGCCGGCTTCGGCTGCCGCTTCGGACAAAGCGGATAAGGGTAGTGTCAAAACCGGGAAAGCCGAACAGGAGAAGACGTTTTATGCCGTGCAGTTGATCGCCAGCGCCAAGCGCGTGCCGCCCAAGGACCGGCAGTTCAAAAGTTACCGGGGAAAAGTCACGGAGTTCGTTACCGGCGGCCGGTTCAGGTATAAGTATTGTGTGGGGCGTTTCGATACCCGCAAGCAGGCCGAAGCCAAGTTGGCCGAGGTGCGCAGGGAGTTCCGCGATGCGTTCGTGGTGAGTTGTCGGGGCGACCGGATCGTACAGTAAATAAAACGAAAAAAACAGGTATATGAGAAGAGAAGTTAAGATCGGCATTTTTGCCGTGCTGATGATCGGCGCCCTCTGGGCGGGTATCCGCTTTCTGAAGGGGTTCGACATCTTCAGTCGCAACGCGGTCTATTATGCCGCTTACGACCAGGTCGATGGCGTGCAGAACGCTTCGCCGATTCTGATCCGGGGCGTGAAGGTGGGAGCCGTGACGGATATTTCGTTCGATCCTTCGATCGGTAACGAGGTCGTACTTCAACTGACGATCCAGCGGAAATACCGGATTCCGTCCAATTCCGAAGCCCGGATCTACAGCAACAGCATCATGGGCGCCAAAGCGATCGAAATCGCTCTGGGCGATGCCGGGACCTACCTGCAATCCGGGGACACCCTCTGTTCGAGCCGTAGCAAGGGCCTGATGGATATGGCGGGTTCGGAACTCGAATTTTTCAAGCAGAAGATGTCGCAGGTCGTGGGGGATTTGAGCCGCACGATGGATAACCTGAATCTGATTATGGAGCAGAACGCCGCGAATATCGAAGGTACGATGTCGCACCTGAATTCGATTACGGGCAGCGTAAACGGTATGTTGCTGTCGCAGCGTGCGAATCTGGAGAGCGCCGTAGCGAATTTGACCCGTTTTTCGGAGATGCTCGGCGAGAACTCTCCGCGTATGGACAGTATTATCCTGAATTTAAGCAATTTTACCGACCAAATACAGCGTGAGAATCTGGCCGGGGCGCTCGATTCGACTCTGATGAACCTCAATGCGATCTTGGCCCGTGTCAATGCCGGGGAGGGGACTGTCGGGCAGCTCGTCAGCGATCCCCGTCTGTACGAATCGCTCAACGAGGCGACTGCGAACTTGGCGTCGCTGCTGGCCAACTTGCAGGCCCATCCTGCTCGTTACGTCCATTTCTCGCTGTTCGGCCGCGATCCCGAAAAGGCCGACCGCAAGCAGCAGAAAAAAGAGGCGAAACATGCCCGGCGCGATTCGCTCAAGGCCCTGAAAGCGGCCCGATAGTTTCGAATGTTTTCTCTGTGCGATGATCTATCCGGCGAACTTTGAACAGAAAGTCGGTTTCGACCGGCTGCGTGAGCAGGTCGCGGCGCTGTGTACGATTCGCGGCGGCCGGGAAAGGTTGTGCGCCGAACAATTCAGCACTTCGCAGGCCGATGTCGAGCGGCGGCTGGCGCTGGCGGACGAGATGCGCCGTCTGCTGGAGATGGAACGGGACTTTCCGGACGACGAGTTCGTCGATGTCGATTATATCCTTTCCAAACTGAAGATCGAAGGCAGTTTCCTCGAAGTCGAGGAGGTCGTGTTGCTGCGCCGGGCGCTGGCTTCGGCGGGGGCGATCGCCGGTTTTATCCTGGGGCGCGGTGAGGAGCTATATCCCGAACTGCGGCTCCGCAGCCGGGGGATCGAGGCTTTCCCGGAGATCGTTCGGGCGATCGACGGTATCGTCGATCAGTACGGCAAGATCCGGGACGACGCTTCGCCGGAGTTGCAGCAGATCCGGCGGATGATCCGCGAGCGGGAGGGGCAGGCCGCCAAACGCCTGCAGCAGGTGTTGTCGAATGCCAAGAAAGCCGGTATCGTGGAGGCCGACGCGATGCTCTCGATCCGCGACGGCCGGGCGGTGATTCCGGTCGCAGCGGCCAATAAACGCAAGTTGCAGGGTTTCATCCACGACGAATCGGCCACGGGCAAGACCTTCTACATCGAGCCGGTGGAGGTGGTGGAGATCAACAACGAACTGCGCGAACTGGAGTATGCCGAGCGGCGCGAGATCGTCCGCATCCTCACCGAATTCACGGCCTCGATCCGGCCCGATGCGGAGCTGATCGCCGCCTCGGGCGACTACCTGGCCGAGATCGACATGCTGCGTGCCAAGGGGCGCTGGGCCTCGGAGAACGGATGCGTGCGGCCGATCCTCTCGACCGACGACCGGCTGGTGCTGAAAAACGCCCGCCACCCGCTGCTGCAACAGACCCTCCGCGCCGCGGGGCGCGAGATCGTGCCGCTCGACCTGCAGCTCGACCGCCGCAAGCACATCCTCGTCATTTCGGGCCCCAACGCCGGCGGCAAGTCGGTCTGCCTGAAGACCACGGGCATCGTGCAATACATGTTCCAATGCGGTTTTCCCGTCCCCGCGTCGGAGGTCTCGGAGCTGCCCGTGTTCCGGAGCATCTTCCTCGACATCGGCGACGAGCAGTCCATCGAC
>OHOI01000997.1_pt1 | contig 10737 bp, 7 predicted proteins | sample 1569781 | NCBI WGS metagenome assembly OHOI01 (sample SAMEA3879587, study PRJEB24766) | human gut metagenome | biome: human-associated habitat; feature: feces | place: USA | collected 1985/1987 | reverse complement strand
CCCTCTGCCTCGATATCAAGATCCTGGGCGAGAACGGTGAGGAAGTCGACCTCAAGGACGACGATGACGACGATTCCATCTACGGCGCGGGCGGCAAGGCCCTGCCGGAGGACGAGATCACCATGGACGACGATCTGCCGAACGGCAAGGACGTCGACGCCGACGAGGCGGCCGACGCAGGCTTTGAGATCCAGGACGAGGACAACGTCTTCGGCCTGCTGAACGACAGCTACACCATGGACTCCGATGATTCGGAGAACGTATAAGAAGGAGGCGGCAATACAATGAGTCATGCAACATTCAGCGCAATCCAGATCGGTATTGCTTCCCCGGATAAGATCCGCGAATGGTCCTACGGAGAGGTCAAAAAGCCTGAAACCATCAACTACCGCACCCTGAAGCCCGAGCGCGACGGCCTGTACTGCGAGCGCATCTTCGGACCGACGAAGGACTGGGAGTGCCACTGCGGCAAGTATAAGAAGATCCGCTTCAAGGGCAAGATCTGCGATCGCTGCGGCGTCGAGGTCACCCGGAGCAAGGTGCGCCGCGAGCGCATGGGCCACATCGAGCTGGCCGCGCCGTGCAGCCACATCTGGTATTTCAAGGGCATCCCCTCCCGTATGGGCCTGCTGCTGGACATCAGCCCGCGCATTCTGGAGAAGGTCCTGTATTTTGCCAACTATATCGTCACGGATCCCGGCGACACGCCCCTGAGCAAGTGCCAGATCCTGACGGAAAAAGAATACCGCGACATGCGCGAAAAGTATGAGAACGATTTCGAGGCCGGTATGGGCGCCGAGTCCGTGCAGAAGCTGCTGGCCGAGATCGATCTCGAGGCCCTGTGCAGCCAGCTCCGCAGCGAGCTCGTCAACGCCAGCGGCCAGAAGAAGCTGCGCATCATCAAGCGGCTCGAGGTCGCCGAGGCCTTCCGCGCTTCCGGCAACAAGCCCGAGTGGATGATCATGAATGTCCTGCCGGTCATCCCGCCGGACATCCGCCCGATGGTCCAGCTCGACGGCGGTCGTTTCGCAACGTCCGACCTCAATGACCTCTACCGCCGCGTCATCAACCGCAACAACCGCCTCAAGCGCCTCATCCAGCTCAATGCGCCGGATATCATTATCCGCAACGAAAAGCGCATGCTGCAGGAGGCCGTGGACGCCCTCATCGACAACGGCCGCCGCGGCCGCGCCGTCACCGGTGCGAACAACCGCGCGCTGAAGTCTCTGTCCGACATGCTCAAGGGCAAGCAGGGCCGCTTCCGTCAGAACCTGCTGGGCAAGCGTGTTGACTACTCCGGCCGTTCCGTTATCGTGGTTGGCCCCGAACTGAAGATGTATCAGTGCGGCCTGCCCAAGGAAATGGCTCTGGAACTGTTTAAGCCCTTCGTGATGAAGCGTCTGGTGGAAACTGGCGCTGTGGGCAACATTAAGGCTGCCCGTAAGTCCGTTGAGCGTGCAAAGCCCGAGGTGTGGGACGCTTTGGAAGTGGTCATCAAGAACCATCCTGTGCTGCTGAACCGCGCGCCTACCCTGCACCGTTTGGGCATCCAGGCTTTCGAGCCTGTGCTGGTGGAAGGCCGCGCTTTGAAGCTGCATCCTCTGGTTTGTACCGCTTACAACGCTGACTTCGACGGCGACCAGATGGCTGTTCACCTGCCGATCTCAGCAGAGGCTCAGGCTGAGGCAAGATTCCTTATGCTGGCTGCCAACAACCTGTTGAAGCCTTCAGACGGACGCCCTGTTGCAGTTCCTACACAGGATATGATACTTGGTTCTTACTACCTGACACTGAAGAAGGACGGCGAGCCTGGCGAGGGCAAGGTGTTCAGAGATGTGAACGAGGCTCTTATGGCTTACGATCAGCACATCGTTTCACTTCACGCTGCTATCAAGGTAAGAATTACCAAGCAGATAGGCGACAAGCAGGTATCAAAGGTGATAGACGCTACAGTCGGAAGACTTATCTTCAACTCTATCATTCCTCAGAACCTTGGCTTTGTTGACAGAACAAATTCAGAAAAACAGTTCGATCTTGAGATAAGCTTCCTTGTAAAGAAGAAGCAGCTTTCTGATATCATTGATAAATGTATCCAGAAGCACGGTACTACTACGACTTCCGAAGTTCTCGACAACATCAAGAGCCTTGGTTATAAGTATTCTACAAAGTCTGCTATCACAGTTGCGGTATGCGACGCTTCTATCCCTGAGGCTAAGAAGGATATCCTTGCTAAGGCTGACGGACTTGTTGACAAGATAGACAAGCAGTATAAGAGAGGTTATATTTCAAGAGAAGAGAAGTCAAAGAAGTTCATCGAGATCTGGAACAACGCTACAGACGAAGTTACAGAGGCTCTGAAAGCTAACCTTGACCCATACAACCCTATCAACATGATGGCTGACTCAGGTGCCCGTGGTTCTATCAACCAGATCAGACAGCTGGCAGGTATGCGTGGACTTATCGCCAACACATCAGGTTCAACTATCGAGATGCCTATCAGAGCTAACTACCGTGAAGGTCTTAACATTCTGGAATACTTCATTTCTTCCAGAGGTGCGAGAAAGGGACTTGCCGATACAGCGCTTCGTACTGCTGACTCAGGTTACCTTACAAGACGTCTTGTTGACGTTTCTCAGGACGTTATCATTCGTCAGGAGGATTGCGGTACTCACGTTGGTATCGAGATATTCGACATAAAGAACGGAAACGAAATGATCGAGCCTCTCAGCGAAAGACTTGTGGGCAGATACCTTGTTGAGGATCTTAAGGATCCTAAGACAGGTGAGATGATATGCTCAAGAAACAAGCTCATAAACGTTCATGACGCTGAAAGAATAGTTGCTGCACTCGAAGCTGAGGGCAAGGATTCTATCTCTATCAGATCAGTTCTTCAGTGTCAGGCTAAGCATGGCGTTTGCGCTAAGTGCTACGGCGCTAACCTTGCAAACGGAAATATCGTTCAGGTCGGTGAGGCTGTCGGCGTAATCTCCGCTCAGTCTATCGGTGAGCCTGGTACACAGCTTACAATGAGAACGTTCCACACAGGTGGTATCGCTTCTGCGGAAGATATCACACAGGGTCTTCCTAGAGTCGAGGAACTGTTTGAGAGCAGACGTCCAAAGGGTGCTGCTATCATCACAAGGATCGACGGCGTAGTTAGGATCGAGGAGGTCAAGAAGACCAAGCAGATCACTGTTACAAGCGAGGACACTGAAAATCCTGAGCAGGAGTCTTATGCTATTCCATACGGCTACAAGATAAGAGTTCGTGAGGGACAGGCTGTTACAGCCGGTGAGCCACTCACAGAGGGTTCTATCAACCCAGCTGATATCCTTGCAGTTAATGGTCCTAAGGCTGTTCAGAACTACATCATCACCGAAGTTCAGAAGGTTTACCGTCTGCAGGGTGTTGATATCAACGATAAGCACATCGAAGTTATCGTTCGTCAGATGATGAGAAAGGTCAAGATCGACGACTCCGGTTCAAGCTATCTGCTCCCTGGTTCACTTATCGACAGAGGAGAGGTCGCAAGACTCAACGAGGAGATACAGGCTCAGATCGACGCCGGCGACGAGAACGCAAGACTTATCACAACTGTTCCTGTTCTTCAGGGTATCACAAAGGCTTCAAGCTACTCGGATTCATTCCTATCGGCTGCTTCATTCCAGGAGACAACTAAGGCTCTTACAGACGCAGCTATCAGAGGCAAGACCGATAAGCTCATGGGTCTTAAGGAAAATGTTATTATCGGTAAGCTCATTCCTGCCGGCACCGGTATGGACGTTTACAACAACGTTCAGGTGGTCAAGAATGAGAGTGCGGCTAACCATAACACCGCAGAAACACCGTTGTACTAATGACTTTTATATCAGCCTGCATGGTTCATTCATGCGGGCTGATTTTTTTTATTTTGTATGAAACCTTTTTGCCTGCCACGGCGTTTTAGTATATGAAGGGAAGTGAAAGCATGAAGAATATGACCGAAAGCGAATACCGCCAACTTGTAGAGGAGTATTCGGATATGGTAACAAGGCTTTGCGTGGTGCACACGGGAAATTTTTCCGACGCTGAGGACTGCTATCAGAACGTGTTCTTCAAGCTTTTCAAGCAGATGAAAAAAGGCAGTCTGCCAAACCCGAAAGCGTGGCTCATCAGAGTGGCTCTCAACGAATGCCGGAGTGTTTTGCGGTATCGTTTGAGGAAAAACACAGTCGATCTGAACAGCATAACGTCTTTCTCAAAGGACGGCAGCGACATAGAGATACTTGACCTTATTTTCAGACTTCCCCCGAAATATCGGGATAGTATTTATCTTTATTACTTTGAGGAGCTGTCAGTGCAGGAGATAGCTGAGCTGACAAATATCAAGGAAAACACGATAAAAACACATCTCAAACGTGGAAGAGAACAACTGAAGGATATGATAATGTTGTGAACTATATGAATGTCAATAAAGACATAAAGTATCGGGACGTCGCATTTCTGTGAAACAGAAATTGGGCCGCTCCCCTACAAAAGAGGTAAAAACTATTATGTAGGGGCTGGACTTTCAGCATAACATTGACTAAAGGTATAGTTTGCAATGAGGATATCACAGAAAGGGGCAGCAAATGAAAAAGATAAATGCTTTTTACTGTATAAAAACTCCTTCGGATTGGAAGGAGAGTGTGCTTATGTATGACAAGCCTACAGAGAAAAATAAAACAAAACTTACAGGCTTTCAGCTTGCAGGTGCGGTGCTTGCGGCTTTGCTTCTGGTGGTGGGCGGTGCGCTGACCCTTTATCGCAGCGGTGATGAGCATAAGATCAATGTCGGTATGCAGCAGCCAAGTATAGACAGTTCGGAAAGCCTTGACAGCACTGAGCTTACGGCTGATTTAGAACAGGCACAAAATGCGCTTAAGCAGGTCGTTAAAGACAAAGAGATAACGGCGGTCGGAATCTATGCAGGCTGCGGCTCGGACGGAACGGGATATCTTTTTGTCGATAAGATATATGTTGAGAAATACACCTCTGAAAAGGGCGAATTGATCGACTATGTTACTGTGAATGAATATGAATACCTGAAATACCACTCTTACGCTGCGTTTAAACTTGATTTCAGAGCGAAAGATGTTACCACAGGGAAGTTTGCTTATATGGACGAACTGAAAGTGGGCGAAAAAATCGCAGTCGGCATAAACTGCGATGATCTGAGTAATTGGAACTCGGATGAGATCGCAACAGGTCTTGACGAAATGGTCGGTGGCGACAGCTTTGGAACAGACTTCTATTATTCACTGAGATCATCAATAGCCTATGCTTATGATATCGACAGTTCAAAGGACACAGGCAAGGAAAAGCTTGATAAGCTCATTCTTGATAGTGTACAGCATATGTACGAAGATATGATACTGCAAGCTGACGACTTCAGCATTGTGCTAAATCCTGTTGAAAAGGACTGGGGATTTAAAATTGATACGTTGGTAAATTCTGTTAAGCATATCAATTATGATGCTGACAATTACGAAAGGGATATTATCTATCCGCTGATAATAACACCAATTGAAAAGGGTAAAGCCATAAACGTTTCCACAGCAGGAGGGTCAAAGGAAGGCATAATTATCAAGGTGGACGGAAGATATTTCAGTATAACTTCCAATTATAAGGATATTGTGGAGCAGGAAGATACTAATAATGAATTGTACGGTTCCCAAAGTGCGACGGTAAAGAAAAACAGAAATTACTTCTTTGATGAAAATGAATGGCTCGTTGCAATTAAATTTGCAACGGGTGCAAACACCTATTTTAGTGATGAGCTAAAGCTTTATATCAATGAAGTGCCGAACGATATGACCTATTCGGACAAGACTGACGACAGCGATTGTGTTATAACTTATCATAGATTCAGCGAGACAGAGGTCGAAGTGGCGGATAAAGGAGAAATTTTAGATACAGACAGCAAGACGGAATGAGGAATAATTTGCAGGGCAGGGCGTGAAAAGCCGCTGCCCTGTGCTTTTTATAGCTTTTGACAGAAAATTTAACTGAAATTTTCAAAAAGTTAAAAAAGTCAAGAAAAAGTGCTTGACAAGAGACGGAGAATAGTGTATAATATCAAGGTATGCTGATGTATTGTATATCAGCGTATAGTATCAAATCTATGAAAGGAGAGAAAATATGCCAACCTTTAACCAGTTAGTAAGAAAAGGAAGAAATGTCCTTGCAGACAAGTCTACAGCTCCTGCTCTTCAGAAGGGTTTCAACTCAAAGAAGAAGGTAGTTATCGATCAGAGCTGCCCACAGAAGCGTGGCGTTTGCACAGTAGTAAGAACTGCTACACCTAAAAAGCCAAACTCAGCTATGAGAAAGGTTGCCAGAGTTAAGCTCACAAACGGAAACGAAGTTACAGCTTACATTCCTGGTATCGGACACAATCTTCAGGAGCACTCCGTTGTTCTTATCAGAGGCGGACGTGTTAAGGACCTCCCTGGTGTAAGATATCACATCATCAGAGGCACTCTTGACGCTCAGGGCGTTGCTAAGAGAATGCAGGCGAGATCCAAGTATGGCGCTAAGAAGCCAAAGGCAGGAGCAGCCAAGTAATCAAAAACTGAAAAGCTCATTTTAGTAACAAGGTAATAACTCATTGTCGCATATTGCGAAGACCACAGTTTATGTGGAGTGATTAATATATATTAGTTGACTCTACAAGGAACTGACGGGGCTGTAAAACGGCTGTATGCCGTGGTTACAGAGCGAGTACCTGTGAATTCATTATTTGTGAAGGAGGGAATTAAAGTGCCAAGAAGAGGTAGAGTTACAAAGAGAGACGTGCTTCAGGATCCAGTATACAATTCTAAGCTTGTTACACGTCTTGTAAACAACATCATGCTTGACGGTAAGAAGGGTGTTGCCCAGAAGATCGTTTACGGAGCATTTGAAATTGTCGAAGAAAAGACAGGCAGACCTGCTCTTGAAGTATTCCAGGAGGCTATGGATAACATCATGCCTGAGCTGGAGGTCAAGGCTCGCCGTGTAGGCGGTGCGACTTACCAGGTACCAATGGAGGTTCGTCCTGACAGAAGACAGACACTTGGTCTGAGATGGATAACAAAGTATTCTCGTGAAAGAAACGAGGACACAATGAGAGAGAGACTCGCAGCAGAGATCCTCGACGCTCTTAACGGCGTTGGCGGCTCATGCAAGAAGCGTGACGAAACTCATAAGATGGCTGAAGCTAACAAGGCTTTCGCTCATTACAGATGGTAAGAGGTATAAAGGAGGATATATATGGCAAGAGAATGTAAATTGCAGGATTACCGTAATATCGGTATCATGGCACACATTGACGCCGGCAAGACTACTACTACAGAGCGTATCCTGTTTTATACCGGTGTAAACTATAAGATCGGTGAAACACACGACGGTGCATCTACAATGGACTGGATGGCACAGGAGAAGGAGAGAGGTATCACAATTACTTCTGCTGCTACTACTTGCTACTGGAAGGGTCACAGACTCAACATTATAGATACTCCAGGCCACGTTGACTTTACAGTTGAGGTTGAGCGTTCACTCCGTGTACTCGACGGTTCTGTAACAGTTCTTTGTGCTAAGGGTGGTGTTGAGCCTCAGACTGAAACAGTTTGGAGACAGGCTGATAACTATCAGGTACCGAGAATGGTATATGTCAACAAGATGGATATCATGGGTGCAAACTTCTACAACGTTTTGAATATGCTCCATGAAAGACTTCATTGTAATGCCGTTCCTATCCAGCTCCCTATCGGTGCTGAGGACGACTTCAAGGGTATCGTCGATCTGCTCGAAATGAAGGCTTATGTATACTATGATGATCTTGGAAAGGATATCCGTCAGGAAGAGATCCCTGAGGACCTTAAGGAAAAGGCTGAACAGTATCATGCTGACCTTATCGAGCATCTTGCAGAAGTTGATGACGATCTCGCTGAGAAGTATTTCGCAGACGAGGAGATCACTATCGACGAGATGAAGAAGGTAATCAGAAAGAGTACTATCGCTAACACAATGGTACCTGTTACCTGCGGAACTTCATACAGAAACAAGGGCGTTCAGAAGCTTCTTGACGCTATTGTAGATTATATGCCTTCACCTATCGACGTACCACACATCAAGGGTACTGACGTAAATACAGGTGAGGAAGTTGAGAGAATTTCAGGCGACGATCAGCCATTCGCTGCTCTCGCATTCAAGATCGCTACAGACCCATTCGTTGGTAAGCTCTGCTACTTCAGAGTTTATTCAGGTGTTCTGACAGCTGGTTCTACAGTTTATAACTCCACTAAGGACAAGGACGAGAGAATCGGAAGAATCGTTCAGATGCACTCTAACGCTAGAAAGGATATCGATACTATCTACGCTGGTGATATCGGTGCCGCTATCGGTCTGAAGAACACAACAACAGGTGACACTCTTTGTGATGAAGAGCACCCTGTACTTCTTGAGTCAATGGAATTCCCTGAGCCTGTTATCCAGCTCGCTATTGAGCCTAAGACTAAGGCAGGTCAGGAAAAGATGGGTATCGCTCTTGCAAAGCTTGCTGAAGAGGACCCAACATTCAGAACTTATACTTCTGAGGAAACAGGTCAGACAATTATCGCCGGAATGGGCGAGCTGCACCTTGAGATCATCGTAGACAGACTTCTCCGTGAGTTCAAGGTAGAGGCTAATGTCGGTGCTCCTCAGGTTTCATATAAGGAAACAATTACTGCTCCTGCAAGCGTTGATTACAAGTACGCTAAGCAGTCAGGTGGTAAGGGTCAGTACGGTCACGTTAAGATCAACGTTGAGCCAAACGAGTCCGGTAAGGGCTATGAGTTCATCAACAAGGTTGTCGGCGGTGCTATTCCTAAGGAATACATTCCAGCAGTTGATGCAGGTATCAGGGGTGCTATGGAGAACGGCGTTCTCGCAGGCTTCCAGGTAGTTGACGTTAAGGTTGAGCTGTACGATGGATCTTATCACGAAGTCGATTCTTCTGAAATGGCATTTAAGATCGCCGGTTCTATGGCGTTCAAGGAGGCTATGAGAAAGGCTTCACCAATCATTCTTGAGCCTATCATGAAGGTTTGCGTTATCGCTCCTGATGATTATCTCGGAACAGTTATAGGCGACCTCAACTCCCGTCGTGGACAGATCCTCGGTCAGGAGCAGAGAACTGGTGCTGTTCAGGTAGACGCTCTCGTTCCACTGTCTGAAATGTTTGGTTACTCAAATGACCTGCGTTCTAAGACACAGGGCCGTGGACAGTACACAATGGAGCCTGACAGCTACATTCAGGTACCAAAGTCTATCTCTGAGAAGATCATGGCTTCAAGAAACAAGGACTAATAAATTTGCGGAAAATTTTCTGCTTTTTCTATTGCAAATTTGCATTTTATTTGATATAATTATACTACGGTATGTTAAATCGGAAACTATTAAATTTTAAGGAGGAAAATTCCTATGGCAAAGGCACATTTCGAAAGAACCAAACCACACGTTAACATTGGTACAATCGGTCACGTTGACCACGGTAAGACAACTCTTACTGCTGCTATCACAAAGACTCTTGCTCTTGAAGGTCTTGCTGAGAAGAAGGATTACAACAACATCGACTCAGCTCCAGAGGAGAGAGAGAGAGGAATTACAATCAACACAGCTCACGTTGAGTATGAGACAAAGAACCGTCACTATGCTCACGTTGACTGCCCAGGCCACGCTGACTATGTAAAGAACATGATCACTGGTGCTGCTCAGATGGACGGCGCTATCCTCGTAGTTGCTGCTTCTGATGGTCCTATGGCTCAGACAAGAGAGCACCTTCTCCTTGCTAGACAGGTAGGCGTTCCAGCTATCGTTGTTTTCATGAACAAGGCTGACCAGGTTGACGATGAAGAGCTTCTCGACCTCGTTGAGATGGATATCAGAGAGCTCCTCGACAAGTACGATTTCCCTGGCGACGAGACTCCAATCATCAAGGGTTCAGCTCTTGCAGCTCTTGAAGCTCCAGACGATCTTTCAGATCCAGCTTACAAGCCAATCCTTGACCTTATGGACGCTGTTGACACATTTATCCCAACACCAGACAGAAAGTCTGATCTCCCATTCCTGATGCCTGTTGAGGACGTATTCACAATCACAGGCCGTGGTACAGTTGCTACTGGTAGAGTTGAAAGAGGTCAGCTCAAGACTGGTGACGAAGTTGAGATCCTCGGACTTTCAACTGAGAGACCAAAGACTGTTGTAACAGGTATCGAGATGTTCAGAAAGATCCTTGACTACGCTGAGGCAGGCGACAACATCGGTGCACTTCTCCGTGGTATCCAGAGATCTGACATTCAGAGAGGCCAGGTTCTTTGTAAGCCAGGTTCCATTCACCCATACACAAAGTTCTCAGGTCAGGTTTACGTTCTGAAGAAGGAAGAGGGCGGCCGTCATACTCCATTCTTCAACAACTACAGACCACAGTTCTATTTCAGAACAACAGACGTTACTGGCGTTATCACACTTCCTGCTGACAAGGAAATGTGCATGCCTGGCGATAACGTAGAGATGGATGTTGAGCTTATCACTCCAATCGCTATCGAAGAGGGACTTCGTTTCGCTATCCGTGAGGGTGGTAGAACAGTAGGTTCTGGCGTCGTTACAGCTGTTAGAGACTAATTTTTAGTTCGCTATATAAAGGCGCTGTAAAAAAAAGCGCAACAAAGCCCGTGGATTCCCTCGATATGGAAG
>OHOI01000992.1_pt1 | contig 10768 bp, 9 predicted proteins | sample 1569781 | NCBI WGS metagenome assembly OHOI01 (sample SAMEA3879587, study PRJEB24766) | human gut metagenome | biome: human-associated habitat; feature: feces | place: USA | collected 1985/1987 | reverse complement strand
CAATGTTGAGACGGACAACCTGCTTTCTCCAATTGTCCCGCAGGAGCTTAAAGATGTGCTAAAGAAAAATGGAGAGCTTGATTTTGCTTTTTCGGTGGAGGGCTTTTCACGAGTCAGAGCCAATGTGTTCAGACAGAGAGGTTCATATGCAGCAGCACTTCGTATTCTCTCATATGATGTGCCTACACCGCAGCAGCTTGGCATACCACAGTCGGTTGTCAATCTCACCACAAAGATGAGAGGACTTGTCCTCGTGACAGGAGCTACAGGAAGTGGTAAGTCGACCACATTGGCAAGTCTTATAGATGTCATTGCATCAAGAGATTCCAAAAATATAATCACGCTTGAAGATCCTATCGAGTACCTGCACTCAAGGCGCCGCTCTATAGTGGCACAGCGAGAGGTTGGAAAGGATACACTCTCATATGCTGCAGCCCTAAGAGCTGCACTGCGACAGGATCCGGATGTAATACTTGTAGGAGAGATGCGAGATCTTGAAACTATATCTACAGCTATTACAGCGGCGGAGACAGGACATCTTGTATTTTCTACACTGCATACCAACAGTTCATCCGACGCAATTGACCGTATGATTGACGTTTTTCCACCACACCAGCAGCAACAGATACGAGTGCAGCTCTCAGGAGTTTTAGAGGGAATTGTTGCACAGCATCTGCTTCCAATGGTAAATGGCGGACGAATTGCAGCATTTGAGGTGCTACTTGCAAACAATGCCATCAGAAACTTAATTCGTGAGGCAAAAGCATTTCAGATTCCATCTATCATACAGACCTCAAAGAGAGAGGGTATGATGATGATGGATGACTGTATTTTACAGTATTACAGCCAGGGCCTTATAGCGCCGGAGACTGCAGTTGCATATGCACATGATCCGGTAAGCATGGCTAGCCGTGTACACCTTTACTATTGATGGCATAATCGTATGTATTTTACTATTATGGTATAATGTTGTGGAGTCTTAATAAATTATGATTTAATTTATCTGGAGGTTGCACAGAATAGGTATAAGGAGGAGAAGAAAGTGGCTGACTGGACATATCAGATTATAGACCAGAGCGGAAAAGAAAGAAAAGGAAATATAGTAGCCGAGTCAGAAGCAGAGGCAAAAAATAAGCTTAAGATGGATGGCAACATGGTCATAAGCCTCACCAAGGCAACAGCACTGACCAAGGAAATCTCATTCAGTGTAGGAGGAAAGGTAAAGCCGAGAGATCTATCGGTATTCTGCCGCCAGTTCACCAGTATGGTCAATGCCGGTGTTACGATTCTTGATACGCTGGATATGCTATCCGATCAGACTGAGAATAAGGTTATGGCGAAAGCTATCAGAGGTGTTCATGCCGAGATTCAAAAAGGTGAGACTCTCTCGGATGGTCTAAAAAAATACCCGAATGTTTTCCCTGACATCATGGTGAGCATGGTTGCGGCAGGAGAAGCATCCGGCAAGATTGATGTAGCTTTTGACAGAATGTCTGCACACTTCGAAAAATCAGCAAAGCTTAACGGCATGATAAAAAAAGCGGCAGTTTATCCGATTATCGTTGTGATTGTAGCTATTGCGGTTGTTATTGTAATGCTTGTAAAGGTCATCCCAAGCTACTCAGAGATGTTCAATGACCTGGGAACAGAGCTGCCGGGCATCACAAAGGCAGTTGTTGCGATGAGTGATTTTGTCACCGGATACTGGTATATTGTGATTGCTGTCATAGCAGCAATTGTTATAGCCATCAAGCTTTATAAGCAGACTGACAGCGGCCAGATGTTCTTTGGTAATCTCGCAAGAAAGCTTCCGGTTTTCGGAAAGCTAAACATCAAGACAGCGGCCAGTAACTATGCGCGTACACTTTCAACACTTGTGTACTCAGGACTTCCGATGATTGAAGCCCTTGGTATCACTGCTGACACCATGAAGAATGCGCTTTACAAAAAAGCCCTGAAAAATGCGAGGGAAGAAGTAAGTAAGGGTGTTCCACTGTCTGAGCCAATCACTGCGTGTGGATTGTTTCCACCTATGGTTTCACACATGACGCGAATCGGTGAGGAGACCGGTGACTTGGAAGGCATGCTTACCCGACTGGCAGACTACTATGATGAGGAAGTTGAGTTGGCTACCCAGACAGTTATGGCAGCTATTGAGCCTATGATTATCCTTGTTCTGGCACTTATTGTTGGTGTGCTTGTGGCAGCTGTTATGGCACCTATGCTTACCATGTATCAGGCTATGGACAGCTTATAAGATGAAAAAAGAAGCAGACTTTGAGTGTGAAGCTCAAAGTCTGCTTTTTTGGTGCAGAGACATTGGCAGTAGGACGGGGCTTCATCCCATGAGAACGGCTGGTGCACACTCTCTCGCGTGAGCTACGCTGCACTGCCAAGATACTGTAGGAATTATGCTTTATAGGTTTACTATGCTTGACGAAAACGTCGAAACGCGCCGTCCGTGGCGCGGTTCTCCTTGAGCTCCCATCCGTGGGAGCTCATTTCTGTGCATCATGTGCATAATTCAACAGTATCTAAGCAGCTCCGCTATTCGCTCATGCGAGAGAGCGTGCCCTAGCCGGTCACAGGGGATGAAGCCCCTTACGCTGTGGCAGAATCGAATTTGGGATGAAATCCAGCCTGATTTATGGTAAAATAAAGAAAATACCACAGATTGACAAATTAAATGGTGCACTGATAAATGTCCGGACGAGAGCAACAAAAAATAAAAAGCAGTCTAAGAATAAACTCATAGGAATGCTGGAAGAACTGTTCTCAAAGTCAGAGTTTATCGAGAAAAAGAAGATACTTGAAGAAGATTATGGACTTAAAATGAGCATGGAACTCGAAGGGAGGATGAGCGAGATGTGTAATGTGAGTGATTACTGGGAAGAGGTTGCAACAGAAGAGGGTAAGGAAATCGGAGAAAAACAAAAGATAATCTCACTGGTTGTAAAAAAGCTGCAAAAGGACAAGAGCGTGGCGGAAATAGCAGATGACCTGGAAGAAAAAGAGGAGGTTATCGCTCCAATTTACGAAGCGGCATTGTCCATGAAGCCGGATTATGACGTTGAGAAAATCTATGAGCTTCTTGAGAAAAATAAGAAACTGGCATAGCAGCTGTAGTTGAAAAAAGATCGATAGGAGGCAGTCTTTGAGCGAAAGCGCGGAGGCTGCTTCCTCTTTATCTGAGGGGACTGACAGTAGGTCGGGGCTTCGTCCCACGAGACAGGCAGGTGCACACTCTCTCGCTTGAGCTACGCTGCACTGCCAAGATACTGTAGGAATTATGCCTTAAAGATTTACGATGCCCGACGAAACCGTCGAAACGCGCCGTCCATGGCGCGGTTCTCCTTGCCCTGCCATCCGTGGCAGGGCATTTCTGTGTATCGTGTGCATAATTCAACAGTATCTAAGCAGCTTCGCTATTCGCTCACGAGAGAAAGCGTGCCCCAGCTGGTCTCACGTGATAAAGCCCCTTGCACTGTGGCAGAATGCAGGCTGATAGGCGTGCAGTGCAGAAACAGTATGAAAAAATATAAGTATGGAAAAAGAAAAATTATGATGACAAAGAACTGCCGCTATGCTACAATCAACTCAAAGCATTATATTTCTGTAAGCGGCACCACATAACAGTTTTTCAGGTGCTCACCACTTTGAAGAGGGCAGACCACTTCGCATCATTCTACAAAGGACATGGAAGTTTTCGATGCTTTAATTACCAATCAACAGCAGGAAAATTGAAATGCCGTATGTAGACAGAATGCAGAAAATGTAGTCAAAAGGCGGATGAACTGTATACAGTGTGATAATCATAATGTAAACATATAGATAACATAAAGAAGGACTGCACATGTATACTTCATAAACTGTACCACTGTACCATCATTGGCACCGGATTTTCCTACTCACACAAGAGAACAGGAGGAGAAGGATTGAGCGCAAAGGACTCAATGGCAAAGGAATACTTTGCAGATAATGCCAGGTTTGCGGATCTGTGCAACAATATACTGTATGGAGGAAGAGAGGTTATCCTGCCGGAAAACCTTAAGGAAAGGGACACGACAGAGGTTCTGACCGCACTAGGGCTTGACAAAAAGACCATAGCGATGCAGAAGATGAGGGACATCTTCAAAAATGCCAGCATCAAATATACCGGCAAATCATATGTCGTACTGATAGGAGTAGAAAATCAGTCGGATATACACTATGCCATTCCGGTAAAAAACATGTTTTATGATGTGATGGCATACGGCAACCAGGTAAAGGAAACAGCAAAAAAGCACCGAAAAGAAAAGGATACGGCAACATCGGATGAATTTCTCTCGGGATTTACAAAAACTGATAAGCTGATTCCGGTGATTACGATTACAGTATATCTCGGAACAAAGGAATGGGATGGTCCAAGAAAGCTGTCAGATATGTTTGGTGATGTGGATGAAGAGCTTCTGCCATTCATACCGGATTACAGAATTAATCTGCTGGCACCGAGGGAGATAACAGACTTTACCGGATATAGGACCTCAATCAGGCAGCTTTTCGAGGTACTGAAGAATGCATATGATAAAGAAAAGATGCAGGAAGTGCTGCAGAATGATGAAAAGTTTAGCAAGGTGGACAGAGAGACGGTTGAGGCAATCAACCTGTTTGCAGGAACGGATATAGACATAGATGGGAAAGAAGAGGTGATTGATATGTGCAAGGCATGGGAAGAACAGAAAAATGAAGGCAGAGAATTAGGCAGAGAAGAAGGTCGAGAATTAGGCAGAGAAGAAGGCAGAATTCGTCAGGCAAAAGTAACGGCTTTAAAACTTCAGAAAAAAGGACACTCAATAGAAGATATAGCTGAATGTGTGGATTTTGATGAGGAAACTGTAAAAAAATGGCTTGTGAGCTAATATTGTAGTGAAATGTAAATTAGAGGAAGCAATCTTTGGGCGAGAGCCCGGAGGTTGCTTCCTCTTTTGCTGACAGTAGGATGGGGCTTCATTCTCTACAAACGGCTGGCAAATATACTCTCGGGTGAGCGAATAGCGGAGATGCTTAGATACTGTTGAATTATGCGCATGAAACACAGAAATGAACTGCCACTGGGATGTAATATATCGTTGCTGTTCAAACGCAAGCTTGACACCACGCTGTCAAGCTATGCGCCATAGTGTTAATTATTGAGTGATTACAGCCCCTGCCTCGTAGAGGCATTTTTAATGGGCTGTAATCGTTGCTGGTCACACTGTTAGGTGTGAACAGCAACTATCTCTCTGCCTCAATCTCACGCGCAACATACACACCGCTTGCCGACGCATGTGAAAGTGAATGTGTCACACCGCTTCCGTCTCCGATGATGTAAAGTCCCTTATATTTGCTCTCAAGCTTATCGTTAAGCTCTACCTCCATGTTGTAGAACTTGACCTCTACGCCGTAAAGCAAGGTATCGTCATTTGCAGTTCCCGGTGCTATCTTGTCAAGCGCATAAATCATCTCAATGATTCCGTCCAGGATTCTCTTTGGAAGCACCAGGCTTAAGTCTCCCGGTGTAGCTGAAAGTGTAGGAGTAACGAGTCCTTCCTCAATACGCTTCTCATTGCTTCGACGCCCTCTCACAAGATCACCAAAGCGCTGTACAATTACACCGCCACCAAGCATATTTGAAAGGCGCGCGATGCTCTCACCATATCCGTTGCTATCCTTGAATGGCTCTGAAAAATGCTTCGCAACAAGAAGAGCAAAGTTCGTGTTTTCAGTCTGCTTGTCTGCTCCCTCGTAGCTGTGCCCGTTTACTGTTACGATGCCGTTTGTATTTTCATTTACCACGATACCATGCGGATTCATGCAGAAGGTACGCACATTATCCTCAAAAAGCTGTGTTCTGTATACAATCTTGCTCTCATACAGCTCATCTGTCAGATGTGAGAAAATCAGGGCCGGAAGCTCAACACGCACACCGATATCCACACGGTTTGACTTGGTTGGGATATCAAGGTCATTGCAGACCTTCTCCATCCACTTGCTTCCACTTCTTCCAACTGAGATGATACAGTATCTGCTCTCATATGTGCTATCCGCTGTTTTTACTGCATATCCGGATACATTGTCTGTGTGAGCCTCTTGTAAACTGCAATCATCAGCACCTGCCGTATTCTCATCATACAGCACCTCTACCGACTCAACAGGTGTATCGAAATAAAAATCCACCTTGTCCTTCAGATGTGCATACATATTTTCCAGAACAACATAGTTTATGTCAGTTCCGAGATGTCTGACTGATGCATCCAAAAGCTTGAGCTTGTTCTGCATGCATACCTTTTTGAGCTTTGTGCCGGCTGTAGAATAAAGCTTTGTGCCCTCACCGCCGTACTTCATATTAATCTCGTCAACATATTCCATCAGATCAATGGCCGGCTGCTTGCCGATATGCTCGTACAATGTACCGCCAAAATCATTTGTGATATTATATTTTCCGTCTGAAAAAGCACCTGCTCCGCCAAAACCGCTCATAATAGAACAGCTCTTGCAGGAAATACAGCTCTTTATTTTCTTTCCGTCGATAGGACATTTTCTCTTAGCAAGCTCATGTCCTGCCTCAAAAACCGCTATTTTGCAGTCAGGATTCTTCTCGATAAGCTCATATGCTCCGAAGATACCTCCCGGTCCCGCTCCAATGATTATCACATCATAATTATTCATCTATCAATTGCCTCCCATAATACGTTGCTGTTTGTACGCCCAATGTGGCGCACGCCAATCATTTATGATACTATATTTTCTCCATTATCGCAAGAGCAATCTCTATATTCCAGCAAATCTCCCGGCTGACAGTCAAGTGCTTCACATAGCTTTGCAAGCGTGGATACCTTAATTGCCTTTGCCTTGCCGTTTTTTAAAATTGATATATTTGCCATGGTGATTCCCACACGCTGCGACAGCTCCGTAACGCTCATCTTTCTCTTTGCAAGCATTACGTCTATGTTAAAAATAATCTCGCCTTCCATGTATCTCTCCCGCTCAAATAAAACTGTAGCGCACACGCTATATTGTCAAATCACTCTGCTCCTGCAGATCTGCGGCCTTTACCACAAGATGTGACAAAACCGCCGCCACGACCGATGCCACAACACAGGCAAACACTATGAACACAAGTGCCAGTATCACCCCCGGATGATTCACATATATCCTCCACATGCAGACATTCACAACAAAAAAATACAATGCATCAAACAGAATTATTTTCGATGCCAGCTTTATATGTCTTGCATTCTCCAAGGAAAACGACCTGTCTTTTCCGATATTTACAGCTACTCTCCAGCCCAGATACAATATAACATAGCACGGAATTGCACTGATGATAAACAGAACAAGCCATGGTATATACATATCAGAAATCTGCGGATCAGGCGCAATAAGCACATGCCCTATCCATGGTATGGCAACCGCACAGACCACTAATCCGCAAAGTGCTACCGCTATTATTACTATCTTTAACCATTTTTCGAGTTCTTTTTGTCTCATTTATTCACCTTGCTTCTCATTGAGAAGTCCATACTCTGCAAGAAGCTTTTTTTGATACTCCTTATCCTTTGAAGCTTTCTGCAATTCATCATATTTGCCTTCGGACAATAAAATCTGATTTAGCTGGTTAATCAATTCTATTCCTTGTTCTAATCCCTGTTCTAAGCCTTGCTTTATTCCTTGTTCTAAGCCTTCCTCGATAGCATCAGCTCTTTCAAGCTCAAGCTGCCTGTCAAATTCATAATTTAACTGCATACTCTTCGTCACCTCACTTCTGTAAGTCTTTAGAAACTCCTTCAGAATATCATTGTCAATACAATAGTCTATAGCCTTCTCAATATCTATAGCAAGATCATCAAATGCCCCGTCTGCATGATACTCTCTGACCTTATTTACAAATGTCATATAATCATTCAGCCAGCCACAGGACTCCATAATAGCCTTGTTCTTTCCGTCGTTTATATTGTACACCTTACATTTAAGTTCAAGATTCGGCTCATCGGTCGGCTTCTCAAACGCATCGGACAGCTTAAGCTCCTGAACCTCCGGCTGTTCCTCCTCACCATTGTAAAATACCACAAAATGTGGTGTCGGTATCTTTACCAGTCTTCTGCCATAGATGTTCTTGCCACTTTTTGTTCCTTTTTTCTTGTCGCTGAGCATATCTGACAATATCACACTAAAATAAATAAGACTTCTCACCGGCATATTCGGACAAACTGTGGACTGATGCTCATATATGCTCAATCTCGCATCCACGATAAACGATGCATCATTTCTGACCGAAAGTGAAATGCCGCCATCGTGAATCACCATCTCAACATCCTCCGGATTGTCATAGCTAGACCCATTCATTGCGTTATACAGCTGTAAGGCTCTTTCCTTATCCTGCATCAGCATACTGAAAACATCACTTTTGTACTCTCTGTTACCACTCATATAAAATCCTCCTTCATTTGAAAACACTAAAGCAGGAAATATCTGTGTGGTAAAAGCCCTCTTATCCTGCTTTAAATAAAATAATGAAATATTTAAAAGCAAGAATTTCAGGGAATATGAAAAATAATTAAGGTATTGAAGACCCTGCACGCCCTTATCGCCGGACGACATCTTATTATGCCTCACATATTTACAGAGCATATAGTCATATCTGTAATTAATGTGCCAACGACCGCACAGGTTGCTATAGAAAAACTGCTTTGACTATATTTTAACATATGTGAAAGAAATAGCAAGCGGTTTGTATTTTATTATATTGTTTTTGTTGTATATGCAACATATTTTTGGACAAAATTATAGTAATATTGTATTATAAATAATGAAATCAACATTCAAGAAAGAAGGACAAGAAATCCTATGGACAAGGTTTTCAAAATAGAAGATTTACGCCCTATCCGCGACGAGATGACCGTCTCACGAAATTCAAGGCTTAGTGACAAAACACCCATAACCTATTTTTCTCTCGGAAAGGGCACGTCAATCTCTCAGGAATCCTACGATAATACCACTGTATACATCGGTGCAAAAGGATGCGCTGATTTTCTTATCGGAGATTATGCTGCAAAACATACCATATCAGAAGGTGATATGCTGGTAGTCCCTTCGAAAACACTCTGCGGAGTAACAACAGAAACCGGCTGTATTTACACCGAAATCATCATAAAAAAGGAGAACAACAATATGAACAAAATTATCAAATCAGGCGAGGTCATGAAGCTTAAGGATCTTATCTCATATGAGGATGGCAGTATCACGAACATTGATGTGGTAAGCAACGACACAATGAAATTCGTGCTTATGGCATTCGATGAGGGCACCGGTCTCACACCGCATCGCGCGCCTGGAAATGCAATAATTTTCGCACTCGAGGGCAAGGCTGTAATAGACTACGAGGGCAAAGATTACACAATCTCAGCAGGCGAAAATTTCCGTTTTGACAAAAACGGACTGCACAGCGTAACCGCTGACGAAAGGTTCAAGATGGGACTTCTTCTGGTGTTGGAGTAAAGCACATTAAAAAGCACAAAAAATCCGCTATACCAAATACAATGGTTAGCGGATTTTTGCTATTTACATTTTGATAAATTATTCATGCCTGATGCTACACAGTCTCCGGCACCTTATAGCCTGCTTCATTCATTAATTTTTCAAACTCACTGACACTGACACCGGCTTCCTCTGCTGCAGTATCAATATCGAGCTTGCCCTTTGTTACCAGAGTAAACAACATCTTATTCTCCCCCTGTTGTATTCCAAGCTTTTTATGATCTTCCCATGCCTTACACACATTAATCACCTCTTCCTTTTCTTCATACTCAATATCTGTTCCTGCAAACAAATTCATTGCTGCTATTGTCTCAACATCGACTTTTTTAAAAATATCATCTGTCGTGATTAAATCATTTAGTTTTCTTTCATCTGATGCATTTTTTAACACCTCAAATAATGGTCTTAGACCAGTCTCAAACATTGAAAAATCTGTCAGCTCAAGTGGATTCAACAGATTAATTTTATAATCGTTTATAAGTGGAAATATTCTCTCATCCATCTGTGGCATCATTTCAATCAGACTTCTTGGTCCATCCCACTTTGATGTACCAAGATACAATGTTATGGTTATCACCGGAGTCAGTTTGTCATCTTGCGTGAATCCTGACAAAAATTCCTCTGATGATTTATAATCCTTGTTCTTCTGATGTCGCTTCTTTGCTTCATTGACCTGGTCACCATAATTCAATGCATCATACATCATGGTTTTTACAGGCATAGCATAGTGCACATCAGTCTGTGCTTCTGTGCCTATCAATACAATATACATGTTTCCTGTATATTTGACTGAAACACTCTTAAGCAAGTCTCTCCATTTCTGCCTGATAATCTGTTTCCTGTCAATTCCAAATATAGATAATACCTCTGTGGAATCACATTCCTTCAAATCCTGCGGTTTGATAATTTTGGCTCCGCCAAACAACATGTAGTTGCAGATTTCACTAAACCTGCGATTGTCTGACAGATACTCTTTGGCTTTTGAATCTTTTACGCCCAATTTTCTTCTCCTATTCACTTGTGTGAGCAGGAAATGGCATCAAATGAGAATTGTAATTTACCTACAATCTGCATACATTCTACGTACCCCTACATATAAATATGGCATTATTCTACACCTGACATATTATTTTCCTGCTATTTACTGGTATCTTAAAGCATCGAAAATTTCCATCTACTTTGTAGAATGATGCGAAGTGGTCTGCCCTCTTCA
>OHOI01000985.1_pt1 | contig 10846 bp, 9 predicted proteins | sample 1569781 | NCBI WGS metagenome assembly OHOI01 (sample SAMEA3879587, study PRJEB24766) | human gut metagenome | biome: human-associated habitat; feature: feces | place: USA | collected 1985/1987 | reverse complement strand
CGAAGTTGTTTCTGACTCTATCTTGGAAGAATCTGCATCTGTATTGCCAAATAGGACTTTGCTTTGGCATTATCGCAGCAAACACGAAAACCTGATTGCTTTCTCTAACAGAGAAATCTACAAGAATAGCCTGATTACTTTCCCCAACAGCATTACTAAGGTCCCTGATATGGGCGTCGAGTATATCTATGTTGAGGACGGTTATTATGAAGGCGGCGGTAAGAACTGCAATATAAGAGAAACCCAAAAATGTGTAATGCTTGTGTTGGATCACATTCAAAGGCATCCTGATCGCTCCCTCGGGATAATTGCATTTAGCGAAAAACAGCAGACAGCTATTGAAAACGCAATAATAGATTTCAGAGAGCGCAACCCGAAGTACGAATGGTTTTTTGACGAATCTAAAGATGAGCCGTTCTTTGTGAAAAACCTTGAAAATGTTCAGGGCGACGAAAGGGATACTGTAATTTTTAGCATTTGTTACGCAAAAGACAGATCCGGCAAGATGTATATGCGCTTCGGTCCCCTTGGTCATGTAGGCGGTGAACGTCGACTGAATGTTGCCATCACAAGAGCAAAATGCAATGTCAAACTGGTTGGTTCGATACTTCCATCAGATATCGACTTGAGTCGAACAAATTCTGAAGGTGTAAGAATGCTGAGATCCTATATTGAGTTTGCGCAACAAGGCACAAACGCGCTTAAACCGATTGAGAGCGATGATGCATTCGAATTGAAGGATGATTTCTGCAAAGTAATTGTGGATTTCCTGAGGAAGCATGGATACTTAGTAGAAACTGAGATCGGCTGTTCCGATTATAAAATTGACATCGCAGTCGTTAATCCCGATGTAGAAGGAGAGTATATCGCTGGCATTGAGTGTGATGGACTTTCCTATGTTCAAGCCAAAACAGCCCGTGACAGAGATCATCTGAGACGAACAATTCTTCAAAACATGGGGTGGAATCTTTACCGTGTTTGGTCTACCGAATGGGTGCGCAATCCCGGTGCTGAAGGCGAGGCACTGCTTTCTTTCCTGCGTTCAGTCGTTGGCAAGGACGGCAAAGTTCGCCATGCGATGAAAAATAGCAATGACGGAAGTGAGAATGTTGCTATTGATCAAATTGCAAGCGAGACAGCAAAAGTTGTTCAAAAGCAGCCCGCCACTAACCCCTATGGTTTCTCTTACTACAAGGAGGCAAAATGGTGGGATGCTCCGCATTCTCACTCGGATGATAACCTTACAAGAATTAGTGAGAATGTGAAGTACATCGTTTCTGTCGAGCAGCCAATGCATATGGAGCTTCTTTATAAGCGAATGGGACCGTCTTTTACAACCGGAAAAGCAACAGAGAGCGTCAGAAGCACTATCGATGAAGCAATCAGCAAAAAGCTTAAAGGTAAAGTGATGATCGACAGCGACAACTTCATTCGACTTCTGCCCAAAGCGCCTGTAGTTGTTCGTATTCCGGAAAAATACGATACACCGCGTCCGATGGAATACATCCACACTGAAGAAGTTGCAAATGCAATGATAAGAATCATTGAGCGTTCCTTTGGAATCACAACAGAGGATTTGTCCACAGATTGCGCTCGTGCATTTGGTTTCGAACGTAAAGGACCGAAAATCAAGCAAAAAACTGATGCTGCAATTGACTACTTGGTTAAAACCGGTAAGGTTAGAGTTATTGACGGTAAACCTCAATTAGCAAGTGGCAGATAACCGCTTATACAGGAGGAAAAGCTATGAACAATCAAACAGTAATTAACCCAAATGTTAATGCAACTGTAATCAATTCTGAACTTGGACAGGCTACTGCAATCAACCCTAATCTGACCGGCAGCACAAGCAAAAAGTTGACTTCAGGGGCAATTCTTGGAGGTAAGTATCAAATTGTTGAGCCGTTGAGCGTTGCGACCGGAGAAGCTGATCTCTATGTCTGCGAGTATAACGAAAAAGAGTATGTTGCGAAAGTTTATAGGAGACAGCGCGCAGTCAAACCGGAGGTCATCTCTGTTTTGAAGTCGATCGATTCTCCCTATGTTGCATCATTGTTTGATACAGGAGAATATAACGGCTTGCCCTTCGAGGTGCTGCCCTACTACAGAAATGGTAGTCTACAAGGACGAAAGTTTTCACTTGATGAGTTGAAGAAGACGATCATTCCTTGCATCAATGAGGCACTTCATGTTTTGCACCAAAACGATATCATTCACAAAGATTTGAAGCCGTCCAACATTATGCTTTTGGATGACAATAAGAGTGTGGCGATCATTGACTTTGGCATTAGTTCCGTTGTCGAGCAAGGAAATACTGTTTTGGTAACTAAAACGGGCATGACGCCGGAGTATTCTGCACCGGAAACCTTCAGAAGCCTCTTCTTGGAAGAGTCTGACTACTATTCCTTTGGCATTACTTTATATGAACTGTATTGTGGTTATACCCCGTATAAGAACATGAACGCCGAAGAAATCGCGCAGTTTACCGCTGTGCAGCGCATTCCATTCCCGAAGGATATGCCGAAGGAACTGCAGGACCTTATTTCTGCTGTAACCTACTTTGACATTACAAACAGGCACAAAAAAGAAAACCCAAATCGCCGCTGGACATATGAAGAAGTACGGAACTGGTGCAAGGGAAAAAAGCAAGTCATTCCGGGTGAAGGCGCAGGCGTGACTGCGGGAAAAGCGATCCCGACTTACAACTTCTTGGGTCGAGAATACAAGGATATTCCTTCTTTGGTTACTGCACTTGCAAGCAACTGGAACGATGGCAAGAAACAACTCTACCGCGGCTTGATGTCTGCATTCTTCAAAAACTTTAATCCTGAAATTGCCGGATACTGCATGGATGCAGAAGATGAAGCATCTCGCACTGCCGGAAAAGATGATATTATTTTTTGGAATTTGCTTTACAAGATTTATCCTGAACTCAACGGCTTTTACTGGATGGGACAGATATATGAGTCTCTTCCTGCTTTGGGACGAGATATACTTGAAAAGCTTTGGAAGAATGATAAGTCCAACTATACATATTGGGACAGTGTTCTGGGCAACAAGTTACTCACAAACTACTTAACAACGGTTAAATCCAAAAATGCAGGATTGTCCGCTGCTGCTTCTGCACTTGAAACTGCCCACAGTTTGGCAAACAGAAGTAAAAGAGATACTTTGATGAATTATTACACAATGGCTTATTTGCTCTCGGGTCAGAAGCTTTTCAGCATTGGAAATAAACAGCTCAAAAATGTTTCTGAACTTACTGCACATATGAAATCCCTTCTGGATTCTTCTTATGAAGAGTTTGAAGATTTTTGCCATACGCTGATCGACTATGATGACACTCTGGATGTTCAACTCGAAGCGTGGTTAATTGCGCTCGGAAAACGTAAGGAATTGGATGCTTGGCGTCATAGCCTAAATGCATAACGAGGAAATCTATCTATGGAATGGATATTCATAATCGCGATAAGTTTTATATGCATTGCTTGCCCCATCTTAATTTTGCTGTATTTAGAGTGGATGCCGTGGTATGTGTCTGTTTTGACTGTGATCTGGATTATATCTTGCATCAGTACAATTGTGTTTTCAAAAAGCAAGAAATGGTATGAACGGCTGATTCCATCCTTTATCTTTACGGTTATTTTTACGGTTGTATTTATGACATCAATAGACACTGATCACTATATGTTCGACGAAAATAACGGGTTATGGGTAGTTGCTCCTACTCTAAGCTTGCCAGCGTTTTATTTTATCGGTGGTAGGTTAAACGGAAAGAGGTTGGCAAGACAAGACAAAAGGCGAACGGAATATAACGAGATTGTTGATAAAGAGATAAAAAACAGGCTTGGTGAAATAGAAGAACTTGACCGTGCCATTAAGAGTAAAATCTGCACAATACATCTGTTGGATTTGTTGGGACATTGTGGCGCAGAAGCTGAGCAATTTAAAAGCGATCCGAGAATCAGCGATATTATGAGAATATCGTTTGAAATCGAACGAAAACGCAGCGAAGTATTACAGCTTGAGAAAAGCAAAAAGTGAAGAAAGTTGCGCTTATAGGTGATATGTTGCCGAGAAGGTTGGGATTACACGGTGCATTTGGCACACAACACGCAGATAGATAGTATTATCCAAGTGTGTAACGTCAGAACAGATGCAAATAATTATTTTTGCAAGTTAATTGCATCTTAACGTGAAAGAGAGGATACCAATGTCAGGACCGAAGACATCAAGATATACATTAACGCCGGAGCAACGTAGGATACTTGCAGAACAACGGAAAATTGAACGGCGTAAAGCTGTTGCTGCGGAAAAGATTAGAAAAGCCCAAAAACGGCTTCTTCATATCGGTGGAATGTTTAATGCTGAGAGGCAAATCGCATCTGAGTTAGTAAACAGAACGGGAAATGATAATGGCATGGCTAACCTCATTTCGGAGCTTGAGAACATGATTGCACCGATTCAGCCTTTAGTTGCCAGAACAAATTTCGATGATGTGAACTCGCTTGAAGAAACTGCAAATACAGTTTGCGATCGCCTTAAAGAAGCAGAAAAAATTGCATCAAGGATTTCATCAATTGCCGCTACCAATGAAGGAAACCTTAAAGCAAACTTATCCGAAGCAATTGATCAGGGTTTTGCTACTTCCTTTGCAGATATTAAAGAGATCAAAACTGACATTGTGGCATCGTTGCGTATTGAAACTGCAAAGAGATTGGAACAGATAAGTAAAATTGATTTTCTTCCTCATGATTACAAAAGTGAGATTAGTAGAGCAAGTACCAGACTGAATGGGATTGCAGATGAATTTTACCTAAAGAACTTCGTTGCAGTGAGCGTCAATCCCCTCATTAAGTGTGCCAACCAATTCATTGCGGAGTACAGAGAATGCAAAGCTGAATTTGATAGCCTATACACTGAATATACTGCTCTGTGCGAACATTATTACTATGTGGCTCAGGAATATGTATGTTCTCGCTCTTCCATCCAAATTCTTGAAACTGAGATTGCGAGAATAAAGAAGGCGGTTGCTAAAGATGACGAACAAGCTTATATCAGCGATTGCTTGGATGAGGTTATGGTTGAAATGGGTTACTCTGTGCTTGGCTCTCGTGAAGTTACAAAGCGAAACGGCAAAAGATTTCGCAATGAGCTGTACGCATATGGTGATGGTACAGCTGTCAATGTAACCTACTCTTCAGATGGAAAAATTGCAATGGAGCTTGGTGGCATAGATACAAGTGATCGTGTTCCCTCTGCACAGGAGGCAGACAAGCTCTGCGATTCGATGGAGCAATTCTGCGATGACTTCAAAGAAATCGAAAAAAGACTTCTCGCGAAAGGCGTTGCACTCGCAGATCGTATTTCTCTTCTTCCACCGGATGCAGAATACGCACAGATTATCAACACATCTGACTACTCTATGGAAACCGAGGCTGACACCATAAGCGTTAAAAAACAGCGCAGATCCGTCTCCAAACAAAAAGCTTTGCGGAGGGAGTAACATAAATGCAGAAGTATAAGATATGTCCATCATGCCATTCAAAAAATGAGCCAACTCTTTTAGAGTGTCTTTACTGTGAGGCTGACTTAACTCGTGTGAAGATTACAGATGAAGAAACAGAAAAGATGTTGGCGGAAAATGCAGCGGTTACTCCTGCTCCATCAGACAAAGCGGCGATGGTCCGCATTTGTGATTGCGGAGAGAAAAATCCTGCAAATGCAAGAAAATGTCAGGCTTGTGGCGAGGATATCTCGGATATTACTCCTACACCGGACGGAACGCCGGAGAATGCGACTGTTGCTGCTCCAACTTATGTTTTGAGTAGTCTTGATGGACAGTACGCCTATAAAGTCTCTGCCGGTGAAACTGTAATTGGCAGAGAAAACACCATGAGTGATTATTTGGCAGCTAAAAGCTATGTGAGCCGCGCTCATGCCAAGCTAACTATAGAGGACGGTAAATTTTATATCGAAAATCTCAGCGTAACAAATTTCACATTTGTGAATAATAAGAAGATCGTCGGAAAGACTGAACTGAAAAACGGGGATGAGCTGGGACTTGGTGGGACAAATATCAACGGTAAATGCCAGTCAGAGGCAGCTTACTTCTTAGTGAGGATTGACCAATGTATGTAGCACGGGTCTTATACCCTGTTGAAGTTCTCGGTCCCGGTAAGAGAATAGGAATATGGTTTTGTGGCTGCCCAAGGAGATGCAAAGGATGCAGCAATCCTGAGTTGTGGGAATTTCAGAATCGATATTATACCTCTCCGCAGCTCGTGTGTGATCTTATTAAGCAAATAGCGCAAGATCATCCGATTGATGGTTTCACAATTACAGGCGGCGATCCACTGTATCAGGCTGACGACTTGCAGCAATTGATAACGCTTCTAAAAAACATCTCCGATGATATTCTCGTCTATACCGGTTATTCTATCGAAGAACTTGATATGAAGCAACTTGAGGGTGTGTCCGTGCTTATAGACGGTGAATACATTGAACACAGGAATACCAATTGCGTTTTGCGAGGTTCGGATAACCAAAGGATCCATATTCTTGATCAAGAACTCAAAAAGAAATACTGCAATTATCTGGGCACAGCAAAGAATCAGATACAAAATTTTATGACTTCTGACGGCGTGATATCCGTTGGTATCCACAAGCCAAACTTTATGAACGAACTGCAAAAGGCAGTATCCGGAAAGGGGTTAGTATGAGCGATTACATATCAAAATGGCATAAAGAGCTTGGCATTTTTTCTAAGATAAAACCTCTCATCATCTTAGAAGGAAATGTTCTTGACTCCTATCAATATCCCGAAGACGGCAGTACACCGAAGGGCAGCATTTTGCGCTTGCCCGAATATCTGCACTTCTATTTCAAAGACATGGGGTATCAAAACATCGTATTCTATGATAGCCTCCGTGGTTTTTATAATACTTGTGAAGAAGGCTACCTTGATAGTTTCGCGAAGCTGGCTGAGTGTTCTGCTTCACAGGGGTACATAAAGTCTGAGTTCAAAGGTAGCAGCAAGAACGACGCAGCAGCCAATATCGTAAGAAAAACACTTTCACAAAACAAAGAAGCAACTGTGATCGTAATGGATTTCGCTTCTCGTTATATTACTTCTCCTGACAACATGGAGCAGAGCGAAGTGGATAGCTTTACTGTACTGCTTCAGGCTTCTCTTGATGCAAAAGATGTTCGTACCGAGAGCAACGGTGTTCTTAAAAATCTTCTGGTTCTGATTACAAACAAGGCTAACGATATTCCAGCTTGGTTTTACTTGCAGAATCCAAATGTCAAGATGATCACACTTTCATCCCCTTCAAAGGAAGAGCGTGAAGCACTTGTGAAAAGTCCAAACTTCCCAAGCTTCTTTGCCGGTGAAGTTTATATGCAGGACAGTGCTTACTACAACGATCATCCAGAGGAACTTGAAAAAATTCAGGACAAGTTTGTTGCGCTTACAGAAGGATTTAGCTTTACAGAAATCAATGGTCTTCGTAGACTTTGCAAAAACGAGAAGATCAGAATGCAAGACTTCTGCGATGTTATCGATCTTTATAAGTACGGTATTCGTGAAAATCCTTGGAAGAGCCTTGACTTAGCTGAAATCCGCAACGCTAAAACTGACTTTGAAAACCGTGTTAAGGGACAAGACTATGCTATTACAAAGACTCTCGATGTGATCAAAAGAGCCGTGACCGGAATGTCCGGACTGCAAGGCTCATCTCATACCAGACCTAAAGGCGTTCTGTTTTTTGCGGGTCCTACCGGTACAGGTAAAACAGAGACAGCTAAAACACTTGCTGAGATCCTGTTTGGTGACGAGAACTGCTGCAAGCGCTTTGATATGAGTGAATACGGACAGAGCCATAGCGATCAGAAGTTACTTGGTGCGCCTCCCGGATATGTCGGATATGAGGCTGGTGGTCAGCTCACGAACGCTGTGAAAAAGAATCCGTTCTCCATCCTCCTGTTTGACGAGATTGAAAAAGCCCATCCGTCCATTTTGGACAAGTTCCTTCAGATCCTTGAAGATGGTCGAATGACAGACGGGCAAGGAAATACCGTGTATTTCTCTGAGACTATTATTATATTTACGAGCAACCTTGGTATTTTCACGATGAATGAGAATGGCCAACGAGAAGCAAATGTAACAAGTGATATGCCGTATCAGGAGATGTCAGTTCGTGTTAGAGAGGCAATCGAAGATTATTTTAAGCTTCAATTGGGACGCCCTGAGATTCTTAACCGAATTGGCGAAAATATTGTTGTTTTTGATTACATTCGCCCTGATGTTGCCAAACTTATACTTTCTTCTCAGGTCAACAAGATCGTCAAGAACCTATCTGTTGAAAAGCACATTGCACTGACAATCTCTGGCGATGCAGTGAGCATCCTGACTGAACAAGCCCTCAACAACTTGGCAAATGGCGGTAGAGGTATTGGCAATGTGGTCGAAAACCTCTTGATCAATCCTCTGTCCAGATACTTGTTTGATAATGAGATATTTGACAATGCTACAGTAAGAATTGATAACATAGATGTGACGGTTAATCCACCATCATTGGTTTGTACAAAGGAGTAAGACATGAACATCATAGCAATTACTCAAAAAGGTCCAAACAAAGCCGAGAATGAGGATCGAATAATCGTCGGAAAAAACATTATAGCGGAAGGCATTTTGCAGAGTCAGCTTACAAATGGCATTATTGCCGTTGCGGATGGTGTCGGAGGAAACAACGCTGGTGCTGTAGCCTCTCATTATGTTGCAAAGCAACTTTCCACACTGAATACTGTTTCTGAAAATGACCTTACGAGAATCAATGAGGAATTGCTATCTCTTTCATTAGAGTGTTCAGCTTACGAGAATATGGCAACTACTCTTTCTGGCGTTGCATCTTTTAACGGAGCTACACAAGTGTTCAGTATAGGTAATACTCGGGTTTATCTGTTGCAAGGAAAAAAATATCTCAAGCAATTGACAACAGATGACACCACATTGAACTACCTTCTTGCCACTGGACAACTATCTCCTGAAGAAGCCGAATCATTTGATAGGAAAAATGAGATTACAGCTTGTTTTGGTGGCGGTGCGGCACACCTATTTAAGATGAAATGTAGCACCATTGAATCCTTGTCATCTCCTTTCATGATGACTTCTGATGGAATCCATGATTATATCTCTATTGATCTCATGGAGGATATTATTGCCGAGAATGGCATAACTGTCTTGGCTTGTGAAGCAATGATTTCCGCTGCTCGTGACGCAGGATCGAAGGACGATATAAGCATTGTGATAGGAGAAATATAAATGGGACTTAGATTTAGAAAAAGTGTTTCACTGTTTCCCGGTGTGAAACTAAACTTTGGAACTACGGGTATGTCTGTAAGCACCGGCGTACCAGGCTTCAGAAAAACTTTCCATACAAGCGGCAGAGTTACAACAAGTGTCGGTATTCCCGGAACGGGGTTATACTATGTTGACACGAAGAACACAAAAAAACAGTCGGATCGACGCACATCACAAACTCAGTCAAGCCGTTCTACGGATAGTTCCCTTAATCAGCGACATGACACTTCTGCTGGCAGCCAAGCCAGTTACGATGTATGGGATGCATATTCCTCCGCAAACGAAGAAGCAGATCATGTCGTGCATACACCCGTGAATCAAGTGGAGTATTCAACTGAGCATGATAGTGTGCCTGAAACAGTTCAGCTTGATACGGCATCTCTAAAGTCAATTCATAAATCAAGCGATGATTCTGTTGATTGGACTGAAGTTCTGGTTTCTCCGTTACCGCCAGATGAATCCTACAATCAGGGGATGTGGCAGTATTATCATTCTATGGCTTCTAAAGTCCTATCCGGCGATATTGATACATATTTACAGTTGATTTATGAAGTAAACCCACTTGATGACCTCCTTGCATACGGGGGAAATTTTGAGTTTGGAACTGATAATCCGAGTAAGATCGAAGTTGAGTTCACCGTAAATGAAAACGCTTTAAGCTCATCTAAACGACAGTTAAGTGCAACGGAGTACAACAATCTTTTGCAAGACTATATTTGCAGTGTGTGTATCCGCATTGCGCGTGATATGTTTGCTCTTCTCCCTGTAGCACATACTCTCGTCCATGCTGTGTTAAGTAGTAACACGATCATCTCAGTAGATTTTGATCGTGTAAATCTGTCTAAGGTCAAATTTGGATATATTGATCCTTCAGACACGCTTTCACTGTTCAAACACAACATGAATTATAACGACGGATCCGGTTTTGCTCCTGTCGCCAATCTTGAATAAGGAGGATAAACATGGGATTCAGATATAGAAAAAGCATCAATCTCGGTGGTGGTTTCAGAATCAATCTCAGCAAGTCTGGTATCGGATATAGCTGGGGTGTAAAAGGCTATAGAGTAACCAAAACCGCAAAAGGAACTACACGCACGACTGCATCAATTCTGGGTACTGGAATTTCATATGTTCACGAAACCGGAAAGGCAAATAATCGCTCATCACAGCGAAATACAAATCCCGGTCAGCAACCCGTTCCGGCTATTCACCGTGCGCAGCTTACCGGCAAAGTCGTAAATATCTTCAAACAGATATTTGTGAATTGCCTGCAAGGTCGAGAATTTACCTGCTGGCAGGGCATCAAGCACGCCGTTTTCAAACAGTTCTACCGCCTTTTCCTTGCTGATGCGTTCTTCTTCCCGGGCAAGATCGGTGGAGCTTGTCAGCCCCAATTTGTTTTCAACGCTCATCCGACTGTCACTTCGACCTTTTTACCGCTGAAGGCCACGCCGTATTTATAAATCGTCCTGACCCCGGCTG
>OHOI01000982.1_pt1 | contig 10858 bp, 10 predicted proteins | sample 1569781 | NCBI WGS metagenome assembly OHOI01 (sample SAMEA3879587, study PRJEB24766) | human gut metagenome | biome: human-associated habitat; feature: feces | place: USA | collected 1985/1987 | reverse complement strand
AATTAATCCTCTGCGATAGCACCAACAGGGCACTGACCTGCGCAGGAACCGCAGCTGATGCACTTATCTGCATCGATTTCAAACTTTCCGTCGCCCATGCTGATAGCGCCAACGGGGCACTGTGCCTCACAAGCTCCACATGCTACACAAGCATCACCAATAACAAATGCCATAATCTTTTCCTCCTATTTTGCGTGTATCAAATCTCTTGTTTGATACAAATTTATCAATATAACCACTTGTATTGTAATATAAATGGGCTTTGAATACAAGACTTATTTAGTATTTTTTATCAATAGTTACAGTTGCTTATTTATATTTATTGAACTCCAGAATCTTCTTCGCGTTCTGGATCCTCTCTTCGGTGGGCGGTTCTACACCCTCAAGCTTGTACGGAATCCCCAGTTCTTTCCACTTGTACTCACCCAGAGTATGGTAGGGAAGAACTTCTACTTTCATGACGGTATCCAGAGTATCAATAAATTCTCTTGTCTTTTTCAGGTATTCGTCATTGTCAGTAATTCCGGGCACCAGTACATGACGGATCCACATGGGAATACCCTGCTCGGAAAGGTATCTTGCGCAGTCTAGAATATTCTTGTTGGTATGGCCGGTTAGCTTCTTGTGTTCTTCATCATCAATATGCTTGATGTCCAACATGACGAGATCAGTATATTTCAGTAATTCATTGAATTTGGAGAAGAAAGGCTCTTCTCTGGTAAAAGGCTGTCCGGAAGTATCAAGATTGGTATTGATGCCTCTCTCGTGGGCCTTGCGGAAAAGATCGATCAGAAAATCGATCTGTAATAAGGCTTCGCCGCCGCTGACAGTGATGCCGCCTTCTTTGCCCCAGTAGCTGCGGAAACGCTCTGCTTTATCCAGAAGCTCGTCTGCTGTCATCAGATTGTCAGTGTCGGGATTCCAGGTATCTACGTTGTGGCAATATTGACAACGCATATTGCAGCCCTTGAGGAAAATAAGATAGCGGATTCCGGGTCCGTCTACTGCGCCGAAGGATTCTAATGAGTGAATTCTGCCTTTGATCATTGTAATAATCTCCATTCTCTGCCGTGCAGGCAGCTGAGGGGTGAGTGTTACTCTTGCGAATGCAAGCATTCGAAGAGCATCCGAAAATATTTAATGGTTCTGAATAGTGTACCCAAAAAGGGAGCCGGACAATACTGCCCGGCCCCTTATGCATTCTATTATCTTACAAACCTGTAAAGACTGGATTACAGACTCTTATGGCAGGTTCTTGCGATAACGTCATCCTGCTGCTCCTTGGTCAGGCTGATGAACTTAACAGCATAACCGGATACACGGATGGTGAAGTTAGCGTACTCAGGCTTCTCAGGATGAGCCTGTGCATCTAACAGCTTCTCGGTACCGAATACGTTAACGTTGAGGTGATGAGCACCACGATCGAAGTAACCATCCATTACACGTACCAGAGTTTCTTTCTGCTCGTCAAGGTCGTGACCAAGAGCGGAAGGAGCCATGGTCTGGGTATTAGAGATACCATCCAGAGCATACTCATAAGGCAGCTTAGCTACGGAGTTCAGGGATGCAAGCAGACCGCTCTTCTCAGCACCGTAGGAAGGTGATGCACCGGGAGCGAAAGGCTTGTAAGCTTCTCTACCATCAGGCAGAGCACCGGTAGCCTTACCGTATACAACGTTAGAGGTAATGGTCAGTACGGAAGTGGTAGGCTCGGAATTTCTGTAGGTGTGGTTCTTCTTGATCTTCTCCATGAAGGTCTTCAGCAGCCATACAGCGAATTCATCAGCTCTGGGATCATCGTTACCATACTTAGGGAAGTCGCCTTCGATCTTGAAGTCTACAGCACAACCCTGGTCATCACGGATAACCTTAACCTTAGCATACTTGATAGCGGACAGGGAGTCAGCTACATGGGACAGACCTGCAATACCGGTTGCGAAGGTTCTTCTTACATCGGTATCGATCAGAGCCATCTCAGCTGCTTCGTAGTAGTACTTATCATGCATGTAGTGGATCAGGTTCAGGATGTTAACATACAGAGATGCACACCAGTCAAGCATGATGTCATATTTATGCATAACTTCGTCGAAATCAAGGTACTCGGAAGTGATAGGAGCGATTTCGGGACCGCACTGCATATGCTTGCCGTTCTTGTCCAGATGCTTCTCATCCTTACCACCGTTGATAGCGTACAGTAAGCACTTAGCCAGGTTAGCACGAGCACCGAAGAACTGGATCTCCTTACCGGTCTGAGTAGCGGATACGCAGCAGCAGATGCTGTAGTCATCACCCCAGATAGGCTTCATAACGTCATCGTTCTCGTACTGGATGGAAGAAGTATTTACAGAAATCTTAGCTGCGTACTTCTTGAAGTTATCAGGCAGAGCGCTGGAGTACAGAACGGTCAGGTTCGGCTCGGGGCTGGGTCCCATGTTCTCCAGAGTATGCAGGAAACGATAGTCGTTCTTGGTAACCATATGACGACCATCCATGCCGATACCACCAACTTCCAGAGTAGCCCATACAGGGTCGCCGGAGAACAGCTGGTTGTAAGAAGGAATACGAGCGAACTTAACCATACGGAACTTCATGGTCATATGGTCGATCAGCTCCTGAGCTTCCTTCTCGGTCAGGGTGCCTTCTTTTAAGTCTCTCTCAATATAGATATCCAGGAAAGTAGAGATACGTCCTACGGACATAGCTGCACCGTTCTGGGTCTTGATAGCTGCCAGGTAACCGAAGTATAACCACTGGATAGCTTCCTTAGCGGTGGTAGCGGGACCGGAAATATCGTAGCCGTAAATCTTAGCCATTTCCTTCATGCCCTTCAGAGCCTTGATCTGATCAGCGATCTCTTCTCTCAGGCGGATGATGTCCTCGGTCATAACGCCGGTACCGCAGTTCTTCTTATCCTCTTCCTTTTTCTGGATCAGGAAATCAATACCGTACAGAGCAACTCTTCTGTAGTCGCCTACGATACGTCCACGACCATAGGTATCGGGAAGACCGGTAACGATATGGGTATGACGAGCAACCTTCATCTCATCGGTATAAGCATCAAATACTGCCTGGTTGTGAGTCTTGTGGTACTCGTTGAAGATTTTGTCATATTTAGCGTTTACTTCGTAGCCATAGGTGCTTGCAGCCTGCTGAGCCATCTTGATACCACCATAAGGCATGAATGCTCTCTTTAAAGGCTTGTCTGTCTGCAGACCAACGATCTGCTCCAGATCCTTCATAGATTCATCAATATAGCCAGGGCCATAAGCGGTCAGACTGGATACGACCTCTGTTTCGCATTCCAGAACGCCGTTATGCTCACGCTCTTCCTTCTGTAACTCCTGAAGTCTGCCCCAAAGTTTATCAGTTGCTTCGGTAGGTCCCTCCAGGAAGCTCTCATCTCCATCATACGGAGTGTAGTTGGTCTGGATGAAGTTACGTACGTTGACGTCTACATCCCAATGGCCATCTTTTTTAAAGCTTCTCCATGCTTCTGCCATGAAAATTTACCTCCTTCTGGTAAAAACAATTAATATTATCAACTGAGAGTACCGGTTTCACTGGTATCCCAAGCTGTTTCTTTACGATAAAAGTGTACTACCTGACAAGGGTAAGTGTCAACCTTTTTAGGAATTGTTCCGAGTTTTGTACATCAGCTCTGACATGAAATAAAAGATGAGCTGCGAAGCGGCGCCATTTGCGAAGCAAATGCTTTTATGAATGTGGTGTGCGGCAGAGCTGATCTTCGGGGAAGAACAAATGCGGATGTACAAGAATAATCTTGCCTTATTCCGGGGAAAGTATTATACTAAAAAAGCCTTATACGGCAGAAAGGAGACCGATATGACCGGAGTAACAAAAGACATGACCATTGGCGAGATCTTACGTGCCAATCCTGAAGTAGCTCCCGTACTCCTCGATGCAGGAATGCATTGCCTGGGATGCCCTGCTTCACAGGGAGAGACCCTGGAAGAGGCAGCTATGGTACATGGTATTGATGTAGATGAGCTTATGAAAGTGATCGAGGAGCTGTAAGCTTTGGATGTCTGTTTTGGAAACATCGCCTGACCGGGGCACACAGGTGAAACAAAGTATTTATGGAATTTCATAGCTCAGATTTCCGCGCAATCGAAATGTGTCCGCCGATTGCGCGGATTTGAGAAATCAAAAGAATTCAAGGAATTCAGATCATCGGCCTTTGGCCGTCTTTTTTTGCCTTTTTCCCTTAGATATTATCTGATCCGATATTATGAAGTATGACTAGCACGGTAGATTCTTTCAGGGGAGGCTAATCCTGTGGTACTTTCAGTTCCCAGCCTGAATGAATCAGAGCAGGATTGCGGATCAGTTCCCGGTTCAGGGAAACGATTTCAGCCACGGAGCAGCCGCATTTTCTGGCGATTGCCCAGAGGGTGTCGCCCTGTCTGACGATGTATATCCCGCTTTTCTTATTCTCAGGCAGGACAGCATCGGGAGTGCCGCCTGTGATAGGCGCTCCGCTTTGGGGAATCTTAAGCTGCCAGCCGGCGTGAATCCGGTTCGGGTTCTTGATCCGGTCACTGTTGGCTGCCACGATCTCGGTTATGGAGCAGTTGTATTTTCTGGCGATTGCCCAGAGAGTGTCACCTGCCTGTACGGTATAGGTCATATAGGAGGTGGTGTTTTTCACGACAGGAGAGGGATTCTCACGGTCAGCCTTTTCCTCGGAGCCGCTGTCAGTACTTTCCTGTTCGGTGTCAGCATTCACATCATAGTAGAGCTTCAAAGTCACGATATCCTCCAGACTGCTGATCTTCTTTAACGTTCCGCTGGCGGTGGAGATTGCCGGATTGTAGGTAAAGCCTTCATAGGTTTTCGGCGTTGCTGTGACGGTATCACCTGTCTTCCCTGCGGAATGTTCTGTTTCCGCCAGCGTGTAGCCGCTGCCGTCCGTCTTGTAGTGCTCCACGGTATAATTGATCGTGTTTCCGGAGATGATGGGAGTCGTGTTTTGCGTCCATTTTGCGTAGAACGTTTTATTTCCCGTATCGGTACCTGTGATCTCTGTGACGGGTGAACCGGAAAAGTTGCTGTCTGCGTACCAGCCGTCAAAGCGGTATCCCTCGCGGGTAATATCATTGGTGGTAGGAAGAACTGCCCCGGTGCCGTAAGTGTAGCCGGTTACTTCTTTTCCGCTGGCAATCGTACCGCCGTCTGTCTGCAGCGTTACGGAATAGGTGGAGAGTTCCCATTTTGCCTTGAGGGTCATAGTGCATTTGACTGTATCCGTGTCAAAGTTCCATTTTGTTTCCGTACCGTTGTTATCATAATACCAGCCTTCAATACTATGCCCCTCATTGGTGGGAACGGGATCCGGTGCGGTGAGTGCCGCTCCGTCCTTACTCCAATTCACTTTCTGTGTGCTGGGCTGATCCCCATTGTTTGGGTCAAAAGTGATCACGAGCATGCCGTTCAGGGTAGCACCGCTGAAATCACCGTCTAAAACCGTACCATCATTGTTCGTAATCGCACCGGTGAATGTGCCGCCGTTAATGGTACCACTGCTCTCATTTATGACCTCATTCTTGAATGTGCCCTTCCGGATGGTGCCGTTGTTGGTCACTTTATCCTGGAACTTAGTGCTGCCGGCGGCACCCTCACTGCCGGTGATCGTGCCGCTGCCGTACTCGTTACCGTTTGTCACTGTGCCGGCCATTTCGCCGCCGTCAGCATTCAGGATGCCAACGTTTGTTACATCTGTGTAGATTTTTGCGTTGCCGCTTATAGTAAGAGTAGTCTCCTGACTGGAAGTGTTGTATACAGAGCTTGTATCATTCGGATTATCAGGATCACCGATCGTGCCCCCTGTCATGGTGAACTGATTACTGTTCCGCACTCCGCCACCTGAAGCATACTGACCGTCGGGGCTGGTGCAGCCTTTAATCATACCGTCTGACATAATAAAGGTTCCATTGTTGCAAACACCGCCGCCCCCAAATGCTACTGTCGTGCATGTACTGATTGTTCCACCGCGCATTTGAAAGGTGCCGTGGTTTATTACACCGCCACCATCGTTATTTGCGATGCAGTTGTGGATATTAGAGCTGGTAGCCATGACGAATGTGCACCCCGAGGTGACATACACGCCGCCGCCTAGCTGGGCCGCACAGCCGATAATACTTCCGCTCGTCATGATGAATGTGCCGCTTTTTCCGGTGTCAGAGTCTTTGCCAAGGTATACACCGCCGCCTCGACTCCTTGCCGAACATCCGACGATGCTGCCACCGGCCATGGTCAGTGTACCGCCGGCAACAAGCACACCGCCGCCGTTATTCTGATCACCGCCACCGCCTGTAATAACTCCACCGGAGACAATTTCCGAGCCATCTTTGTCCAGTTCCCACATATCAATGTACCAGAACTGATATTTACAGTGCGGGTTAAAGGTGTGTTGTGTGGTTGTGTTCCTGTCCTGAATCGTCAGATCGCCGCCCGACTCTACCTTGATTACGCTGAAGCCGCCGGTCATTTTCAGTACATTACCGTTCAAATCCAGCGTCACAGTGCGGTTAACTGTCAGAGTACTGCTGATTTCAACATCACCCTTCAGTGTGATCCCGGAAATACTGCTATCTGCCAGTGCGGCCGTCAATTCCTCTGCTGTCGCCACTTCCTTCACACCGTTTGCGACCGGCAGTGCTGCGTACAGTCCGTTCAGAATCGCTGCAGCTTCATTTCCCGATATACTTTCTGGGGAACTCAGCTCCTCTGTGGATGTCGGGGGATTCGTCAACTGTCCGGTTTCTGCTGCCGATACCGGCGTGGAGACCAGAGAAAATACCATGGAACTGCAAAGCAGCGCCGCATAGAACCGAATTTTTTGCTTTTTCATGATTTTTTTTCCTCCCGTTGTTGTGATGCGTTTCCTTTTCCCGTGCCTTGTCTGCGGTGTTCTCTTTCCCGAAGTCTGATACACAGCACAGTGATCATGACCGCCGTGGCGAAAGAAATTACCCCCACCAGCACATAACCGCCGGCGTCTTCATGCAGCAGGATAGAACCGTACATTCCCCGGGCGGTGATCTGCGTCTGGCCGGCTGCAGTGTGCACCGTTCCCACAAGGAACGCAGACAATGCCGTGCACAGGGCAGACAGCCGGCAGATCCCGCGGCGCTTCTTCCGGCGATATTTTTCATGCACCCGTTTTTTCACCAGTTCGACCCGCTTTTCTGTATCATACATATCGTTGAAAACCTCCCTTCGGAAAGTAAAGTCATAAAATACATATGCCTTTCATCTAATTAGGTACAAAAAAGCGAAAAAACTCTCACCTGAAAATCAAATTTTTTCAAAAAAACAGGAGCTGCCGACAGCAGCTCCGCAAAAGACAGGATTCAGTTGTGATTCTGGGTAAGGCGGCGGGTGATCAGTTTCCCTGCCGTCAGGATCAGCACAGGCAGAATGTATGCGATATACTGTATCGCACCGCCATAGGCGATCAGAAGATTATAAATTGCATGAAAAGTGATGGCTGCCCCGAGCAGACCGCAGGTTCCGGCGATCTTCAGCCAGGTGCGCTGCCATACATACGCCAGTCCACCGCCGACGATGGCACCACAGATTACGTGCATGGCACCCGTTCCAATGCCCCGGAAAAAGATAAAGGAAAAATGTCCGGCTCCGTTTTGAATCAGATAGCAGACATTCTCAAAGGTGGCAAAGGAAAGTGCAACGATGATGGCAGCATTTTTTATCGGCACCGGTTCAGGCTCAAATACAAGAAGATAAAAGAGCAGCGGCAGGAGTTTCATCACTTCCTCTACCACAGGTGCGATCTCCGCAGTGGCGGCAATCGTATCTGCTGCGTAAAGAGCGGCAAAGAAGGTATTGATGTAAGCGGAGAGCAGGCATGCCCCCATTCCTGCAAGACAGCACAGAAAGAATTTGGTCTGCCGCCTACCCATGCACAGGGCGGCGATCAACAGGGGTGAGGCCATACAGATAAATACATTTTCAATATAGGTCATGTCCGCACCGCCTTTCCTGTGGCAGGCAGCAGCCCGAAAAGGCAGAACGTCAGCAGAAGATCACACCAACAATAGGGACTGAAGATAGAGTCGCCCGGCCAGAAGCAGCCGGAGGTCCACAGAGCGTATTCTACCGCAACATAGCAGAGGATTCCGATGTGAAAATACCGCAGGTTCCGTCCTTTTCCCGTCTGTGTCTCTGCGTAGACAAGACCGTGGATGGAACGATAGGAGACAAGGATCATCATGCCGCACCAGAGCAGGTTGGAGAGAATGTCACCAAAGGTACAGTAAAATGCGCACAACGGAACTCCAATCAGCGGAGCCAGCAGGGATTTCCGACAGGAAAAGCTTCTTTCCTCCGGGGAGGAGAGAGTATATTGTAGGAGATAGAGAAAAATAACGCTGGAGACCCAGCCGAATTCCGATACATAAAAGATCCGTGGTGTTTCGGAAAACAACAACAGATACAATGTCCAGTACAGGGAGCCCAGTGCGAAACAGCCATAAAAGCAAATCAGCAGAAAATATGACAGTGTCCGATGTCTCAGATAACGAATGCCGCTCAGACAGAAGCCCAGCAAAGTAACAGAAAATTGCAAAAGATTAATGATCAATTCCATTGGCGCGGTCCCCCCTCTGCTCTGCCTGCTCTTCTTTGTCCAACAGATGGACACGAAAACACAGGATCGTCACGCATACGCCGAGAAGAAATGAAAGCAGCCCTATTATGATATATTCGGGTGCAGCACCTCCGCCGAGGATCGTTGCCGCCGTTTCATATCCGGAGGAAATCCCCGGCACCATTTGCCCGGAAATCCCGGACATGACAAAGGAAGCCCCGAAGATCACAGCAAGGCATGCCGCTATGCAGGAAATAGCAACGATCCGCCGCTGTTTCCGCCTTTTTTGTCGCTCTTTTTCCGCAATCCTTCGTCGGACTTCTGCGATCCGTTCCTCATGACTCCGCATTTGTTATTCCCTCCCGTTCCAATAATCCCCGCAGACGCTCTTTTCCCCGGTACATTATATTAGTGATCTGCTTCACACTTTTTCCCATAACTTCAGCGACCTGCCGGTAACTCATACCCTCAAAATAGGTCAGATAAAGAGCTTCTCTGTAATCCGGATGCAGTTCACCCATGCATAAATGCAGGATCTGATTTCGTTCTTTTGTCCGGATCACCTCATCCACCAGTTTCCCACCTTCCGGCTCTTTGGTCAGATCATCAAGACAGAAGTGATGTCGCCGGATGCTTTTATGGCGCAAAGCCATATGCCGTGCCGCTTTATACAGGTAAGCCCTGAATCCGCCATCCCGGATATGGGGCCTTTTGGCGAACAGGTAGGAAAATACTTCTATCATCAGGTCCTCTGCCTCGTGAACGTCATGCAGATAGCCGTTGATGTATAAGGTCAGTGGATTGTCGTATTTTCTCATCAATTCTTCCAGCCCTGTTTCATCGCCGCTTAAATATTGTCGGTATAATTCTTCGTCGGAAATCATATCGTGTACATCCTTTCCACTGTAACCGGCGTTTTGACCCTTTGTAATTCCGAATGTGTATGGAATTGCGTAAGCTACATTGCAACGGAGCAATTCATGTATTAAATTTTATTATATGCGAATAAGACTATATTTTCAAGTTACGCGTTTCCCAGCTTCTTTTCTACAGACTCTCGCTGGGAGAGACAGGTATAAAACAATCATAAAAATAAGAAAGTCCCCACAGAGTGGGAACTCTCCTGAATGTTATGATCGGTTGTTACATTGAAGTATTAGAAAGACGCTGTAAAGCATGTTCGGCGATCAGTGTGGAACAATGTTCCTCAAGAAAAGTAAGGCTTGCCGGTGTGGAACGCTTGGGAATACCGTATTCAGAGATGACATTGCAGACACGGTCGAAGACCTCGCGATCTTCTTCGCCCTGCGTCAGGATCAGATAATACCCGTCGGTACCCTCTTCGTGATACAGAGTGCTGAGCCCATGATAATGACCGGCAGCCACGACGGCAGCGTTGATTACCTGATTCAGAGTATCCATACGGAACAGGCGGGATCTGACAGCATCGTTTTCCTCGGGAGCGGGAGCGGCGGGAGTCTCGGCTGCAGCCTCCTCATTTTGGATACGGCGGAACAGATCCAGAACCTCGTCTGCCGTGCTCTCATCACTGTCATCATCACTGTCTTCCGTAACGGAAGGTGCAAAGCGGGAAAAACGGGTGTCCAGTTCTTCTGGATCTTCCACTTTGGTAATGATCAGTACGATACAATCCGCATTCAGAGGGATGGCTTCAATCATCAGGGGAATATCCTCTGCTTCGAAGCCAAATTCAAAATTGGCCTGCTGCATCATATCACGGAACAGAGATTTAGCTTTTTCTGTGCCGTAGGCAAGTTCACTTATTTTTAATTCGCGGCTGGCGAGATCCTCACGGGTCAGGGTGCAGCGAATCTGATTTTCATTTACTTTTTCTATTTTCATGCGACAACACTTCCTTTCTGCTTTCGCATTGGTATGGTATATAGCTTATACTTTCCCTATATTTTAGTCAATAGAAGCTATTCACAGTTTAAAAAAATTTAATAAAACATCTTGTCAAATAGCAGGCTGCAGTGTATAATCCGACCTATAGATGCCTCTGATACTCCGGTACGGAGAGGAGGTCGACAGTTTTCCATTTTTTCTTGTTGATTTACCAGGGAACGATTCGTTCCAGTTCATCCCCTTTTTTATTTTATGATGCAGATGGCTGTTAATGTATTTGGGAAGGATAGGTTATGCTGATCTGTAAAATATAGTATGGAGATGTCTTACAGGCATATACGTGTCTGGTCATAATATTTCAAC
>OHOI01000966.1_pt1 | contig 11053 bp, 10 predicted proteins | sample 1569781 | NCBI WGS metagenome assembly OHOI01 (sample SAMEA3879587, study PRJEB24766) | human gut metagenome | biome: human-associated habitat; feature: feces | place: USA | collected 1985/1987 | reverse complement strand
ATGGGTTGTGTAATGATGAGAGTATGTAATCTTGATACATGTCCTGTAGGTGTTGCAACACAGAATCCTGAACTTCGTAAGAGATTTACAGGAAAACCTGAATACGTTGTCAACTTTATGAGATTTATAGCAGAAGAACTTCGTGAATACATGGCAAAACTTGGTGTGAAGACAGTTGATGAACTTGTCGGAAGAACAGATTTACTCGAACAGAGAGATGTTCCTGGCAGCGGACGTTCAAAGAATGTTGATCTTTCACAGATTCTTGATAATCCATATATTAAGGAAGCTGCAAAGATTCATTACGATAAGAAAAATGTATATGATTTCCAGCTTGAAAAGACAGTTGATGAGAAAGTTCTCTTGAAGAAATTTGCAACGGCACTTGATGAAAAACAGAAGAGAAGTGTTGAGGTAGATGTAAATAATACAGACCGTGCAGTCGGTACTCTTCTCGGTGCTGAGATTACAAGAAGATTTGGTGAGACACTTGATGAAGATACATTTACAGTAAAATGTAACGGTGCCGGCGGACAGAGCTTTGGTGCATTCATACCTAAGGGACTTACGCTTGAACTTGTCGGCGACAGCAATGATTACTTCGGAAAGGGCCTTTCAGGCGGTAAACTTATTGTATATCCGCCTACAGGATGTGCTTATAAAGAAGATGAAAATATCATCATAGGTAATGTTGCACTTTATGGAGCTACAAGCGGTAAAGCATTTATCAATGGTGTTGCCGGAGAGCGTTTCTGCGTAAGAAATTCAGGTGCTACAGCGGTTGTAGAGGGTTGTGGTGACCATGGATGTGAATACATGACAGGCGGCCGTGTGGTTGTACTTGGCAGAACAGGAAAGAACTTTGCAGCAGGTATGAGCGGCGGTATCGCATACGTTCTTGATGAAGATACAAGCCTTTATAAGAGAATGAATAAACAGCTTGTATCAATTGAACCTGTAACAGATAAGTATGATGTACTTGAATTAAAAGATTTGATTACAGAACATGTTGCATATACAAATTCAAAGAAAGGCAAAGAAGTTCTTGATAATTTTGGTGAATACCTTCCAAAGTTCAAGAGAATCATACCTCACGATTATAAGAAGATGTTAAATACAATAGTCCAGATGGAAGAAAAAGGACTTAGCAGTGAGCAGGCTCAGATAGAAGCATTTTATGCGGCTACAAAGTGATGTGCACAGCCGAGGCACACATCACATCGGTTCGTTTGATGGAAAGGAGATACGTATGGGAAAGCCAACAGGATTTTTAGAATATGAGCGAAAAGAAGCAAAAGCTGTTTCGCCAAAAGAGAGAATAAAGAATTTTAATGAGTTTCATACACCACTTTCAGAGGCAGAGCAGAGATGTCAGAGTGCAAGATGCATGGACTGCGGTGTTCCGTTCTGCCAGTCAGGAATGAATATTAAAGGAATGACGTCAGGATGTCCTTTAAACAATCTTATTCCTGAATGGAATGACCTTGTATACACAGGAAACTGGGAGCAGGCATATAACAGGCTTCATAAGACAAGTAATTTCCCTGAATTTACAAGTCGCGTGTGTCCTGCACTCTGTGAGAAAGCATGTACATGTGGTCTTAATGGTGATGCAGTCTGCACGAAAGAAAATGAAATGGCTATTATTGAACATGCCTATGCTAATGGCTGGGCAGGTCCAAAGCCTCCAAAGGTAAGAACCGGCAAAAGAATAGCGGTTGTAGGTTCAGGTCCTGCCGGACTTGCAGTTGCAGACCAGCTAAATACGAGAGGACATAATGTTACAGTATTTGAAAGGGCTGACAGAATTGGCGGACTTTTAAGATATGGCATTCCTAATATGAAGCTTGAAAAACATATTATAGACAGAAAACTTGAAGTTATGAAAGCTGAAGGAATTGAGTTTGTAACAGAAGCAAATGTCGGAGAAAAAATCAAGGCAAAAAAGCTTGTTGATGAGTATGATGCAGTTGTACTTGCATGCGGAGCTTCTAATCCAAGAGATATCAATGCTCCGGGAAGGGATGCCAATGGAATTTATTTTGCCGTAGATTTTCTTAAAGCAACTACAAAGAGCCTTCTCGATTCTGATTTGAGCGATGGCAAATTTATATCAGCAAAAGATAAAAATGTTATTGTAATAGGTGGCGGTGATACAGGCAATGACTGTGTCGGAACATGTATAAGACATGGCTGCAAATCAGTTACACAGCTTGAGATGATGCCTAAGGCACCTGATACAAGAAGAGAGAGTAATCCATGGCCACAGTGGCCGCTTGTATGCAAGACTGATTACGGTCAGGAAGAGGCAATAGCGGTATTTGGACATGATCCACGAATTTATACAACAACAGTAAAAGAATTCAAGAAAGATAAAAAAGGAAATCTTGAGAAAGTTGTTGTTATAAGCCTCGAGTCCAAAGTTGACGAGAAAACTGGAAGAAGAATGATGGTTCCTGTAGAGGGAACAGAGAAGGAACTTCCTTGTGAGCTTGTTCTTATTGCCGCAGGATTTCTTGGAACACAGAAATATGTCACAGATGCATTTGGTGTTGAACTTACTGAACGTACAAATATCAAGACAGAAGAAGGAAAGTTTGCAACAAATGCAGCGGGTGTATTTACTGCCGGTGACTGCCATACAGGTCAGTCTCTTGTTGTAAAGGCTATCCGTCAGGGCCGTGATTGTGCAAGAGAAGTAGATAAATATCTGATGGGATATACAAATCTTTAAAAAATAATATAGCAAAACAGATGCTGCCGCTTTGATAAAAAGTGGCGGCATTTTCGGATTATCTGCCGGGGAGTGGAAATAAAATAGAAAAAATGATATTATAAATATTAATCAGAGCAATTAGTCAGATAGAGAGTTATAGTGCAAGAGGTATTGAATATGAAGAAATCGACACAGAAACTGAAAAAAATAACAAGAGTTCTTTTTGGACGTACAGCATTTGTAATAATTGCAATTCTGATGCAGTTTGCATTTTTCTTTATACTTATCAACTGGCTGTACAGATATTCTGTGCTTATACATTTATTATTTGTACTTCTTGGTATGTTTGTTGTCATACATATTTTTAATGAGGATACCAATTCGGCGTTTAAGATGGCATGGATTATACCGGTGCTTATAATACCTATATTCGGAACCATGATATATGTATTTGTTAATCTGCAGCTTGGCACTAAGATTATGAGGTCTAGACTTGCATCGATTGATAAACAGCTGCATGAGAAAGCCAAAACAAGTGATGCAGTGCTCGAAAAGCTTAAAAGTGAGCTGCACGGAGAACGAGGCGAGTTCAAGTTTGAAGAGATGAAAAAGCAGCTCATGGCTGCAGAAAAGTTTATTTTTATGGAATATTTCATAGTGACTGACAGCTATATGTGGAGAAGCATTCTTGATATATTAAAGTTAAAGGCTTCACAGGGTGTAGAAGTCCGTTTTATGTATGATGGAATGTGCTCGCTTGCATTGCTTCCATATGGATATTACAAAGAACTTGAAAATATGGGAATAAAATCAAGACCGTTTTCACAGATAAAGCCGGTCCTTTCTACAGTACAGAATAACCGTGACCATAGAAAAATACTTATAGTTGACGGCAAGACTGCGTTTACAGGCGGAATTAATCTTGCTGATGAGTATATTGATAAACTTGACAGATTCGGACATTGGAAAGATACAGCAGTTATGGTAAAAGGCGATGCTGTAAAAAGTTTTACGTACATGTTTTTGAAAATGTGGAATGTAGCCGGTAAGAAGGACAGAATTGAACAGGAAGAAATTGATAATTATATTATTAATTTTGATAAGGATGAATGTCTGAATGATTTTGATTTAAAAAATGAACTTATCCGCAGTAATGGATATGTCATTCCATATGGTGACAGCCCATTTTCATCTGAGAGAATAGGAAAACGTGTATACATTGACATATTAAACAGGGCACAGCGATATGTTCATATTATGACACCATATCTTATATTGGATGATGAGATGATTGCCGCTTTGAGATATTGTGCAGCAAGGGGCGTTGAGACAACTATAATCATGCCGCATATCCCTGATAAGGTTTATGCATATCTTCTGGCAAGGACATATTATCCGGAACTTATAAAACATGGCGTTAATATATATGAATACACACCTGGATTTGTCCATGCAAAGGAATTCATAAGTGATGACTGCCGTGCGACTGTTGGAACTGTTAATCTTGATTTCAGAAGTTTATATCTTCATTTTGAGTGCGGAGCATATATTTATAAAAATGATGTTGTGGCAGATATCGAAAATGATTATCAGAAAACACTTGAAAAATGTCAGAAGATTACAGAAGAAGATTGTAAAAAATATCCGTGGCATAAAAAACTAATAGGACAGATATTAAGACTGCTTGCACCGCTTATGTAATATATTTTACAATTTTGCGTGAAATTTAAGGCGTTTCGGTTGTTTTTAATTTTTAAATGTAGTATTATCGGATTATCACAAACTAAAGTAAAAAACAGAAGGTACATATTTAAAGGATAAAAGTTCTTATGGTACCTGGAGGAGGATGAATATGTTTACAGTGACAGTAATGTTGGATTCAGTTGAAAAGGTGCAGAGATTTGTTAGTGTAATAAGCAAGTATTCTTGCTCGTTTGATATTGAGTCTGAACACAGTTGTGTTGATGCTAAGTCAATTGTAGGTTTATTCAGCCTTGATATCAGTAAACCTCTTCATCTTACAATACAGGATGAAGGAGCAGAACTTGAAGATATTTTAAGAGATATCCAGGAATTCATGGAATATTAATTGTAAATGTAAATTGTATATAAATAGACAGGAGTGAATTATTGAAGGTTTTAAATGCGAAACTTCGTGAGAAATTTATAGAAGCACTTAAAGCTGTGCTGCCTATAGTTGCAATTGTTCTGATTTTGGGATTTACAATCGCCCCGGTTACACCGAGTGTACTTCTTTGCTTTCTGGTAGGAACTGTAATGGTAATGGCTGGAATGATGTTTTTTACATTAGGTGCGGAGATGTCAATGACGCCGATGGGAGAAAAAGTCGGTGCATGTATGACAAAAAGTAAAAAAATAGTATTCATTGTTATCATGTCATTTGTACTTGGCGTGATAATTACAATATCAGAACCTGATTTACAGGTTTTGGCTTCTCAGGTTCCATCCGTTCCCAATATGACACTTATATTGTCAGTTGCGGCAGGAGTAGGAGTCTTTTTGGCGATAGCTCTTATTCGTATGCTAATAGGAATTGCACTTCCGCCATTGCTCGCATTCTTTTACATTATAGTATTTATTCTTATGGCTTTTGTGCCTGAAAGCTTCAGGGCAGTAGCGTTTGATTCCGGTGGTGTTACGACAGGACCGATGACGGTACCATTTATAATGGCATTGGGAATTGGTATTGCTTCCATAAGAAATGATAAACATGCAGCGGATGACAGTTTTGGACTTGTTGCGTTATGTTCTATCGGACCTGTTCTTGCTGTAATGACACTTGGCATGATTTACAGACCGGCTGAGAGCAGTTACAGTGCTGCTGTGGTACCGGAAGTGGCTGATTCTGTGGAATTATGGCATCTTTTTGGGAGTGGTATGCCATCTTATATAAAAGAGATAGCAATATCAATGCTCCCTATTATAATAGTATTTGGAATTTTTCAGCTGGTTTCATTGAAACTTACAGGCAGAAGTCTCTTGAAAATCGTGATAGGACTTTTGTATACATATATAGGACTTGTACTTTTTCTCACAGGAGCAAACGTAGGATTTATGCCAGCGGGTAATTATCTTGGAAAGGTACTTGCGTCTCTTAATTATAAATGGATACTTGTCCCGATAGGTGCGTTGATTGGATATTTTATTGTTAAAGCAGAACCGGCGGTATATGTGCTTAATCATCAAGTTGAAGAAATTACAGATGGTGCAATATCAGCGAAAGCAATGGGAATAAGTCTTTCGGTCGGCGTTGCGTTGTCAGTGGCACTTGCTATGGTGAGAGTATTATGGGGGATTCCTATAATGTATTTTCTGATACCGGGATATGTGCTGGCTATAGGGATATCATTTTTTATACCAAAGATCTTTACGGCAATTGCATTTGACTCGGGAGGGGTTGCATCGGGACCGATGACGGCAGCATTCCTTCTTCCACTTGCACAGGGGGCATGTGCAGCTGTCGGAGGCAATATTGTTGAAGATGCATTCGGGGTTGTTGCAATGGTTGCAATGACGCCTCTTATTACAATCCAGATTCTCGGCGTTGTATACAAAATTAAACAGCATACGTCTAAAGGTGAAGCGGTATATGCTTATGAAGCCATGGATGAAGATGCAATTATTGAACTTTAGAAATGCACAAATAAGATTGACGGAGTGTAAATATGAGTGAATTATATCTGATGGTTACTATTATCAATCGTAATCTTACAAAAAAGTTTATGGATTTTTATACAGATACCGGACTTGAAGTATCCATGACGGCAGCGGGCAGCGGAACAGCCGCCAATGAAATACTTGATTATTTTGGGCTTGAAGGCAGTGAGAAAAGTGTATTATTTCATGTTGTGACAGATGGTAAGTGGAGTGAAGTGAAGCGAAAGCTTTCAAAAGAAATGAAGATTGACATTCCCGGAGTTGGGATTGCATTTGCAATACGGATAAGCAGTATAGGGGGCAAGAAGGCACTTAACTATCTGACATGCGGGCAGGAATTTGTGAAGGGAGATGAATCTGTATTGAAAGAGACAAAGTATGAACTTGTTGTAGTTATTGCAAATCAGGGATATTCTGAAGATGTCATGGATGCGGCAAGGAAAGTGCATGCGGCAGGAGGAACAGTTATTCATGCAAAGGGAACCGGTGCAAAAAAAGCAGAAAAGTTTCTCGGAGTTACACTTGTTCCTGAAAAGGATATGATATTTATTGTTACAAAGACAGAGAATAAGAATGATATTATGAGAGCAATAATGGATGAAGCGGGATTTGAGAGCAAAGCCAAAAGCATCGTATTTTCAATACCGGTTACAGATACGGCAGGCATGAGGCTTATGGAAGAAATAGAAGAAAGCATGCACTTGACAAATAATAATACATAATATACAATATTATGAGTGCTTTAATGTTAATAACAGGCATCGGTTGTATATTTGCGGAAGTGTCGGAATGGCAGACGAGCAAGATTCAGGTTCTTGTGTGGATTATCCACGTGTGGGTTCAAGTCCCATTTTCCGCATTAATAATGTTTTGAGAAAGTCCCGTTAAGGGGCTTTTTTCTTATCACCGGGATGGGAAATATTAAAAAATAACATTGAATTGGCGGTGCATATGGCAGTTGATTATTCGAAGATTATTACGGATATATATAAAGATATATTGAAACTGACGGATATGTTTCCTTATTTTATAATTGCAGCAGTTCTTATTACATGTTTTATATATACGATATTCAGATGGCATAAAAAATTAAAATTCGTATTGTGGTGTCTGTTTATATTTTATATTGAAGCATTATTGTGGATTACATTCTTTTCAAGGGAACCCGGAAGCAGAAGGGCAATTGATATGACATTTCTGTATACATGGGGATATACGGCTCAGGAACATGCTTTTTTTATAGAAAATATAATATTATTTGTTCCATTTGGCTTTATGATGCCATGCATTTTCAGAATGTTCAGGAAGATGCCGGTATGCGTTATGGGAGGATTTATATTCTCGGTTATGATTGAAGTTGTGCAATATATAACACAGAGAGGATACAGCCAGCTCGATGATGTTGTTACTAATACGGCCGGTGCACTGGCAGGCTGGATTGTGTGGGCTTTGATTGCAGGAATTATATATATGATAAAAAGAGTAATAAGAATATTGATGGGGAATATGTACAGCGTACATTCGCACAGAAATTTCAGAAGGTATTAGGTACTTTTTACTTAATAGGTTTAGTAAAATTAGCACTTATTTACGTGCTGAATATGGCAGAAGTGCACAAAAATCAAAACAATTTTGATATATTTTCACGATTTTATTGACACATTTTTCTAAAGGTGGTATCCTAGTAGAGAACTAAAAAATACCATAAGAAAGGGAGATTTTATCATGAAGATTAAAAAGATTTCAGCTTTAGTATTATCTTTAATGCTCGTATTTGCTATGTCAATTTCAGCATTCGCAGCTTCTAAGGATGATATTATCAGCAAACTTCAGAGTGCAGGCGTTGCTACAGAGTATGTTAACGCTGCAAAGCAGTTCTTAGCAGACAACACAGTAAGTGATGCAGATGCTGCTTACGTTATCGCTAAGATTGATGCTGCAACAGCTACAGCTAATGGTGTAAAGGATATCGCTTCTCTTACAGCAGACCAGAAGTCAGCTATCATGGCAGATATCAAAGATGCAGCTGCTAAGCTTGGTGCTACAGTTTCATTTGATGCATCAAATAACACAATTACAGCTGTTAAGGATGGCAAGTCATATGTTGCTGCTCCTTCTGCTAAAGTAGTTAAGGATACAGGTTTCACAACAGCTGCTACAGTTGGTGTTGTTGCTGTATTAGCAATGGGATTAGTTGTTTGTGCATTCGTTAGCAAGAAGAAAGTTGCTTAATTGAATAATTATGCATAAACGTAAAAACGTTAAAAGAATACTGGCATATATCTATATGCCAGTTTTTCTTTCTTTAATTGGTTTTTTATTAGTTTTCATTTGCTTGTCACCATATATCAGTGCGGTATATTCAGTTATGTCGATTCTTTCAGGAGAGACAACTGAAACGACTGTTGATGTGTCAGGTGTTCCTGATTTTAAATTAGAGAATGCACAGAATCAGGAAGAGGAGATACCTTATTCATCTGATATGTATCCGGCTCTCGGTGAACTGTATGCACAGATTACATGTGAGAGACTTGGAATTAAAGAGAATATCTATTTTGGAGACAGCAGAACAGAATTAAGGAATGGTGTCGGTCAGTATGCCGGTACACCTATATTTGGTTTTGGTGCACCTATTCTTCTTGGTGGTCATCATGCCACTTCGTTTGCTCCTTTGGAATATGTTGAAATAGGCGATGTTTTTACAGTAGTTACTTCTTATGGAAAGTATACATATGAGGTATATGATACAAGAATTGCAGACCAGAATGACAGGTCAGCATTTGGTTTTGATAGTAATGAAGAGATTATAACGATGTATACATGTTATCCATTTACTCCACTTACTTCATATACTCAGAGATTGTATGTATATGCAAGAAAAACATCCGGACCTAAGCTGGTATATTAGGAGGAGGTAGCATATGAAGAGAAAGTCAGAAAAGAAATCTAACTCAAAGAGAAAGTTTTATCCTTTGAGTATTATATTATCTTTTATATTAGCTGGTCTTCTTGCGATTGCCGGTTATCTTGTCGGAGCAAGCTTTGGGATATTCAGAAGCAATATCTTTCTTGAGAGTGCTGCAAAGACAGGATATTATGAGAGTGTCCATGAAAAATTCATTGAAAACGCAATGGATTTAGGTAAGCCGATGATGCTTCCTGATGAAGTATTTGAAGATATAGTGGATGCTGACAAGATGACATCTGATATAAAGCAGGTGTATAATTCAAGAATAGATAAGAAAGATATATCTGTTGACACAAGCAGTGTCAAAAAGAAACTTACAGATAACATATATAAATATGCACAAGATAATAATATTGCAATAGGCGACGAACAGAAGTCTGCTATTGAAGAATTTGTTACATCTATTGAAAAAGAGTATAAGACAGATGTTGATATAACATATATTAATTATTATGTCAGCTTCAGAAATATGTATAACAAGTTCTTTATCATACTTATTGTAATTCTGTTAGTGCTTGCTGTTGTAGATATAGTAATTACAATAAAAGACCATCATTATGTTCACAGAGGTCTTAGATATGTAACTTATGCTACGCTTGCAGCAGCTATAATGACAGGTGTGCTTCCGTTGTTTTTGTTTATTCAGGGCAGATATAAGCATCTTAATATCAAACCTGTTTATTTCTATAATATGTTTGTTGATGTTATTAATAAGAGTCTCTACTCATTTATGGCTGTATCAGTATTTTTTATACTTGTATCAGCGGGCTTGATAATAGCAACTGTTATATTAAGAAAAAAAGCAGAAAAAGGACATAATTAATAAAATAATAAATAACAAGAGCCGCACGGTATGATTGAATAATCAGCTGTGCGGCTTTTCTTTGTAAAAAAGTGTCGTTTTTTTAATCAAATTGTCTTGCGTTACGGGTTTATGCAGACTGTTCATTTACAGACATGAAGGATTTGAAAGTCATATGACGGTCGATAATATTTCCGGCAATGCTTATGCCTTTGCCCATTGTAAAAGCTGCGACAATTGTTCCGATTCCAAGACCGTCGATGTGTCTTAAAAAGTAGCCTGTCATAAATGCTGTTGTTAAAAGGCATGTAACATCAAACCCAATTTTTATCTTTGAATATCTGACACCTGTTATATCAGCCATTTCGCGTGGAAATAAATCAGTAGGAACGATAGGAAGCTGACATCTGTTAGATAAAGCAATTCCGATGCAAAGAAGAATATAACTTATTACAAAGTAAAAAACACATGTTGGAATTGATTTTGGGAGAATATTAATCCACAATTCGTAAAAATCGAGCAGTTTTCCAAATACAAATCCGACAACAAAACTGAAAAGATATTGTGGAACGAATTTTTTTCGTAAAACCATAAGAGTGATGATAAGAATTCCCTGAAAAATATAAGTCCATGTACCGAGAGATATATGCGGCAGCACTTTTGAAAAAGCATAAGGTACACTTGAAATTGCCGAGATTCCTGCACCCGAATAAAGCATTAATACAACACCAAAGCTGTTGATAATTACGGCTGCCAGCAGGGCTAATTCACCCCTGAAAAGAAATGTCTGTTTTTTGTTTTCTAGATTTTCCATGATTTCCTCCTTAATAGAACGCTTTTAAATTTATCGCAGTGTGTGTTATTTTTCAAATAAATAGTTTTTATAAAA
>OHOI01000964.1_pt1 | contig 11078 bp, 9 predicted proteins | sample 1569781 | NCBI WGS metagenome assembly OHOI01 (sample SAMEA3879587, study PRJEB24766) | human gut metagenome | biome: human-associated habitat; feature: feces | place: USA | collected 1985/1987 | reverse complement strand
CCCGATGCGGGGGAGATCTGTATCAACGGCAAGCCAGTCATGATCCGTACGCCGAAGGATGCGCTCCAGCACGGAATCGGCATGATCTATCAGCATTTTAAGCTGGTAAAGCCGTTTTCCGTGGCAGAAAACATCGTTTTGGGCGACGACCATGTCAAGGTCATCAACAAGAAAAAACTGGAGGCGCGGGTAAAGGCGCTTTCCGAGCGCTATTGCATCGAGATTGATCCCGGCGCGCTGACGTGGCAGCTGTCGATCGGCGAGCAGCAGCGGGTAGAAATCCTGAAGGTGCTGTACCGCAATGCAAACATCCTGATTTTGGACGAGCCGACGGCCGTGCTGACGGCGCAGGAGGTGCAGGAGCTGTTCCTTACGCTCCGTAAAATGACCGACAGCGGCTGTACCGTGATCTTTATTACGCACAAGATGAACGAGGTCATGGACTACGCCGACCGGATTACCATCCTGCGCGACGGCTGCCTTGTCAGAACGCTGACTAAGGCCGAGACCGACGAAAAGGAGCTGGCCAAGCTGATGGTCGGCCGCGAAATCTCGATGGGACGCCGAAACACGACCGATACGACGACCGACCGCGAGCTGCTGCGCGTGGAGAACCTGACCGTTTTAAATGACAAAAAGCTCGAGGCGGTGAGGAAGCTCAGCTTTAGCCTGTATGCGGGCGAAATTCTGGGCATTGCTGGTGTTTCCGGCAACGGACAAAAGGAGCTGATGGAGGCGCTGTCCGGCCTGCGCGCCGCTGCCGGCGGGACGATCACCTTCAAGGAGAAGAATATCACGAAAACAACGGTGCGCCAGCGCATCTCCGACGGGCTGGCGTTTATCCCCGAGGATCGCTACGGCTTTGCCTTGGTGCGAGAGCTGAGCGTTGCGGAAAACGCGGGCATCAAGGCTTACCGTTTGCCGGAATTCTCCAAGGGCGGCATCGTCGACTATAAAAAGCTGAACAAGCAGGCTGAGGAATTCATCGACAAGTTCGAAATCAAGGTCGGCGGGACGAAGAGCCTCGTGCAAAGCATGTCCGGCGGCAATGCACAGAAGCTGATTCTTGCGCGCGAGACTGCGAGCAAGCCGGACGTGATTCTGGCCAGCTACCCGGTGCGCGGCTTGGACATCAAGGCAACGGAGAGTATCCACAAAATTTTGGTCAACGAAAAGAACCGCGGAGCGGGCGTTTTGCTGGTGTCGGAGGACTTTGACGAGATCTTCCAGCTGTGCGACCGTGTTGCGGTGATGTATGAGGGCGAATTTATGGGCATCGTACCGATCAGCCGGGTCAATCTGGAGACCATCGGCCTGGCCATGTCCGGCGCCGCAAGAATGGACGGTGAGCCGAATGCGTAAACAACGATATCTGACACTGGAAAAGCGGCTGAGTGTCCCGTTTTGGACGAAGCTTGCCGTTCCGCTTGCCTCCATTGTTGCAGGCTTCCTGTTTTCGGCAATCTTCCTGCTGATTTCCGGAGAATCTCCCATCGAGGTCTACTCGGTCATGTTCGAGGGCGCGTTTGGCTCGGCCTACGGCCTGAGCGAGACGGTCGTCAAGATGATCCCGCTGATGATCATCTCCGTCGGTGTTGCCTTTGCGTTTAAAATGCAGATCTGGAACGCGGGCGGCGAGGGCCAGCTGCACATCGGTGCGGCTGCGGCGACCTATGTCGTCCTGCATCTTAACGGGTGCAGCCGGTTTGTAACCGTGCTGTTGGCGTTCCTTGCGGCGTTTATCTGCGCGGGCATTTACGGCCTCATTCCGGCCATTTTGAAGGTAAAATGGAAGGTCAACGAGCTCATCACCTGCCTGATGCTGAACTATGTGGCGACATTCTTTGTGGCATGGCTCATTCAGGGGCCGTGGAAGGACCCGACAGGCTTTGCCTTCCCGCGCACGAGAAAGATCCCGTCTGCGGGCGAGCTGACAACCTTTTTCGGCACGCGCATCCACACCGGCCTGATCATCGGCCTTGCGATTGCGCTGGCTTTGTGGTTTGTTATCTATAAAACGCGTTGGGGCTTTGAAATCAAGCTCATCGGCGCAAAGGAAAAGGTCGCACGTTATGCAGGCATGTCCGTCAACCGGAACATCCTGCTGGTGATGTTCCTCAGTGCCGGTATCGCCGGCGTTGCGGGCATGGTTGAGATTTGCGGCATCACACACCGCCTGCAGGCAAATTTTGCCTCACAGCTCGGCTCGTCTGGTATGACCATCGCGTATCTGGCGCAGTGCCATCCGCTGGCCGCCGTCGTGGTGTCGTTCCTGTTCGGCGGTCTGCTGGTGGGCGGCAATACCATCCAAAAGCTCGGGCTGCCGGTCTCGACGGTGCAGATGATCCAAGGCTCCATTTTGATTTTTGTCGCAGCAGGCGGCATGTTCACCAAATATCGCATCGTCCGTAAGGAAAGGAGGCTCGGCAATGATTGATATCATCCTTCGTGCCACGCTGACCGCTGCGGTCGCGCAGGGCACGCCGCTGCTCCTGACGGCGCTGGGCGAGATCATGAACCAGCGCGCCGGTGTGCTGAACCTCGGCCTTGACGGCATGATGCTCTTCGGCGCAGTCACGGCGTTTATTTCCCTCATCGCCTCGGGCAGTCTTTTTGTGGCGGTGCTCGTGGGCGGCGTCTGCGCCGCGCTGCTGGCGCTCATCCATGCGTTTCTGTCCATTACCTGCAGAGTGCATCAGGTCATCTGCGGCCTTGCGCTGAACATCTTTGCTGCGGGCTTCAGCGCCTTTGTCGGCAAGGACTACAACGGCATTGCCGCGCCCAAGGTGCTGGAAAACATCCGCATCCCGCTGCTGGCGGACATTCCATATCTCGGCGAGATCTTCTTCAACCAGAATCTGCTGGTCTATCTTTCGTATGCTCTGGTCATTGTCCTGAGCTTTGTTATGTTCCGCACACAGATCGGCCTGAAGATGCGCGCCTGCGGTGAAAATCCCTCGGCGGCGTACTCGACCGGCGTGAACGTGAACCGGACGCGGTATATTTATGTCATGATCGGCGGCCTTCTGGCCGGCATCGGCGGCTCCTTCCTGATCCTCAGCACGATCCCGACGTGGACGGAGAACATGACCGGCGGCCGCGGCTGGATCGCTCTGGCCATCGTGACCTGCGCCATGTGGAAGCCCTCGGCGGCGATGATCACGGCCTATGTTTTCGGCGGCATGGAGGCGCTGGCCTACCAGCTGCAGGCCATCAGCATCGCAGTTTCTCCGGTGCTGCTGAAAATGCTGCCTTATTTGGCCACGGTGATCGTTCTGGTCATCGTATCCATCGCCAACCGTAAGAAGGGCGTGACCGGCCCGGAGGCCATGACCATTCCGTTCTCTCCAGAGGACAGCTAAAAAAGAGGTGCAGAGCATTGAACAATATGACAGAGACAACGGCCTTCGGCGAAGCGTTTCTGCGTGACTGGTATCGCAAGATCGACGGCAAGGCGCCGTTTTCCGAGCTGGCCAGACTGACCGTGGGCGAGGGGCTTGTGGTCGATTTTCCGAACAACCCGCTGGATATGGCCGGGTTTGAGCGGTGGTATGCCGCCCAGTGCCGCGACTTTTGCGGGGAGCACTGCATTCACAGCATCAAGGTCACTGAGGAGGCGGACGCGATCGTGATCTTCTCGGAGATCACATGGCGCGCGAAGAACAAGGCGGGCGAGGCCATCGAGCTTACCCCGAATGTGACGCTGCGCCTTGACCCGGCGAACAGAGCCGTATTTTACTATGGCTGTGTTGACCGCCCGACGAAATGAAAGGAAATTCGTATGAGAAAGAAAAAATTTGACGGAAGTATCAGCGAGATCATGGTCGCGTATCAGCCCAATCAGGAGCTGGATTTCGGCCCTGTGCGGAAAATGGTGGAGTTTCAGATCAAAAACGGCATCGACGGCCTGTTTATGGGAGGACTTTCGACGCAGACGTACCTGCTGACCATGGAGGAAAAGCGCCGTGTCGGCGAGGAGCTGTGCAACGCTGCGGCCGGCCGCGTTCCGGTCATGATGAACGTTATGGAGGACTCCATCAAAAACGCCAAGCAGCTTGTGCAGGATTATATGGACATCGGCGTGGACGCGGTTTGCATCTCGCAGCCGTCGGTCTTCCCGTACACCGAGCAGGCGCTGGTGGAATTCTTTGACGAGGTCATCCCGGAGGACTATCCGACGTATATTTATAATGTCCCCCAAACCGGCAATACCATGTCGCCGCGGACGGTTGCACGGATTGCCAACGCCCACCCGAACGTCCTGGGCTACAAGGATAGCACGCAGAACATCTCCGCATTGCAGGATCTTCTGCTGCAGGTGAACTATCCGGACTTCCAGTGTATCGCGGGCAGCGATGCGCTGACGCTGCCGATGTTGGCCGTCGGCGGCGTGGGTGTGATCTCGGCCACGTCCGTGCCCTTCCCGAAGGTCATCCTTGCCATCACCGACGCGTGGTACAACGACGACCCCATTGGCGCAATGCAGGCGCAGAAATTTTCTATGAAGGTGCGTAAGCTCCTGAAGACTGCGTCGGACATGAACGGCTATTTCTATGCCTGCGAGCTTCTGGACATGCCCTTCCATGGGACGAGAATGCCGCACAACATGACGTACGTAACGGACGAACAGAAAGCAATCATCAAAGCAGGGCTTCAGGAAATGAAGCTCATCTGACGGGAGGGAAGACAGATGAACAACCGAGTTGTGGTGCTTGGGAGCTGCAGCGTTTGCCACGTCTTCACCTCGCCGGAGCTGCCTGCCCGCGGTGAGACGCTGATCGGCGACGATTATCACATCGTCGTCGGCGGCAAGGGCTCGGGACAGGCCGTTGTTGCGCAGAAGCTCGGCGGTGACGTGTTCCTGCTGGAGCGGTTGGGTAACGATGCGCACGGCCGCGCGCAAAAGCAGATGTATGCCGACCTCGGCATCCACACGGACTTTGTCTACCTCGACGAGACAACGCCGACCGGCAGTGCAGGTATTTTCCTTGACGAAGCAGGGCAAAACAAAATTGTCGTTGTACCCGGTGCAAACGGGCAGGTCACCTGCAGCGATGTCGACTATCTCTACGAAACCATCCGCGGTGCAAAAATTCTCGGCGCGCAGCTGGAGATACCGCTTAAAACAGTCGACCATGCCATCCGCGTTGCGGCCTCGCTTGGCGTGCGGACGATGCTCGACCCCGCGCCGGCCGCGCCGATCGACGAGACGCTGTATCCCTATATCTCCATCATCAAGCCGAACGAGTGCGAGGCACAGTCGCTGACCGGTCTTCCCGTGACAGACACCGAAACGGCCTATGCTGCGGCGCAGGTGCTGCTGGACAAGGGCGTGCGCGAGGCAGTCATCATCACCCTCGGCGAAAAGGGCACGGTTTTGGTCACCCACAAGGAAAAACGTTATTTCCCCGGCATTCCTATGAAGGCGGTTGATACCGGCGGCGCGGGCGACACCTTTGCCGGTGCGCTGCTGGCCTCGCTGGCGCAGGACTGGAGCCTTGAAAAGTCGGTCTGCTATGCACAGTGTGCCTCGGCCATTTGCGTCACACGTACCTCCGGCTTTGACGCAACGGAGAAGAAGCCTATCGACGCCCTGTTTAAAAAAACCTATCCGCAGTACACCCTCTGAGCCTCCTCACAGGGGTGGCTGTAAGCAAACGATTGGTGTCAGGCACATTGCCTGACACCAATCGCTTTTTCTGACACCAGTTTTTGACGGGCACGCTTTGATTATATTGCGTTACCGGAGCTGTTGTCGCTGCCGGGCATGGCCGGTGGATCGCCGCCGGGCTGCTGCCCTTCCCCCGGTTGACCGGGCTGCGAGCCGCTTCCGGGCATTTGACCCGGCTGACCGCCGTTCTGCGCGGTGCTCGTGCCGGCCTGCGCGGTGGCCGTTGCGGCGGAAATGCTGTCCGCGGAGAGCGTGTAGGTCTTGTCCGTGTTCAGATCAGCGGAGGAGAAGAACACGAAGGCGGCGCGGCAGGCCGCTTCGCCGGAGTAGACGGTGCTGCCGGAGGGGTCGAGAATGGTCATGATGCTGCCGGCGGAGATCAGTGAAGCACCGAAGTCGTCGGACGGTGCGCTGCCACCGGAGGACATGGAATTGTTGGAGGTCATGTCACCGGGCCGGAAATCATCACTCGGCTGGAAATTGCCGCTCACTTTGGAATCGCTCTTGGGCTGGCCGCCGTTCTGCGGGGGCTGCATGCCGCCAAAGCTACCGGGCTGGCCGCCCATATTGCCCATGCCACTTATCCCGGCAGAGCCGAAGGTGACGTAGGCCTGCGTGGTGCTGAGATTCATGCCCATCCCGGCGCTGCCGCCGGTGATGGCGATGGTGCCGTCGGCATCGAGGGGCTGGTTGTAGGCATTGCCGCCGCTCCATACGGTCACATTGCCGCCGGAGATGGTCAGGTTGCCGTTGGAATCAAAGCCGTCGCCCGCTGTGGTGTAGGCGACAATTGTGCCGCAGGAGATATTGATGGCGAAATCATAGTTTGCAAGATCGGAATTTGCTGCGTTCAGGCAATCGTCCGTGCAGACAATGCTGATATCGCCTGAGCGGATGCTCAGCGCCGCGGCCTCGATGCCCTCGCAGGCCTCTGCAATGGCAATCGTCAGACCATCCGTTCCTTCTGCGCCGATGTCCATGATCAGATCGCAGTGCAGCGCAACGTCTGCGGTAGCGAGGTTCAGCGTGCCGCTTTCGACGGCGAGATACTGCTCGGCATTGATTGCGTCATTGACGGAGGCATTGATGCTCAGCGTCAGCTCGCGGATGGTGAGGGAGGCTTCGCCTTCCTCTGCGGTGGTCGCGCCGGACTTGATGCCGTTTTTGCCGTAGGCGTTGAGTGTCAGCGTCCCGGCGCTGCAGAGGGTGACGGCCGAGCCGTCCTTGCATTTGATGACGGCATTTTCGGCGTTTTCGTTGCCGGAATTCGATTCATCATTGTTCGCGGCGGCGTCGGTCAGGACATTTTCCGTTCCGTCTGCGGCGACGATGACGACTTCGCTCGATTTGTTGCAGGTGATCGGCGCAGTGTCGGCGCTTGTCAGGCTCAGACCGCTCAGGATCAGCCTCACACCGGTTGTGCCCTTCTTAATTTTAACTGAGCCGTCCGTACACGAGCCGGAGAGCAGGTAAGTACCAGCGGCATCGATCGTCAGCACCGTACCGTTGCACTCGTAGCCGTCGCTGCTGCCTTCTACGGTGATGCCGCTGTCGGTAAAGGTGAAGGCAGTTTGTGCATCGGTGACGGATGCGGCGGTCTCGGTGACGGCTTCGGTGCCTCCTGCCTGAAGCACTCGATCGAATTTGACTTCAACCTTTCTACGCCGGATGAGGTGTATCAGCTGATCAGCGGCGACGGCTCCGGTCGAGTCGTGCGCTGAAAACATCCCAACGTAATCCGCGTGGCGCACCGAAGCCCGTCTCTCTACCGAGACGGGCTTCGCTTTGTATGAATAGCGAGAAAAAGCGCCGTCTCGGGTTTCCTCCCAAGACGGCGCTTTTCTGTTGTGGATCAGAGCGAACATTTCACGGCAAAGCCGCCGCTGAAGAAATAGGTGTTCGTCCAATACCTGTTTGTCTATGGGCTACGAAAAAGATATTTTCGGCAGTTTTGCGTATGACTTCGAACTCTCGCAAAAACTTATATTCGGTTAATCATATATGCGACTTTTATTTTATTATTCGGGAATAAGAACATCCCCGCCGGAGATTACCACGTCAGATGCGGAAATGGCACTGTCAATGGTATTCGATTCGTCAATTTCGCCTTCGTATGTTATCTGAACATTTTCTCCCACTCGGATAGCTCCGCTTTCTGCATAACGGGAGATGCGCAGATCATTCAGAAGGATTTTGTACGTGATTCCGTCATCGGGATTGGCGCAGAGAATGGAATCGTCTAACAGAATATACTCATCGGTTATCTCCGTAATCTTACCGACAATGGTATTCTGATACGGCTCATACTCTGCTTCGGTGGAATTCTCTTTTGCATATTTGATAATCTTACTGGCTGCATCTTCTCCGATATTGAAGAGGTATTGGTAATTAAAAGCGTTTGTCCACAGATAGCCATCTACAGTAACATACATGGCAACTTTATATACGCCGAGAGTTTCAGATGTGATCGTAAAACTGTAATACTCTCTATCATGTGCAACCCATTTCTCATCCTCAACAAATGGTGCATTTTCGCATCCGGCAAGAACTTCCCATACATAGTCATCATTGCTCAGTGTATAGTGTTTTTTGTTCGGACTGTCGCCGTTTACAGAGAACCGCTTCAATTCAATTGCTTTTGGGAGGTCTACCAGCTTGAAGAGCTCACCGAGCGTGTGCGGAGGTTCATAATTATCCCTCTTGAAGGTATAACAACTACCTTCCATCCTCACGGCGACAAGCTGGCTCTTATCGGCATATTTTAACTGATACACTTCAAATTTTTCAGTGTATCTATCTCCTTCAATTTCGTCAATGCCCAATACGGTATATGTTCCAATCAAATCGCCAAGGAGTTCTTCAGACACAAGGCGACCGTGACTTCGGTATACAATACCGTCAATTGTTACTTCAGTGTATTTCTCAAAAATGGTTTGATATTCCCATGGCCATACAATTCCTGATTCGTCTGCCATAATGTTAATGTCTTTATACCTATCGTTTGTGCCTCCTGGTGTAGGTTCGCCGCCTAAAAGCGATGGAAGAACAAGCGCGCCTACAACAATGATCACGGCAAAGCAGGCTGCTATTGAACCCAATTTGAGCAAATGATTTTGTTTTTTCTTGCATTCTGCTGCCGCCTCGACAAGATCCTCATCGAGGTTACCGATGGCATTAGAAAATCTCGGTATTTTCATATTTCAACGCCCTCCTTAATGAGATAGTCCCTTAGTTTGTTTCGGGTGTAGAACAACATATTTTTGACCTTACTTTTGGTAAACCCAAAGCGCTCTGCAATTTCTCCGATAGAATCGAAGTAGAAATATTTCCGGATAAAGACATTTCGCACGTCCTCCTTTTGTGTGCGCAGGAAGTGGCTGACCAGTTTGCCTACGTCCTCGTCACTCACGTCGGGGGCATACCGATCATCCGGCAGTACCGATTCCAGTTCATCCAGGGACAACATTACATCCGCTGACCGTTTTTCACGCTTCATAAACTCCAACCGCTTCAGAGACAGGTTTCTCGCAATCTTACAGACAAAGGACATAAAATTACTCGGTCTTGTAGGCGGAATTGCATTCCACACTCCCACGTATGTATCGTTGACACATTCTTCCGAATCCTTGTGATTGTTCAGAATGTTATAGGCAATACTGTGGCAGAGCTTGCCGTACTTTGCATCCGTTTCCTTGATTGCCTGCTCATCCCGTTCAAAGTAGAGTTCTATGATTCTCAGATCATCCATGTTGTTCACCTCCCTTGTCAGACCTAAAAGCGCTTTCACCCATTAAGTACGTTTTTTCCGGCGTTGGTCTTATAATTAATAAAAAGTCGTGAATCTTTTTATCAAATAAAAATGATTGTTTGCTAACTATATCATATTTCCACATTTCTTTCCATTCCTACAGAAAATGTCGTAAAATTATTTCAATGCATTCAATATAGGAGTTGAAAATATGAGAACATACACCCAAGAAGAAAAACAAGCGGTCATTGACCGTGTTATATCCGGTGAGCTGTCGACGCATATCCTCGCCGACACCGGCATACCCAAGAGTACATTTTACGGTTGGTTACGAGCTTACCGCGAGGAACAGGAAGCCGATAACCGAAGGACAGTCAGTATCCGCAATTTTCATTTGCTTGAAAACAAAGTCGCACGTTTGGAGAGCATTGTTGAAATTCTTAAATCTGCGCCCTGCACACCCAAGGCACCTTTGAGGCAAAGGCTATACGCTGCCGAACAGCTTTACGGCAAATACAATGTGCACGTGATCTGTGATGCTTTCGATATTCCCCGCGGAACATTTTATAACCACGTACTTCGCAACAAAAAGGATAACACGTGGTATGCGAAACGCCGTGAAGAATTACGGCTTCGTATCCAGGAAATCTTTGATGAAAGCAATCAAGTATTCGGTGCTGCTAAAATTGCGGCAGTTATGAAAAACGAAGGGTTCAAAATCAGCAACGAAATGGTGCGCACACTTATGCGTGATATGGGTTTGGTCAGTATACGGCAAAGTGCCAAGAAACTATACGAGGACGAGGGGCGTAAATATAAAAACCACCTTAACCAAGAGTTTGACACGTGCAAGCTGAATGAAGTGTGGGTCAGCGACGTTACATATTTCAAGTACGGCGAAAATGCTTATTATATCTGCGTAATCATTGACCTGTTCTCGCGCATGGTCGTAGGATATAAGATCAGCAAGACCAACAGCACACAGCTTGTAAAATCAACCTTTCAAATTGCATATAAAGCACGTCAGCCGGATTCAAGTTTGGTGTTCCATACCGACCGTGGCAGCAACTACCGATCCAAAACAATGAATGATTATATGCGGTCTCTGAACATCACACACTCCTTTTCACGTGCGCATGTGCCGTATGACAATTCCGTAATGGAATCGTTCTTTGCTTCTATGAAACGGGAGGAGTTATATCGCACCAAGTATCGCTCGGAATCAGACTTTCGAAGTGCGGTGGACAAGTACATGATTTTCTATAATACCAAACGCCCGCACAAGAAATTGCAATACAAGACTCCCGAACAGAAAGAAGAATATGCCTTGAAACTGAAGGATTTCTGAGACACGTGCAGACAGACTAAAGGGTTCAAAAAGGTTTGTTTTTAATTTTCCGGATTGCCAAATCCGAGTTATTCGTTTTTTAGTCCGACTGACAAAAAGAAAATGCGACCTCGAAAAGCCGCATAAATACTGGATTTTATCTTTAAAAACACCATTGACTCCGAACTTAAGGGTTCAGATTTCAATGGTGTCTTTAAGTGCATTTTTGATTTTAGGGGGTGCAACCACGGCTTTAGGGGGTGCATTACTCTACCCGTGGGGACAGCAATAAACCGCAGGCGTTGAAACCTGCGGTCTTTTCATTTTTGTTG
>OHOI01000954.1_pt1 | contig 11174 bp, 8 predicted proteins | sample 1569781 | NCBI WGS metagenome assembly OHOI01 (sample SAMEA3879587, study PRJEB24766) | human gut metagenome | biome: human-associated habitat; feature: feces | place: USA | collected 1985/1987 | reverse complement strand
AAGGATCAGGCTGAGGATTTTGCGGAGCGGATAAACGAGAAGCTGAAGAAGGGATATAAGTATAATGATATGTTTATAAATCTATTGCCGATAATATGTATCACCAGATGTCCTCAGGATATAGAGGATGTTGACAGTGTGATGCGGTTTGGCGGTGAGCTTGCTGAGCACGAGTATACAGGCCGTGTTCTCTATGCCAGAGATATCTATAACAAGGAAAGATATGATCTGATGCGGGACATGGACATGATACTTGATAAGGCATTTGCCGAGAACAGGTTTGAGGTTTACTATCAGCCGATATACAGCATAGATTCTGGAAAGTATAACAGTGCTGAGGCACTTCTGAGATTAAATGATGATATGTATGGATACATTTCGCCGGAGATATTTATCCCTGCTGCGGAGGAGAATGGAATGATCCATAAGATAGGTAAGTTCGTTCTTGAAGAGGTGTGCCGTTTCATAACTGGAGAGAAATTCAAGAATCTCGGACTGGAATATGTTGAGGTGAATCTGTCGGTCATCCAGTGCATGAGCAGTGAGTTATCAGAAGACGTGCGGGCGGTGATGGAGCGTTACGGAGTCAGCAATGAGCAGATAAATCTTGAGATTACTGAGACTGCGGCTGCCTATGCTCAGACGACAATGATGGACAATATCAACAGTCTCACAGATTATGGTATTGCATTCTCACTTGACGATTTTGGAACAGGTTATTCCAATATGAAGAGGATAGCATCCATGCCGTTTGCGATAGTTAAGCTGGACAAGACATTTGCGGATATAGACACAGATGACAAGATGATGAAGGTTGTCAAGAACACCATAAGCATGGTTAAGGATATGAATATGAAGATCGTAGTGGAAGGCGTGGAGACGGAGGAATCCCTCAGGGAGTTCAGCAATCTTGGAGTGAATTACATTCAGGGCTATTATTTCTCAAGACCATTGCCACAGGATAAGTTCATATCAGAGGTGAAGAGAGTTAACCAGAGCTAAGAGAAAGGACGGCGTATGACAGATATAGAGAACCGGGTCGTTGATGAGGTAGAGAAGGTCGTAAAGGGAAAAAGAGATATAATAATCAAGGTCTATGCTGCCATACTTGCGGGTGGACATATACTGCTTGAGGATATCCCGGGTGTGGGCAAGACCACTCTTGCAACGGCATTTGCCAGAACTCTGGATATGAAATATAACAGAGTCCAGTTTACACCGGATGTTCTGCCGAGTGACATAATGGGATTTTCCATGTACAATGCAAAAAGCGGTGAGTTTGAGTACAGAGAGGGTTCAGCGTTCTGTAATCTGTTCCTTGCGGATGAGATAAACCGAACATCGCCTAAGACTCAGTCGGCACTCCTTGAGATCATGGAGGAAAAACATGTGACAGTCGATGCTGTTACAAGGGAACTTCCACAGCCTTTCACGGTCATGGCAACCCAGAATCCGGTTGGTTCGTCGGGAACGCAGATGCTTCCGGAGTCCCAGCTTGACAGATTCATGGTGAGACTTTCCATGGGATACCCATCCCACGAGGCTGCGGTGCAGATACTTAAAGGTCAGGAATTTGTACCTATGGACAGTGTAGAGAGAATAGTGACGAGAGATGAACTGATAGGTCTTTAGGATAAGGCGAGAACTTTGAGTGTGCATGATTCAATATTTGATTACATAGTGACTCTGGTTGAGGCTACCAGGGAGAGTGAGCTCTTCTCGATGGGAGCAAGTCCGCGAGGCGCAAATGCACTTCTGCGGATGAGCAGAGCAATGGCGGTGCTCTCTGGAAGAGAATATGTTGTGCCGGGAGACATAGCAGAGGTGTTCAACGACGTGCTTGGGCACAGGGTAAAGCTTGCAGCCCGTGCCAGAGCTAATGGAATGACTGTCGCAGAGGCTCTGGATGAAGTGAGAAGTCAGGTTAAGGTTCCAAGGACTTAGAACTGAGAACATAAGAGATATAAGTAAAGGAGGATCAGCGGATGAAGTACGCATGGCATGTATTCAAATACATTCTCGTGTTTGTTATAAATCTGTTGATCCTTCTTTTTGTGCATTCATATTTTAATTTCATAGTTATGATACTGATGATAGTTCTGCCGGTCGTGTCAATAGTATGCACCTTTGTGCTTTCAAGGCATTTGACTGTAAAGTTTGGCGGCGGGGAGCAGAACCTTACGGTGGACTCGCCATTTCTCGTATCGGTTGTGCTCGACAACAGCAGCATTATTCCGAATATGAACACAGAGATAGAGATAAGCATGGAGAATGATCTTTTCCATACAAATGGCAGGCATACGCTGTGCATACCTGCATATTCGCGCAGTGCGAATGTGGTGGACTACCAGATAGCCCAGTCGTATGTAGGTGCACTGGAGGTGAAAGCGGACAGAATATGTGTTACTGACTGGCTTGGATTTGTGAGGATAAAGAGCAAATGCAACTCGGTAAAAGAGTACAAGGTTTTCCCTTCCGGAACGGTTGATGTGGAGGCGGATATGACCGCGGTTTCACAGGGGATGAACGAGGCTGAGGAGAGCCGGAAAAAAGGCCATGATTTCTCCGAGGTTGTGGATGTGAGAGAATACCAGCCGGGGGATAAGCTTCAGAATATACATTGGAAGCTGTCAGCAAAAAAAGACGTGCTGATGGTAAAGGACAGAGAGAGCATGTCGTCAAGCCAGCTCATGATATTGGTAGAGCTTGCCGATGATGAGACACATATATTGAATGATGTACTGAAATCCGCCTACGGCATGGCTGTAAGTCTGTTGGATGAACAACTGCCGTTTACATTCTATTACTGGAGCGGCGCGCAGGGCGATATAGTCAGGACTTCGATAGACAGCAGGGATGATCTCGCTGAATGGATGGAGAAGATCTTTTATGAGCAGGCGTATGCAGATTTTGGCTATGGGTTATCGATGCTTGAGAAGAATCTGGATTCTGACAGAAGGATCATAGTTGTTTCCGGCGATATGAGAGCGGATGGCAATGTAGTGTTTACATATGGAGATCGTGTGAAAGGATACATAATTGGGTAGAATCTTTGGTAAAAAAAAGAAAACTGAAGACAGGAAAGCGGTAGAATTCTGTGAAGGTGTAAGGCTGCTCAACGATCCGGAGATCACAGATGGAGGCAGAGAAGGCGCGGATTACAGAAAAAGAAAGCTGCGCAGAAGAAAATCGGACAGCAGAGGTATTGCTACAAAATGCCTGCTGGAGATATTTATCATAGGTGGTTCAATGTGCGGCTTTTTGTCGTGTATAGATATGGCGTACGGTGTTCCCGTTATATTTCTGGCGTATGCGCTGCTGGCCATGTACTTCTGTGGTCTGTTCAAATCAGGCAAGGTGTGGGTGAGAGATGTTGGATATGTAATATTTCTTGTCGCTTTTGTCCTGTTCATCATGCTTCTCAGACGTTATATAAACAGTGGATTTTATGCTATCGTAAATGAGTTTCCGGATCATGTGACTGATTATTATGGAGCCCAGGAGGTTAAGGTATTCTCCGAGACTTTGTCCAACAGGATGCTCACTGTTCCTGTGGCAGCCATCGCTATAGGTTGTGTAGAGATAATAATCCTCAACATTTTCCTTAACACGAATATGAGTGTGTTCTGGGCAGTGTGGTTTTCACTTCCTGTGTTTATATTACCATTGTTTTTCAGGCTTGAGCCGGATGTTATTTACATGTTCATGGTATCCACAGGACTTTTGGGAGTTATCTGCCTTAAGGGAAATGGTCACTTCCGTATAACTGACAAGGACAGTACGTTTGAATATGATGAGAAGAAGCGAAGATTCAGTTACAGGCATAGTGACAGGGCGTCTCTGCAGCTTGCGGCCGGTGTGGCGGCTGTATGTATATTGGTGGGAAGTGCGGTTATTCTTGTCAAGCCGCAGCAGACTTATCTGTACAGGTATCGTGATAGCTCGGCGAAGAACAAGATCGAAGGCCCGCTTGGAAACCTCATCATGTATGGATTTGAATCCCTAAGGAATTCAGCGAATACCGGAGGACTGGCGAATGGAAAGCTTGGAGGCGTGTCGGATGTCACACTTGATGGACAGACGGATCTGGTAATCACATTTGCACCATATAGCACAAACAGGATCTATCTGAAAGCGTTCGTTGGTGATGAGTATAGCTGGGATCATTGGGACAGAGATAAGGATGGCGACTATCCGTCACCGGTCAATTCTGAAGGACATGCCAGAGGACGAATGGATATACAGAACATAGATGGCGCCGGAGATCTAAAATATTACCCTTACTACACTGATATAGAAGCCATGAATACTTACAAAGAGGGCGATTCATTGTACAGTGTGGAGTACAGTCCATCCGCTCTGGCTGAGCCGGTTATGTCGTCGGTGGATGACAAGTATCTTGAGATTCCAGAGGAGAATATGGATTCAATACGAAGATTCTGTGAGAGCGCAGGAATCACGGAAAAAGACAGTGTGGATAATTTGTTGCAGAAGGTGTATATATACTTCCTGGAGAATTATCCGTACACACTGCATCCGGGAGCCACGCCGAGGGATGAGGATTATGTCAATTATTTCCTTGATACCACGAAGAAGGGTCTGTGTGCCAATTATGCCACTGCGGGGGCGCTGATCCTGAGATACATGGGGATACCCACAAGATATGTGGAGGGGTATGCCGTGGATTACACCGAGGTCCTTGACGGAACAATGCTCGATGAAGAACAGTTCAGTTACGATGATTATTATTCAGGCTCATCAGAGCTTGGAAGAACGGCTGTTGTTCAGGTGGATGTGGACGATGGCGGAGCTCATGCGTGGATAGAGGCGTTCATACGTGGCAGATGGCAGGTCGTGGAGCTGACACCTCCGTCGAGTGAAGATGAGGATGAGACCCAGGATGATTTCTGGTCCAGATTTGGAAGATGGCTCGTAGGTGATGACAGCGGAGATACCGGAACAGATACGACCGGCACAGCATTTTCACTTGGAAATGCCGTGTGGATAATATATGTTCTGGCGGGATGTATAGCATTTGCAGTGCTCTTGTTTGTGGGACGTATAGCAGTCAGGAAGATAGTTCGTTTTGTGGGTTATCACAGGAGAGATAAGACTGGAAATGTGATAGCTTACTATAGGTATATGTGTGATTATGCAAGACTTGCGTCGGATGATTTTTCGAAGGCGGGAAATCACAGGCAGCAGCTTGAATATTTCTGTAAGGGCGCAGATCCGGCGGAGACTGAGGACCTTGCGGCATATATGGAAGGCATAAGCTATGGCGGCGAGGTGTCCGGGGACGAATATGTACAGCGTATGGGAGAACTTCGGGTGCTGTTCAGGAGCTTTAGGAGACAGGTTCCTTTTATGAAGAGGATATACATATTCCGAATGTTGTAGTATAGTTGACAGGTAGCAATGGATAATGGAGGTATAAGAGATGCTTGGAATCATAGGTGCGATGGACGAGGAAGTCGCAAGACTGAAAGAGATGATAGATGGGCTCCAGGTCACAGACAAGTGTGGCATGAGCTTCTACAAAGGACAGATAGAAGGAACGGATGTCGTGGTCGTAAAGTGCGGTGTCGGCAAGGTCAATGCGGCCATGTGTACCCAGTCGCTGATCGACATGTATGGAGTGTCAGCTATCATCAACACCGGAATAGCCGGATCACTGGATGCTGACATAGATATAGGAGACATCGTTCTGGCTACGGATACCGTGGAGCACGATATGGATGTATCCGCCCTTGGATATGAGCCGGGTGTGATCCCTGATACAGAGCTGAGCGTGTTCAAGACCAGCGATGAGCTGCTTAAGATAGCACAGGACTCAGTGGATGCAGCAAATATAGAAGTCAAGGTGTTCACTGGAAGAGTGGTGAGCGGCGATCAGTTTATCTGGAGCAAGGACAAGAAGAAATGGCTTGTGGAGACATTTGGTGGAAGATGTGCAGAGATGGAGGGCGCGGCCATAGGACATGTTGCAGTGCTGAATAAGGTTCCGTACCTTGTTGTCCGGGCCATATCGGACAAGGCTGATGACAGTGCAGAGATGGATTATCCTACATTTGCGGCAAAGGCTATAGAGAACAGTGTAAACATGATGACAGAGATAATAAAGAGATATGAGGTGAAGTAGACATGGATAAGATAGCAAGTTTTCAGATAAATCATCTTCTCCTGAATCCGGGCATTTATGTGTCGAGAAAGGATAAGGCTGGGGATCAGATCCTCACAACATTTGACATAAGGATGACAAAGCCGAATTATGAGCCGGTTATGAACACTGCGGAGGTTCATACCATAGAGCATCTCGGTGCGACATTCTTGAGAAATAATGAAGAGTATAAGGACAGGGTCATATACTTTGGACCTATGGGCTGCAGGACGGGATTTTATCTCATACTCGCAGGCGATTATGAGTCGAAGGATATAGTGGAGCTTATGATATCAATGTTCGAATTCATAAGACATTATCACGATCCGATCCCTGGAGCAAATCCAAGAGAGTGCGGCAATTACCTGGATATGAATCTCGGTATGGCGAACTATCTTGCAGAGAAATTCCTGTCACAGGTTCTGTATGATATAGATGACAGCAGACTTAATTATCCAGAGGGTTAAATTCCAATTTACAAATGAGATCAAAATATACAGACCATGTAAAAAACGGGTGATTTTCAGTGGAAATTCGCTTTGTTGAGGAATGTTTGCCATTCTATTGACAATGAAGCTTGCGTGCTTTTTAATGCACGTAAGCTTTTTTTGTGCACATAAAACAGCTAAACAGATTCATGAAGACGGCTCTTACCGGATACGGTTATGAATGGGCTGAAACTCAAACAGAAAGGAAGAGATTATGAAAAGATTGTATGTATATAAGATTCTGCTGGCTGTTCTTCTGGCCGTATGTGTGGCCGGTGTGGTTTTTTATCATAGGTTCAGTACAAGGTCAAGTGCTGACGAACTGTATGCCGGGGAGAAAAGCAGGCATACTGATGTTATGGCCACCTCAACGGATGGAATTGCGGCTATGGCCGGATATGAGATAAGTTATGAAGATGTGGACTGCATCCTAAGCGGCGATGTGGTGTTTTACAATGGGATGCCATACACGAGGCATTACACGGTGCATAAGGATGGTGTAGAGTACAGGGCATACTGCGGCGATCATAAGAAATATGAAGTTAAGAGCACGGACAAGGTGGCATTTTCCGTGACAAATGACAGACTGCTTCAGAAAGCGTTTCTGTATGGACCGGGAAGTGAATATGCGTGGTCTGGTTTTAAGGGGGTGTCCGCAGATCACAGACAGCTCATCATGACACTGACTTTGAATTATATAAGACATGGACAGTATTTTGACGTTATAGACGAATTCTATAAATACATATCGGAGACAAAGCGAGATGAGATCGTCCTTCAGGGAGATCAGGCAGATATAGAGATAATAGATGATGGAAGCAAAGAGAATTACGGTAATTATGTAAGTCTTAAGGATTATACCGGTTATGTGGACAAGAAGACTGGTGAGAAGAGAAGAAGAACCAGGATAATGAGGTGTAAGGCAGATGCTGAGAATGGAGTGAGGATCTCGGTACCGGCGGATACATGGCTCCATATCAGGAAAAGCGGAGAAAAGGAGTTCACCATCCACAAGACAGGTAAGGTAACTATAATGGGAGGCGACAGATTCTTTTTCAGTGCTGAGAAGGCTTATAAGGGAACGGGCACAGTAAAGTCTGGTAAAGGGATCCCCGGAGTTACAGTGTATACTGTAGATTCCACTCAGGTAGATGATGACCAGCAGTTGTTATTTGGAACGGTAGCTTCAAGCAGTATTTCTATGGATATTGAATGGACGGGAGAGAAGCCTGTTCTTGGAAAGTTCAGTCTGCACAAGACCGACAGAGATTCCGGCGCCGGTGTGGGAGAAGCTCTGTACAATATTGAGATGGAAGTGAAAAACGGCACACAGAGTCTGCGCACTCTGGTGGCTCAGATAGAGACTGATGAGAATGGACATGGTATAGTTGTGATGTCAGAATATGGCGGACTTGGAACCTATGAGATCACAGATATGCCGTTCGGAACATACAGGATATATGAGGAAAGGGCTCCGTACAACTATGAGAGAAACAGTGCTGTGGCACAGCTCGTTATAAACGAAGAAGGAGAATTCCTGTCCGTGGATGGCAAGGAGGTCAGTACATCCACGGAGCTTGAAATAAGCTGGGAGACTTGGGACAAGGTGATCTCAGGCAAGATTGATCTGAGCATATACAAACAGGATGCGGAGACGGGAGATAAATCTCAGGGAGATGCTGTCTTGTCAGGGGCTGAGTTTACAGTCAATTATTACAGGAATTTTTATAATTCCGTGGACGAGCTTCCAGAGAAGCCGGATCAGAGCTGGACGCTTAAGACGGATGACAGCGGTAAGTGCGGCCTTGAGGATGTGGTTTTGCAGACGGGAACAATCACGGTTCAGGAGACAAAAGCCCCAGAAGGGTACACGCTTGTGAATTCAATATTTAAAAGCACAAAGAATGGCAATATTATAAAGGATAGTTCAGATGGAATATATCTGGACAGAATAGAACAGGATGGCGACACTGTTCGTCTGGTAAATGGCTACGAGCTTGTGGTCGGGAACCATGTCGTAAGAGGTGACTTCAAATTCAAAAAAGTGGTTGCCGAGGATGGGACAGCGATCGCAAATGTGAGATTCCTCGTCGAGAACTCCGATGGCACCCAGTCTGCGGAGATAACAACTGATGCCAATGGCGAATACTCCAGTTCTGCGGATGATATCTGGTTTGGGGATGGAAAGCCGGACAAGACCAAAGGGTCACTGCCGTACGGAGAGTACACATTGACAGAGCTTCGTTGTGATGCAAATAGGGGAAAGTATAAGAGCATTGCTCCGATAAAATTCAAAATAGATTCAGATGAGTGCGTGTTTGATCTTGGGGACATAGTTGATGAGAGGATGCCGAAGATAGAATCTGTGGCGAAGAACAGTGAAGACGGATCGAAGTTCATTGATCCGGATGCGGAAACTGCAGATATCACGGACACGGTGAGTATGAAAGGGCTGGATATCGGGCACAGATATAAACTGAGCGGAAGCGTTGTCTCACAGGAGTCGGGCAGACCGCTTGGGGCAGATGGATCAACGTCAGATAAATGTTTTACCGCAGATGCAGAGGAGATGACTGTGGATGTGAATTTCAGTTTTTCGGCTGACAGCATAAGTGGTTCGGCTCTTGTCTGCTATGAGGTGCTTACGGATGAGGATTATGATGGCGAGGTCGTAGCTTCACATGAGGATGTGAACCTTGCTTCACAGACAGTTTATACAAAAGAAAAAGAGAAGATCAGAGGGAGCATAAGTGTCCACAAGACGGATGATATTCTGGAGACACCTCTTGCGGATGCGGAGTTCACATTGTACAGGGCATCTGATCATGAAAAGCTCATGACAAAAAAGACTGACAAAGCCGGCAGTGTAGAATTCACCGGACTCGAGCCGGGAGAGTATTATATAAAGGAGACCAGAACTCCCAAGGGTTATATTGCCGACCCGGGGGTAAATTCTATACCGGTGAGCGTGCCGGAGAGTGCAGATGAGCCACCGGTGATAAATGTCAAAAATCACTATGGCATGGTGCATATACTCAAGACGGATCAGGAGGATGGCAGTCCGCTTGCCGGGGCTGTGTTTGGCATATATGATGACCGGGGTGCTCTGATCGCAAAAGCTGAATCGGAAGAAAATGGACAGGCTGTATTTTACGGACTTTCCAGAGGCACGTATAGCATAGAGGAGTTAGCTGCCCCGGAGGGGTACGAAAAAACAGACAAAAAAATTCAGATAGACACATCAAAAAGTGAATATACCATGGATGATCCGGTGATCATAACAAATCATAAAATAAAAGAACATCCATCACCCGACACGCCAAATACTCCTGATACGCCGGACACCGGAGATCGGTATCCTGTTTCGAAGGTTATACTGCTTATGTGCTTTGCCGTAGTTTCGGTTGCGGGAATCGTATTTTACAGGAAAAAATTTACCGGAGAATCAAAATGACAGTAATAATAACATGGGACAATGTGGTTGACCTTTAGATTTATAAGTGATAACATACAAAATGGACTTGTATAAATAATAAATATCACGTGAGGTGCGAAAGATGAGTAAAAGTTTTGATGATTTATTGGCAAAGGTTTCACAGTGCAGCAGAAAGACAGTTTCAGTTGCAGTAGCACAGGATGCGCCTATTCTTGAGGCTGTAAAGGCAGCAAAGGAGAAGGGAATCGCAGATGCTATACTTGTGGGTGACGAGGCAAAGATCAGAGAGGTCGCAGATCAGATCGGTATGGATCTTACAGGTTATGAGATCGTAAATGAGCCAGATGATATAGAGGCTTCACTTAAGGCAGTGAAACTTGTTCATGATCATAAGGCTGACATGTATATGAAGGGACTTCTCTCAACAAAGGATTTCCTGAAGAGTGTCCTCAACAAAGAGGTTGGTCTCAGAAATGGTAAGCCACTTTCACATGTATGTGTATTTGAGATCCCTGGTATTGACAGACTCCTGTACCTTACAGATGTTGCGTTCATGACTTATCCTTCACTTGAGGAGAAGAAGTCGATCATAGAGAACTCTGTAGAGGTTGCTCATGCGTGCGGAATACCTTGTCCAAAGGTTGCTCCACTTGCAGCAGTAGAGGTTGTAAATCCTAAGATGCCTGTAACAGTAGAGGCTGCTGAGCTCACAAAGATGAACGAGAACGGTGAGATCACAGGCTGTATCGTTGACGGACCTCTTTCAATGGATCTTGCGATCGAGCCAGAGGCAGCTATCCATAAGGGAGCTACAGACAGAAAGATCGTTGGAGATGCCGATATCCTTCTGTTCCCAGACATACATGCAGGTAACCTTGTATACAAGACACTTGTTCATACAACAAAGTGTAAGAACGGATGTATCATAACAGGTACAGATGCTCCTGTAATCCTTACATCAAGATCAGATACATTTGAGGTTAAGCTCAACTCAATAGCACTTGCAGCAGTTGTTGCAGAGTCACTTAAGGCAAACAAATAAGCCATACATAAAAAACATTTGGAGGTTTAAAAAATGTCATATAAGATT
>OHOI01000935.1_pt1 | contig 11522 bp, 10 predicted proteins | sample 1569781 | NCBI WGS metagenome assembly OHOI01 (sample SAMEA3879587, study PRJEB24766) | human gut metagenome | biome: human-associated habitat; feature: feces | place: USA | collected 1985/1987 | reverse complement strand
AGTGCATACAATTCCGCGGAAGGTGGTGCAGTATTCAGGTTTACACTGAAGATAGAGGAGGTTACGGATGAGCAATAACAAATACAAAGTCTTGATAATAGAAGATGAACAAAATATCAACAACCTGCTGGATACCCTGATGCAGGCAAATGGTTATCAGACGATCATAGCCACATCCTGCGGGAGTGGACTTATGATGTATGCGTCTCATAGGCCTGACATAGTTATACTTGATCTCGGACTCCCGGATAAGGATGGTATATCGTTCCTCACAGAGATAAGAAAGACGGATTTCACGCCGGTCATAGTTCTCTCGGCGAGATCTGATGAGAAGGATAAGGTGGAGGCTCTCAATCTGGGTGCAAATGATTATGTTACAAAACCATTTGGTTCGGAGGAGCTGGTTGCCAGGGTCAGATCTGCACTCCGCACAGTGCTTTACCAGGCACATGACAGTGAACTGCCGACAGGGAAATTCCAGACTGGGGATCTGCTCATAGACTATGAGGCCAGACGAGTGTTCATAGGGGATGAGGAGATCAAGCTGACTCAGACTGAGTACAACATAGTCGATCTTCTGTCCAGACATCCGGGCAAGATGCTTACATACAGTTTTATAGTCAAGGAGGTCTGGGGCTACAATGACATGGGAAGCACCAAGAGACTTCAGGTCAATATGGCGAATATAAGAAAGAAGTTCGGAGTGAAGCCGGGCAAGAAGAGTTTTATCATCAATGAGCTGGGCGTGGGATACAGGATGTGTGATGATGAGTGACAGATAATGGAATAAGACGAGAAGCCGGGGATACAATAAGTGGATTGTATATCCGGCTTTTCGCCTTTTTATACAAAATAATAGGGAATTTTGCGAGATTGACAAAAAAATGCGTATAATTCATAATTGTGATATGGTGTATTAAAAAGGGAAGGTTATGTTTTAAGGAAAAAGGAGGAACTTTATGAAAAGAAGTAACAGGTTTATGGCGGTCATTGCGGTGATCCTTGCATTTGCATTGACATTTACAGGTGTCAGCATTCCGGCAAATGCGGCGGCCACATCAACCGTCAAGAGTATCACGGTGAAGAATCTTCCAAGTAATACTCTTACACTCAAGGCGGGGAAAACATTTACACTGAAGACAAATACGACTTCAGGCAATCTGAAATTCTCAACAAGCAATAAAAAGATCGTGACAGTATCTTCTACAGGTAAGATAAAAGCAGTGAAAAAGGGTAGTGCAAATATCACGATCTCTCTCAAGTCAAATGCGAAGATCAAGAAGGTGGTGAAGGTCACAGTCGGACAGCCGGCCACAAGAGTCAAGGTGAACAAATCTGCGCTGACGATCAAGAAGGGCAGGTCGGCAGTGATAAAGGCGACAGTAGGTCCTAACACAACCAGCAATAAGAAGGTTATCTGGAAGAGTAGCAATTCCAAGATCGCAAAGGTAAGCGCTACAGGCAGGGTCACAGCGGTAAAAGGCGGAACAGTGACTATCACAGCAGTGGCTGCTGACGGTTCAGGAAAGAAAGCAGTCTGCAAGGTAACAGTAAAGGCACCGATAACATCATTAAAATTCAGCAAAATAAGTGGAAGGCTGTATGTAGGCAAAACGATGCAGCTCAGCCCAGTTATAAAGCCGTCAGATGCAACCAATAAGAAATGTGCATGGAGTTCTTCAAATGATAAGGTAGCCATGGTAAATTCTGAAGGAAAAGTATATGCGGTTGCTGCAGGAACAGCAGTGATAACAGCAAAGGCTACAGATGGCACAGGTAAGAAGGCGACATACAAAGTCACAGTTACGAAAGCGAACACCATAGCATCTGCAACTGTCAGTGACCCACAAACTGTGCAGGTTACATTATCGGGAAGTCAGAAACTTCCGGCTTCCAGTTTTGTTGTAAAGGCGAGCACGGTACTGAATGGAACATATAACTATACCATTCCATTGGACGGCGTGACGACAAAGGACAATAAAACCTACACCATAGCGCTGAGAAGAGGATGCTCATTAAGCGATTATGTGAGAGTCTGTGTCTATGTAGATGGACTGTATGGCACAGGTAAGTCAAGTATTGAGACATATTATTCCAAGGATCATTCAAATAGAAGGGTTTATATGACTTATGAACTTGAACAGAATGAGTCATTCAGCAGAGAATTTACAGTGGATCGCGCAAGAGGAATATGTAAAATTACTGTAGACAAGCTCCCTGATGGTGTGAAATATGCAATAAAAACGGATGGAAGTAACGCGATCAGTTTCAGTGGAACAGTGAGAAAGACAGGAACAACGAAAACAACAATTAAGTCTGTTGATGAGCTGGGGGATATAGTTACATACATAATCACATGGAATGTCAGCAGTTCGTCGGTGATCGCGGCGTATTATATACCTCAATACGGCATGATAGGCACGGATGATAAATATTATTCAGTAAGTGTGAAGCCTGCATCTGTCGCAGGCGGTTCAGGGAAATACACTTATAGCATAGACGGGGATGACTATGGCTTGAGTGTTGATATAACAGGAAGGGTCACAGGAAAAATTTATCAGGAGGGAACATATAACCTGAAGGTAAAGATAACGGATGACAACGATACGAAGATCAGCACCACAGTTAACTGTGAGATAAATGCTAAAAAGGCAATCAAGGTTGAGGGGTATGTCAAGGATATAAATGGAAATAACCTGAACGGGGTATCGATCAAGTTCTACAATCAGGATAAAGCAACTCCTTATAAGCTTGCGTGGAATGGTGCTACATCAAGAAATGATGGCTCATATTCGATGGATCTGTTCCCTGGTACATACGAAGTGGTAATATCCATAAGAGATGACAGCACATATCTGTATAATCAGAAATTTGACAAGTCTGAGACTGGCAGAAACTTTGTATCAGATGTATTAAAACTTACTGTAAATCCTGACAATGCCAAGTATTCTGTTGATGATATCGGAGTATGGTATGATGAATATGACAGACAATGCGGTACAAATGGGTATGTTTATCTTGTCCCAGGAACATCATATACACTTAAGGCCAAAGGAATGGGTAAGCGGGGAGTGATAACTGCAAAGGTAGACAGAAAGGCAGTTTCAGTCACAGCAAAAATGTCTGAGGATGTGATCGAGATTGGCGATAAAACCTCATTTTATGCAGAAAAAGAAGAGTTATACAAATTTGTTCCAAAAACCACGGGCACATATTACTTCTATTCAATTTCGACAGGAGATCCGTATGGATATCTGTATGATGAGAACAGAAAAATTCTGGCAGCAGTGGATGATGTAAAGCACGACCTGTCAACTAATAAAAATGATTTTTGCATGAGTTATAAATGTGTTGCGGGCAAGACATATTATATATCCGTAATCAGATCCGCATGTGATGTATATATATCGACTACTAATCCGAAATCGGGTAATTAACTTTTGTGGTGATAATGTCAATATACAGTTTGTATATATATTGGAAAGTGATATAATAAGTAATATGATAGCTGTAGTTGCGTAGACGGGATATGCACATATTATAGTGAGGAGGATCATATTATGAACAAACTAATGAGAAAAGTAGTCGTGTTAATGGTTGCATTTTCCATGTTGTTTGCCGGGGCTTTTGCATCTGGCTCGACGGAGGTTCAGGCGGCCACAACTCCTGCAAAGGTGACAATAAAGAGCGCAAAGGCAAATTACTGGCATGATGAGATATTTGTGTCATGGAAGAGTGTGAAAAACGCCACAGGTTACCAGGTGGCATTTAGAAAGACGAACAGTTCTGTATACAGAAAGGTTTCGGTAAGGGGAAAAACATCAAGAACACTTCTGCTTGACACTTACAGGACATCGTACACCATAAAAGTCAGAGCGTTCAGACAGGTCAGGGTAAAAGGAAAAGTAAAAACCTATTATGGCAAGTGGTCAAATATAAAGGTTGTAAAACAGAAATATACACCACCAAAGAACAACACAAGTTCCGACAGTTCTGGAAATTCCGGAAGTGGAAATGGTTCACAGGGATCGATTGGAACAGGTTCTGGAAATGATGTATGGATACCGAGAACAGGAAAGAAGTACCACAGCAGATCGACATGTAGTGGCATGAACGGACCGACAAAGGTATCAAAGAGTTATGCAGAGAGCATGGGATATACTCCTTGTAAAAAGTGTTATTAAGTATATTTATATTTAATTAGAATATTAAGAACTGGCGAAAAGCTGAGTATACGATAAGTAGATTGTATACCCGGCTTTTCGCCTTTTTATACAAAAAAATAGGAAACTTTGTAAGATTGACAAACAATACAGGCCATTTATAATTAGGGTATGTTTTATGGGAAGGGAAAAGTACATTGCAGAAGCAGGAGGAAATTTATGAAAAGGTGCAACAAATTTATGGCTGTTGTGGCTGTGATCCTTGCATTTGCACTGACATTTATGAGTGTCAGCATGCCGGCAGAAGCAGCTACAACGAGTGTAAAGAGTATTATGGTGAAGGATGTGATCACAGTAACGGTCGGACAGCCGGTGACAGGCGTGAAGCTGAGCAAGACATCTCTGACGGCTAAGGTTTATGACAGAACGGTAAGTATCACAGAGGGAAAAGGCGTACGATATAGAAGTTAACGGCTCTGCATGTACACTGTATATATCTTCCGTTTCTCCGTGATCGGGTGAATAAGTTAATTTAAAAATATGGACAGGCTGTCGCCTGACTTATAGATTAAGTCGGGTGACAGCCTTTTTGTATATAAAAGCACATAATCCCTATTGACATAGTAGGAAATAAGTTGTATACTCCAACATGTTGATAGATAATTACTACATATCAGATAGGATATATGTGGATTGACGATGAAATTCATTGAACAGAGCGAGGTTCAATAGACGGGAGGTGGACAGATGCAACAGGTGTTGTGCTTTGGAGATTCCAATACATGGGGATACAATCCTGAGAATGGGGAGAGATTTCCCTGGGGAATCAGATGGACCAGTATATTGCAGCAGAAGCTGGCAAATAAAGATATAAGGATCATAGAGGAAGGCCTCTGTGGAAGAACAACAGTGTTCGAGGATCCACTGAGACAGGGAAGAAAGGGCGTGTCGCTGTTCCCAACTCTGCTGGAGACACACAAACCGGAGAATATAGTAATCATGCTTGGAACAAATGACTGTAAGACGGTGTTCTCGGCATCACCGGATGTGATAGGCAAGGGAATACGGAGACTGCTCATTCAGGCGAGGCAGTATTCAGCAGACAGCAGGATACTTCTCGTATCGCCGATACACTTAGGCGAGCAGGTGTGGAAGGATGAATTTGATCCTGAGTTCTCACCGGAATCCGTTGAGGTGTCAAGGAAGCTCACAGATGTCTATAAAAAGATAGCCGACGAGTTTGGTGTAGAATTTCTGGCGGCGTCATCTGTGGCGGACAGCAGCGAGGCAGATCAGGAGCACATGAATCCGGAAGGCCATGCGGCTCTGGCGGGAGCGATAGAGGAAAAGATTTATCAGATGGCCTGTTAAAAGAATTATATAGAAAATAATGTACAGTATATAAAGATAGTAAAGAATCAAGAAAGACCATAGAGACTTGAAAAAAGTAAAAAAAGAAAGGAAACAAGAACCATGGCAAAGATAGCATCACAGTTGACAGAACTTATAGGAAACACTCCACTTCTGGAGCTCACAAATTATGAGAAGGAGCTTGGACTCAAGGCACACATCGTTGCAAAGCTTGAGTATTTCAACCCGCTTGGCTCAGTGAAGGATCGTGTGGCAGCAGCCATGATCGAGCAGGGAATAAAGGATGGCCTCATCAATCAGGAGACAGTCATCATCGAGCCTACATCAGGCAATACAGGAATCGGACTTGCATTTGTATCAGCAGCAAAGGGCCTTCACCTGATACTCACCATGCCGGACACCATGAGCGTTGAGCGTAGAAAGATCGTGTCAGCTCTCGGTGCTGAGATCGTGTTAACACCGGGCAGAGAGGGAATGAAGGGAGCCATCGCCAAGGCAAATGAGCTCAAAGAGCAGTACGGCAATGCATTCATCCCACAGCAGTTTGAGAACAAGGCAAATCCAGCTATCCACAAGAAGACAACGGCGGAGGAGATCTGGAGAGATACAGACGGAAAGGTTGATGCATTTGTATCAGCAGTAGGAACAGGCGGAACAGCTACAGGAACAGGAAGCGGACTCAAGGAGCACAATCCAAATGTCAAGCTGATTGCAGTTGAGCCTGCTGATTCACCGGTTCTCTCAGGCGGAGCACCTGGCCCACACAAGATCCAGGGAATCGGAGCCGGATTTATACCTGGCGTCATGGATTTGAGCATCGTGGACGAGATCATCAGAATCCAGAACGATGACGCATTTGACACAGCGAGAAAAATAGCAAAGACAGATGGTGTATTGGTTGGAATATCCGCAGGTGCGGCACTCTATGCGGCAACTGAGCTTGCAAAGAGACCTGAGTATGAGGGCAAGACCATCGTGGTCCTCTTCCCGGATACAGGAGAGAGATACCTCTCAACATCACTGTTTAACCTGTAGACCGCAATAATTGCCTAGAGGTTGTGAACTGTATACAGTATTTGACATATCCAGTCGGGAGCGCTTTCGCTCGACTCAGTCTGCAGCGGTACTAAGGTGCCGCCTAAGGCGCCACCTAAGGACCGGCGACTTCGTATGTCCCTCCTTGGATGATGTCAAAACTGTATAGCAGAAGTTAATATCGTTGCAGCAATTATTGCTCATTGGATGAATTGACCTATTTATGAGAAAGAGAAAAGATATGAGACTTGGAAAAAAAGTATTGCTTCTATCCATGGCGGCGGTGCTGGCGATAGGCGCGGCCGGCTGTGGCGGGAAGAAGGACGATGTTATCACAATTACAAATGTTTCGTATGACCCGACGAGGGAGCTGTATGAGCGATACAATGACATGTTTGAACAGTATTACAAAGAGCAGTACGGACAGGACATCAAGGTCATCCAGTCTCATGGAGGCTCCGGTTCACAGGCGAGGTCGGTGGTGGAGGGCTGTAATGCAGATGTTGTCACACTGGCACTTGAGCATGACATTGACCTCATATCGACAAATGGTCTGATAGATCCGGGCTGGATAGATGAATTTGACAAGGATTCAGCACCCTACACATCTACTATCGTGTTCCTGGTGAGAAAGGGAAATGCTAAGGATATAAAGGACTGGGACGATCTGGTGAAGGACGATGTGGAAGTCATAACACCTGATCCGAAGAGTAGCGGCGGAGCCTGTTGGAATTTCCTTGCGGCTCTTGCCTATGCCAGAACTACATACAGCGATGAAGCTGATATATGGCAGTTTATGAAGAAGCTTTATCAGAATGTGTCGGTCATGGATTCGGGAGCCAGAGGTTCGACGACCACATTTGTGGAGAATGGCAAGGGTGATGTGCTTATAGCCTGGGAGAATGAGGCGATAGCAACCCTGAAGGAATACCCGGAGGATTACGAGATAGTTAATCCGTCGGTGAGTATACTGGCTCAGCCGAGTGTGGCGGTTGTCGATGACAACGCAAAGCACAATGGGACAGAGGAGGTCAGCACAGAGTATCTGAAGTACCTGTACAGCGATGACGCTCAGAGGCTTGAGGCTGAGAGCGGATACCGCCCGACAAATGAGAAGATACTTGCAGAGTATTCGGATGTGTTTGACCTGGACATCAAGCTGTGGACCATCGATGATTTCGGAGGCTGGGACAAGGCCTATGAGGATTTCTTCGATGATGGTGCAAAGTTTGACGAGATATATGATTATTAAAATGGATTGGAAGACGAGATGGCAGCAGAGGAAAATGGCAAGAAGGATAAACTTAATAACGCAAAGAAGACCAGAGTTATCCCGGGATATCATCTGACGCTTGGAATAGTCATTGCCATGCTGTCGCTGATAGTTCTGATCCCGCTGGCATCGGTGCTGGTGTCATCGCTGAAGCTTTCGCCGAGTGAATTCTGGCATCTGCTTCTGAAGAGGAATGTGCTGAATGCATTTAAGACCAGCATCGGCTGTTCGTTCATAGCGGCGGTAGTCAACACGGTGTTTGGTCTGATAATAGCGTGGACACTGGTAAAGTACGATTTCCCCGGCAAGAAGATACTGGACGGATTCATAGAACTTCCATTCTGTCTGCCAACGGCGGTTGCAGGTATAACGCTGTCGAGACTGTACAGTGAGGACGGATTCCTTGGAAAGCCGCTTGCGGCTCTTGGAATAGATGTTGCATACACAAAGATCGGACTTACCATCGCCCTTGTATTTGTGGGGATACCATTTGTCATAAGGGCGGTGCAGCCGATACTTGAGAAGATGGACAACCAGTACGAGGAGGCGGCCTACATGCTGGGAGCCACACCGAGAAGAACATTCTTCAAGGTTATTCTTCCGGAGCTCAGGCCGGCACTGCTTACAGGATTTGGACTGGCATTTGCCAGAGGGATCGGAGAGTACGGCAGTGTCATCTACATATCGGGCAACAGCGCAAAGGAACAGACACAGGTCATATCATACGTGATCATGCAGAAGCTCAGCTACATAGACTATGCCAGCGCAACAGCCATAGCACTGGTGATGCTGGTAATATCATTTGTACTGTTGTTCGCGATCAACATAGTACAGCTGAGACAGTCTAGAAGGACTAACTTACTTTAATTTAGAAAAAGGAGGAAACACAATGAGCGAACAGGAAAAGCTGCAGCGCGGCAAGCGCAGGACAAAGATAATACTGATAACCGTGACTGTGCTTTTCATAGTGCTCATGCTTGTTGTTCCACTTATATCGGTGATAACAAGTGCGCTGAAGGAGGGCTTTAAGTTCTACCTTCAGTCGATCACAACAGAGTATGTGATAAGTGCACTTGGTGTCACACTTATTGCCACAGTCATAGCTGTGGTGGTAAACACATTTTTCGGAATATGTGCGGCATGGCTGCTGACGAAGTTCTCCTTCAAAGGCAAGCAGGTGCTGGCGACACTGATAGACATTCCGTTTTCCATATCACCTGTCATCGTAGGTCTTGCCTACCTCATGACATTTGGAAGACTCGGATGGACGTATCCGGCGATCAGATGGATCAATGATATGCTGGGGACAAACATCAGGATAACATTTGCAGTTCCGGGCGTTGTGCTTGCTACCATATTCGTGACATTCCCATTTGTGTCGAGGGAGCTTATCCCGGTGCTGAACGCCCAGGGCAAGGATGAGGAGGAGGCAGCGGCGCTCATGGGGGCGAAGGGCTTCACGATATTCAGAAGGATAACACTTCCCCAGATGAAATGGGGACTCATATACGGAATAATTCTCTGTACCGCCAGAGCACTCGGCGAGTTCGGTGCGGTAAATGCACTGTCCAAGACAAGGGGCGGGACATTTACACTTCCACTTGAGATCGATGCGCTGTACATGTCGGGAACGGAGGAATCCATCACAGCAACATTTGCTGTATCGTCCATACTGGTGATCATAGCGGTCATCATATTGTTTCTGAGAAATCTGCTTGAGTACAGAGCGAAGAGGAAACGCGCTTATGAACGAAGTTCATAACTCTCATGCGCGTGACGACCTGCCGCTGAGCGGAGGCGAGGGGGCGATACCCGAAAAAGGGCGATATCCGATAAGGGCGAAGTGAGATAGTCTGCATATGGGATGGCTTGCAGGAGTTTCGAGAGATAGATCAGGTGCGGAAGAATAAGAGAACAAAAAGGAGGCTGACGACATGTACGTCGAGATGAAAAAAATATATAAGAAATATGGAGATTTCCTGGCGTCCAACAATGTCAGTTTTGGTGTGGAGAAGGGCAAGCTGGTGGCGCTTCTGGGACCGTCGGGAAGCGGAAAAACGACACTTCTCCGAATGATAGCCGGACTTGAAAATCCAAATTCCGGTGACATATACATAGACGGCAGGCGTGTAAATGATATACCAGCTGCGAAGAGAGGAATAGGATTTGTATTCCAGAATTATGCACTGTTCCGTTACATGACGGTATTTGACAATGTGGCATTTGGACTTGAACTTATGAAGGTTCCAAAGAAGGAGATCAAGAAGAGAGTTATGGAGCTTCTGGAGCTTACAGGGCTGTCAGGTATGGAGAAGAGATATCCGAATCAGCTCTCAGGCGGACAGAGGCAGAGGGTTGCATTTGCCAGGGCGCTGGCTCCGAATCCACAGGTGTTGCTGCTGGACGAGCCATTTGCCGCAATAGATGCAAAGGTCAGGACAGAGCTTAGGACATGGCTCAAGGAGATGGTTGAAAAGCTTGGCATAACGAGCATATTTGTCACTCACGATCAGGATGAGGCTGTGGAGGTTGCGGATGAGATCATCATCACCAACCACGGACAGATAGAGCAGATGGGATCGCCTATGGAGATATACAAGACGCCGTCCACACCGTTTGTTGCACAGTTCATCGGAAGGTCAACTGTTGTGGAGGACTACGAGAAGCTCAAGGGATTTGACAGAGGATCAGTACCAGAGTGCGGCGGAATCGGGAATAGTCAAGGACGTGCTGTTCCGCGGAAGCCATCTGGACGTCACGGTGGATGTCAACGGAGTGGAGATCGTCGCCGAGAGATCCATGGAGAAGGATGTCGTAAAGCCGGGGGAGCAGGTCCACGTTCTCATCTACAGGTTGTATGTATTTGATGAGAATCAGACATATCTGCTGGAGAACAAGGCAATGCAGGATAACGATGTATTCTACATCTAATTATAAAAGTGATTGGAGAGAAAATATGGGTATTGCAAACAGGAAAATACTTCATACGGACATTTTGATAATCGGTGGTGGTACGGCGGGCTGCTATGCAGCACTGACTGTCAGAGAGCATTCTGATTATTCCATCATCATCGCCGAGAAGGCAAATATAAAGAGAAGTGGATGTCTGGCGGCGGGAGTGAACGCCATCAACGCATACATAGTGAAGGGCAGAAAGCCTGAGGACTATGTGGATTACTGCAGGACAGACGCTGACGGGATCGTCAGAGAAGATCTTTTGCTTTCTATGTCACAGGGACTGAACCGTGTCACAGACAAGATGGAGAAGCTGGGGCTGGTAATCTTAAAGGATGAGAATGGTGAGTATGTTGCAAGAGGCAACAGAAATATCAAGATAAATGGCGAGAACATGAAGCCGCTGCTGGCAAAGGCGGTGGAGGAGCTTGACAACTGTCAGATACTGAACAGAGTCAACATCACGGATTATATAGTTGAAAATAATCAGATCCTCGGGGCATTTGGATTCTCCATAGAGGATAATACAGCCTACGAGATCAGAGCAAAGAAAGTGCTCTGTGCTACAGGTGGTGCGGCGGGACTTTACAGACCGAACAACCCGGGATTTTCGAGGCATAAGATGTGGTATCCGCCGTTCAACACCGGAGCGGGATATGCAATGGGAATAAATGCCGGAGCGGAGATGACGACATTTGAGATGAGATTCATAGCACTCAGATGTA
>OHOI01000933.1_pt1 | contig 11533 bp, 8 predicted proteins | sample 1569781 | NCBI WGS metagenome assembly OHOI01 (sample SAMEA3879587, study PRJEB24766) | human gut metagenome | biome: human-associated habitat; feature: feces | place: USA | collected 1985/1987 | reverse complement strand
CTCTATGACATTCATGGACGCACCCGATGCTATGGTCCGGCAGCTTGGACATTCCCCACACGGACTGCCGTCCTGCTGGTTTTCACAGTTCACTGCCTTTGCCAGAATCTTCGCAACGGTAGTCTTACCTGTTCCACGGGTTCCGCAGAACAGGTAAGCATGTCCGATTCGATTCGCTTTTATCTGATTTTTTAATGTTGTGACTATATGATCCTGCCCTTTGACATCTTCAAAATTATCCGGGCGGAATTTCCTGTATAATGCTGTATAAGACATATTAATCTCCGAAACTGATTCCCACTGCCTTTGCTTCTTTAATGATAGATGCATTCGGATCTACCGTTTTTAATTTTCCAGCAACTTCTTCCAGTGGAATTCTGACGATTTCTCCATTCTTTATTCCTACCAGTTTTCCATAATCTCTTTCCATAATCATCTGGGCTGCTGCCGCACCAAATCTGGTTGACAGAACTCTGTCATACGGACATGGACTTCCGCCTCTCTGTGTATGTCCCGGAATCGTAACCCTGATTTCCTGTCCGGTCTTTTCCTCGATCTTCTTGCCAATCTCATAAGAAACCGATGGGTACGGACGTGCTGCCAGCTTCGCTTTGTATTCCTTCTTGCTTAATTTCGCATCTTCTTTGGAAATCGCACCTTCTGCCACCGCAAGAATGGAAAATCTCTTTCCTTCCCGTGTTCTCTTCTCAATCGCTTCCACTACTTTATCAATATCATAAGGAATCTCCGGAATCAGTATAATATCCGCACCACTTGCCATTCCTGCATGCAGTGTCAGCCATCCTACTTTATGTCCCATAACTTCCACGATAAATACTCTGCCGTGAGAAGCTGCTGTGGTATGGATGCAGTCGATGGCATCCGTAGCAATATCTACTGCGCTCTGGAAACCGAAGGTCATATCAGTACCCCACAGGTCATTGTCGATGGTCTTGGGCAGGGTCACGATATTCAGTCCTTCCTTGCGCAACAGGTTCGCGGTCTTGTGCGTACCGTTACCGCCTAAGATCACCAGGCAGTCCAACTGCAGCTTGTAATAGTTCTGCTTCATGGCTTCCACTTTGTTCAGCCCGTTGGGATCCGGATCCTGGATCGTCTTGAACGGGGTCCGGGAGGTTCCCAGGATCGTGCCGCCCTTGGTAAGGATGCCGGAGAAATCCTTGTCTGTCAGCATGCGGAAATTACCGTAAATCAGTCCTCTGTAACCGTCCAGAAAACCATAGATTTCAACCTCTTCCTTGCCGTTCGCCAGGGTCTTCACCACGCCTCTCATGGCTGCGTTCAATGCCTGACAGTCACCACCGCTCGTCAACATTCCGATTCTCTTCATCGTAGGATCCTCCGTTTCTATATTTCATTATTTTCTCTTGCGTTTGCTGTAACTATGCAAAACTGTCTTCGTTCTGTCAATACTTATTTCTATTTTAATACATTTATTTTCATCTGAAAATAGTTTGTTGTAATTTCCGGCAGATTTCTCCCCTATGGCAAAACAAACCTCAGAAGCACCGGGCCTCTGAGGTTCGCTTATCATCTTATCATACGTTATTTGAATTTAAACTTTCCTTTGATCATGGTCACGTAGACAGCTGCGCCGCCACCGCCGACCACTACGGCTCCGGCTGCTGCCGCTGCCGCCACGCGGCCTGCGTTCGTTCCCTTACCGGAGGTCTCCGTTATCTGCTCTGTGCCGGATTCCTGAGAGCCGGAAGTCTGGGCGGTCATGGAATCTATCCGCTCCTCCTGCGGCGCTTCTCCACTCGATTCCTGCGTGTCCTGTGCCTCCCCGGAGGGCTTTGCCGCATCTTCCTTACGGTTTTCGTCCGCAGCGGGTGTTGTCGGGGGCACGGGAATTACAGAAGGCTTTACCACACCGGGTGTGGCAGGCGTTGCCGTGGTTGCGGGAGGTGTTGCCGTGGCTGCGGGAGGTGTTGCCGCGTCCGTGGCCTTCTGGTCCGTATTGGACGCCTGACTGCTGTCATCGTCGTCATCATCGTCATCGTCGTTACTGGCAGCAGGCTTCTTCGGTGCGATCTCATAACCGCAGATCGTACAGATTTCCGCCCGTTCTGTGGTGGCCGCGCCACCGGATGCATGCTTTTCCGTATTGCTGGTGATTCCACAGACACCACACTTATGCCAGTGTCCGGTCATATCGGACAGATATCCTTCTGCCCAGCTATGATCCGTCTTCGGAAGAACGATCTCTGTCGCTGTTATGCTCTTGCTTCCGTCTGCGGATGCAAAATACAGTCCGCAGACGTCGCAGGTCCAGTATTCGATGCTGCCCTCTGCCTGACAGGTGGGTTCCACCCGGTCGTGGCGGTTCAGCGGGCCGTGACCGGAGTTCCATGTCTTCGATACGGCGGGGCTTGCGTTATAATCATCAGTTTCCGCATAGCGGATCCGTGCAGTCACCTTCTCGTTGTGACCGACTCCGGCGGATTTGGTCTGCCCCCAGTCCGTTCCATCGAAGCTGAACTCCACGTCAGTGCGGTCTGTGGTGATCTGCGCCGCCAGATCGTTGCCGCTGACGGTAAAGGTCATGTCAAAGGCATCCGGATCCGGGGTATCCTCGCGGTCTGCTTTTGCGGTACGGGTGATAGTTATGCCAAACTTAATATCTTCATAATTTTTTGACCGTAACTGAACACTTACTATCGCATGCTCGCCAATATCATCCATGGTGTTTTCACCCAGAGTGAATAGCAATTTTCCCTCGGAATATTTGATGTCGGGATCTGCCGCCAAAACGTTCCCGGAATTATCCAACATGATAATTTCCATCGTTGTCTCTCCCACATCCTCGGGCAACCCCGGTATCTGCACCGCCCTCTCTCCTTTGGCCGCCCAACTGTATTTGAGATCCAAGTCTTGAATCTTCGGAGCAATTGCTTTACTGATTTCCAATTTTACCTGTGCCGTCAGCGTCTGATAGTATTCCGGATGCTCCTTAGGAATAAACGTTGCCGTGTAGGTCTCACTATCGCCAACATAAGGAACCTTGTCATCATCGCTCTGGATCTGCCAGGTTCCGTCGATGATCTCGGTTTCCAGTTTTGCCGTCAGTCCTGCCACTATGAGTACACTCAGCTTATTGCCATAGGTTCCACTGGCGATGCCAACACCCTCTGCCCTAAGTGCTGCCGGGGCGATATTCACAGTCAGATCCTTCGTTGTCTGCTCCGGGAAGAAAGAAGAGTTTGTCCCGGTGTAAACGAGGGTGAAAATGGTCTCGCCCACGGTCTGCGCCTTGTAAGTTGCGATGCCGTTCTTGAAATCCGCTGCGCTTACCACCGGGGTATCCCCGATCCGGATCTCAAAGCTGCCCTCCGTATCTTCCGCAGAGATGGGCTGTTCGTCTGTCACAAAGTTTACCAGTGCCTTTGCGTTAAAAGTAATATCTTGTCCATAGGTGGGAGTGTTGGTATCTGCTCTCTCAAACTGCAGACCGGTGGTGTAATTTACACCAACTGCATTATTTTCCCCAAGCGAAGGATAGTAGGCTATGCCATTCTCTTTGTCGTTGGCTTTCTTCGTCCAGATGGCCTGATCAAAGCCATTGTCTTTGAGTCCTTTGAAAAAGCTGGAAGAGGTCAGTTGTTGAGTAGAACGTCCCAATTGATATTTATCTTCTACGTTACAAATATCGTTATTGAAATAGCAATTCGTTACACCATAATCTTGACTATTTGTTATTCCAGCAAGATAGGCATCATTCTCGGCAGTATCAATCGTAGCTATACTAATGCAATGATTAATAATATCTACTACAGCTCCACTCCTACCGCAGATTCCTGCCGCAGAACTTCCCTGCACGTCTCCTGCAAAAAAGCACTGGGAAATCTTAGTATCTTGTCCGGCATTGCCACAGATTCCACCTGCTGTATACCCTTTTACCGTTCCGGTAAAGGAGCAGCCATAAATTTCGCCCGCAGACAAATTTCCACAAATTCCTCCTGTTTCACTATAACTCGAAACAATGTCTCCGTTGGCAGCCAACAACAGTATTACTTTACCGCTTTTGCCGGATGAGTTGCCTATTTGTGCGAACAGGCCAGAACTATAAACACCATCTTCTTTTGTCATATCCACATGGCTTATCGTATGTCCGTCTCCACTGAATTTTCCTATGTATGGAATTTCAGGATCTCCAATGGAGCTGAGTTCCACTCCGCTCAAATCAATATCGTTCCCCAGGACATAATTTGCACTCCATTTTGTCTCATCCCTATCCTGTCCGATGGCTGCGAATTCCTCCGCCGTGGTGATCAGGGTATAGGTATCCCAGTCGTTACCATTCGTTGTAACATAGTTGTATACCGGTACGGGAGCAGTCTTCGTCTCTTTGATATCTGCCACCTTTGTCAGATTGATGTAAGTCCCTGTGGCTGTACCGAATCTGCCCTGTGTAGCCTTTGCAGTGCTGGTATCGACACTGCCCTCTTTCCAGATTGTAGAATCCAAGCCATCCGGAAGTGCACCGCAAAGCTGGCTGGTAGTCAGGGGAATCACCTTATCGCTTGCTCCTTCTCCCACACCGGCATTATTCAAATCACTGTTGTAATAGCAGTTGCCGATAAAGTTCATATAATTCGAATCCGTGCTTCCAGCTATGCCACCAACATTTTTGCCATTCCCTGTAATCTTACCACAATTCAGGCAATTACTGATGTTATACCTATGCGCTGATGCACCGGTAATACCACCTACAGAGCTATCCTGTTGACGAACTGTTACAGCACCTATATTATAACAGTATTCAACTACGCCAACGGTTCTTTCATAACTGGCACTGCCCATGATTCCACCTGCTGTAGAATTTCCACTTACTGAACTGCTATTGTAGCAGCCGGAAATATTTCCTGTCAGACTTCCGCATATACCGCCTACGCACCAAGCCGCACAAATCGTGTTTTCGATACTATAGCAGTCAGAAATATTTGCTCCTTCTCCAGCAATTGCGCCCACATGGCTATGACCAGAAATATTAGCCCGCTTTACTGTGACACTTTTTATATAGCTGGAACTAGCGGTAAAGTTTTTGCACTCTCCAAACAGCCCCACATAGTCTCTATCTCCTTTAATTGTCATTCCGGTTATTGTATGTCCGCCGCCGTCAAAGCCTCCCCAGAAAATCTTGCCATCTGTACCTATCGGCGTCCACTCCTTACCGCTAAGGTCAAGGTCAGAAACCAGCCGAAAATGCACCCTTTGATAATCCGTGCCTTCATTCACCTGCTTCGCCAGATACGCAAGTTGCGCCGCCGTGCTGATCTGATAGGGATCATTTTCCTCACCCGTACCCCCCGCAAAACTGGTTGCGGCACATTCCACCCACGAATCTCCTTCCGCTCTCGCACTCACCGGCACGGCGATCCACACCAGTGCCGCCAGTGCCAGCAGGGCCAGTCTCATCTTCATGCTCCACGCTTTTGTACTTTTCTTCATAACCCTCATGCCTTTCTATAATCTGCAAAATTTCAAATATTTTCCCATCTTTCGCAGGTACAAAATCCCAATCTTGTTTTTATACTTTCCGTATCATTTATTATACTGAAAAAGCAAAGGCATCGTCAATATTTTCCATACGATTCGTCTCATATTTTTATAAAATTTTGTCGAACAAGTGCGCCCGCCGAAAAATCGAGCAGGCTGGCTCATCGTAAACGCAAAAAAGGAGCCTCCGGAACTCTCCGGTCACTCCTCGTTGCCTTCTCTGAAAAATATATCCAGTTTTCCCAGACATTTGATCAATGTCTTCATTTCTTCCTCGTCCAGATCCCGAATGATCGTATGGATCATTTTCCTGTGGAAATCTCTGTGATGGAAAAAAGCTTTTCTCCCTTTCTCTGTCAGGGTCACCAGCACCACCCGTTTGTCCTGCGTGCTGCGGTTACGCTCCAGGTAGCCTTTTTTCTCCAGACTGTTCATATTCGTGGTCAGGGTTCCCACGGTGACGTGGAGTTCCCCTGCGATCCTGGACATGCTCTTGGGTTCCTCGATGCCGATAGCCTCCAGAATGTGTATGTCATTATTTGTAATATCCTTGAATTCTTCTGTTATGACCGCCTTTGCCTCTGCATCCATCACGTTATGGAACAGGTTCACCAACAGTTCATTCAGTACCCGGTTGTTGCTTTTTTCCATAGTTTTCCCAATAAATGTCTCTCTGGTATACCGGCAATACTCCCGGACCGCAGACTTCCTGTCTACCGTACCGCGTCCATGCCGTTGTCGTGTCCTTAGTCGTTATCAGTATACCGTCTACCAGGTCATCACGCAAGCCCCAATCGTAAGCCCGGCACCGAATCCCGCCAGAACGATACGATCGCCGCGGTGCAGCTTTCCCTGCCTGTTCAGTTCGTCCAGAAGCACCGGGATGGAGGCAGAGGACATATTTCCGACCCTTTCCAGATTGGTGGGGAATTTGTCTCTGTCTGCATGCAGTCTTTTCGCCACTGCATCAATAATACGTGCGTTGGCCTGATGCAATACGAACATATCAATATCCGGCACAGCAAGTCCGGCATCTGACAGTGCTTCCTCGATGCACTGCGGCACCCGTCTGGTGGCAAACCGGTACACTTCCTGTCCATCCATCTGAATATAATGTTCTCTGTCATCCGTCTGCTGTTTTTGATCCGTTTTTGCCGCTGAAGTCCTTGCATATGGGGTTGTCAGTTCTCTCGCTCCGCATTGCAGGACTCCGCCACCGGTGCCGTCGGAGTGCAGTGCCCGGCCCAGAATGCCTGCTGCCGGTATCCGTTTCTCCTCCGCCGTCTCCTGCATCCCTTTCTCTGTCTCCGGCAAAGCGTTACTGTATTCCACCGCCCGAGACTCCGTCCTGCATCTCTCCACAACTACCGCCCCGGCGCCGTCTCCGAACAGAATACAGCTGCCCCGGTCCTTCCAGTCCACCAGCTTGGACAGTACCTCACTGCCGATGATCAGGGCATTTTTCGCCAATCCTGTCCTCAGATAAGCATCTGCGGTATTCAGTGCAAACAAAAATCCGGAACAGGCCGCATTCACATCAAAAGCCAAAGCATTCACCGCGCCGACAGCTGCCTGTACCTGGCAGGCACAGCAGGGCAGATACTGCTCCGGAGAACAGGTTGCCACCAGGATCAGGTCGATCTCTTCCGCTCTTTTTCCTGCCTGTTCCAGCGCTTTGCGGGCAGCTTCTGACGCAAGTGTCACAACCGTTTCGCCAACTGACACATGTCGTTCCGCAATACCGGTTCTCTCCCGGATCCATTCATCCGAGGTTTCCACCAGCTGTTCCAATTCTTTATTTGTAACGATCCTTCCCGGAAGTGCACTTCCGGTTCCGGTGATTCTTATGGTTCTCACGCCATTTCCTCCATGATATCCACTGTTCTTTCTATTTTCTGCGCCCGCCAGGCATTGCTGCCGCAGAACAGCAGTCCGTTATCCACATCTCCCATTGCCGCATTGATCAACGCTCTGGTGATGCAATAAGGTGCCGTCTTCGGATCGCAGGTCTTAATGCAATGTCTGCATCCGGTCATAAACCGTTCCCCGGCCGCCACCTTTTCCAGAAAAGCATTCTGTATAGCTCTGCCCGGCATTCCCACAGGGCTTTTCACAATGACAATGTCTTCTTTCCGTGCGCTGAGATATGCCTGCTTGTATGCATCTGCCGCATCACATTCCTCTGTGGTCACGAAACGGGTTCCCATCTGTACCCCCGCAGCCCCGAGGTACAGGCAATGCTCCAGATCCCTCCGGTCATAAATACCGCCTGCAGCGATCAGTGGAATTTCCAGTTCTGCTGCCTGCCGGATCATTGCCGTAAGTTCTCTCTCATAGTTCTCCGGTGTGTAAGCATCCAGTTCTTCCCGCTTAAATCCCAGATGTCCTCCTGCCAACGGTCCCTCTGCCACGAGAAAGTCCGGCTTTCTGTCGTATTTTTTCATCCAGTATTTCGTGACGACCGACAGGGCACGGGTGCTCGACACGATCGGAGCCAGCATCGTCCGGTGGCTGCGCCCGGGCATTCCGTTTTCCGTCTCTGCCACGACTCCGGGCAGATCCAGCGGCAGTCCGGCACCGGAGATAATGCAGTCGGTACCTGCCAGCACTGCTGCCCTGACATAATCCTCGTAACGCTGCGTTGCCACCATGATGTTGACACCGACGATACCGCCTCTTGCGGTCTGTCTTGCTTTTTCTATTTCTTTTCCGATAGTACGCAGATTACAGGCGATGGGATCTCTGTCAAAATCCGGCTCCCGGAAACCGATCTGGGCAGTAGAAATAATGCCGATCCCACCGGCGGCTGCCACTGCTCCCGCCAGACCGGACAGGCTGATTCCCACACCCATGCCTCCCTGGATCACGGGAATATCTGCATGTAATTCCCCCAGGATCATTTTTCCGTGCTTCATCCCACATCACCTCTCATTACCGCTTTAATACTTGCGGAACCTTTCATAACGTTCCTCTGCGATCTGTTCACCGGTCATGCCGGTATATTTTTGCAGGAATTCCTTGATATGTTCCTTGAGATACCCGCCGATGGCTTCCACGGTACTTTGGTCTGCCCCGCCGTATTCCGGTACGATCCTCTCGATCACTCCGAGGCGTTTCAGGTCCTCGGATGTAATATTCATGACTTCACTGGCTTCTCTGGCACGGTCAGCATCCTTCCATAATATAGAAGCAAAGCCTTCGGGAGACAGGATCGAGTATGTGGCATTTTCCATCATCCATACCTCATTGCCTACCGCCGTAGCCAATGCTCCGCCGCTGCCGCCTTCTCCAATAAGGATGCACAATACCGGTACCTTCAGGGCCGACATCTCCAGCAGGTTCCGGGCAATAGCCTCGCCCTGTCCTCTCTCCTCTGCCTCCACGCCGCAGAAGGCTCCCGGCGTATTCACAAAGCTGATAATGGGTCTGTTGAATTTCTCCGCCTGCTTCATCAGGCGCAGTGCCTTACGATACCCCTCCGGCATGGGCATGCCGTAATTGCGTCTGGCACACTCCGCAAAATCCTTGCCCTTCACATCTGCCAGCACTGTCACCGGCTGCCCGTCCAGGAATGCCACTGCACCTACCAGTGCTTTATCATCCCCATAATAACGGTCTCCGTGAGCCTCCACTACATAATCGAAAATGTAGGGAATATAGTCGGTTGCTGCCGGTCTGTCCACTCTCCGGACGGTCTTGACCTTTTCCCATGCCGTTCTGGGTAGTGTCAGTATTGACCGTTCCTTCACGATCTCCGTAGGTTCAAAATGGAAGTCAAAATTTTTCTTAAAATCCGCATAATTCCCCTCACTGCACCGATGCGTCGTGATCAGGAAATATAAGGTCTTCTTCAGATTCTCCCGGCGGACGATACCGTCCACAAAACCATGCTCCTGCAAAAATTCCGCTGTCTGGAAGCCATCAGGGAGGCGCTGTCCCAGAGTCTGCTTAATAACTCTCGGTCCTGCGAAGCCGATCAAGGCTCCCGGTTCCGCCATGATCACATCTCCCAGCATGGCAAAGCTGGCCGTCACACCACCTGTGGTGGGATCTGTCAAAATAGTCGCATAGAGAAGTCCTGCTTCTCCATGTCGTTTGATCGCTGCGGAGGTTTTTGCCATCTGCATCAGTGACACGATTCCCTCCTGCATTCTCGCACCGCCGGAACAGCAGAACAAAAATACAGGCAACCGCAATTCTGTCGCCTTTTCAATCGCCTGGGTGACTTTCTCGCCGACCACATGCCCCATACTGCCCATCATAAATTTGGATTCGCAGATGCCGATCACAGCCTTTTCCCCGTAGATCTCGCATTCACCTACGGTCACAGCTTCTTTTACGCCGGATTTTTCCCTGGCCTCCGACAGCTTTTCCTCATAGCCCTCATATTTCAGTGGATTGCTCTCTTCTATCTCCTCGAACCAGGGCTGAAAGCTTTTCCGGTCTGCCACCATGCGGATCCGGTTGTGGGTCTTCACCCGGAAATAATAACCACACTCATAGCAGACATATTTATTTTTCGCTGCCCGGTCTCTGTTTATCATTTTCTTACATTTCGGGCATTTGATCTCTGTTTCTGTATCTACACTTCCCATACCTGCACCTCTTATTCTGCGTCACTTTTATCTCTCTGTCCCGCTCATAAAAAATCACTTCCGCAGACTATTCTTATTTTAACGCAAAGGTAAGCTCTGCCTTCGCCGCCAGTTTTCCGTTTACCGTGGCGATCGCTTCCCCGACACCCACCGGTCCCTTACTGCGGATAATGGTGGTCTCCAGCTCCAAGGTGTCTCCGGGGCGCACCATCTGCTTGAATTTTGCCTTATCGATCCCGGCAAAATAAGCAGTCTTGCCACGATGCTCCGGCAGAGACAGAATTGCAACCGCACCTGTCTGTGCCAGTGCTTCCATGATCAACACGCCCGGCATCACCGGATTCCCCGGAAAATGCCCGGCAAAATACGGTTCGTTAAAGGTCACATTTTTTCGTCCCACTGCCCGAACACCGGGCTCCAGCTCCTCGATAGTATCGATCAGCAGAAAGGGATGTCTGTGGGGCAGAATCTCCATGATTTCCTGGGTGTTATAAACTGACATTGTTCCTCCGTTCCGCGAATGCTGTCGTATCAACTACTTCCTCGCATTCTGCAATCGTCCTCGTTGATGCTCTGCCTTCTATCCTGTGTCTTGAACATCTGCTGCAGTTATTCTGTGTACTTCTTCAACAGCAGACTCGCATTATGTCCGCCGAAGCCCAACGAATTGGTCAATGCATAAGGCACCTCTTCTTTGTAGCTGTCCCGGCAATAATTCAGGTCAAGTTCCTCCTCCGTCTCACGCAGTCCCACGGTGCGGTGGATATAGCCTTCCTGAATTTCTTTTACGCAGGTGACAAACTCCACTGCACCTGCTGCTCCTAAAAGATGTCCCACCATGGATTTGGTGGAATTGATCTTCAGGTCATACGCATGTTCTCCAAATGCCAGCTTGATCGCTCTGGTCTCGAACAGGTCATTATGATGGGTGCTGGTTCCATGGGCATTGATATAGGTAAGCTCTTCCGGTGCCACCCCGCCGTCTTTTAAGGCATTCAGCATGGCGGTGGCTGCTCCGCTGCCATCCTCCGCAGGGGATGTAATATGATAAGCATCCGAAGAACAGCCGTAGCCGGTCAGTTCCGCATAGATCTTCGCCCCGCGCCTCTTTGCATGCTCCAGCTCTTCCAGTACCACGATAGCGGAACCCTCTCCCATGACGAAGCCGTTTCTCTCCTTGTCAAAAGGAATGGATGCCCGTTCCGGATCCTCACTAAATGACAGCGCTGTCAGTGCTGAAAATCCGGCAATTCCGATGGGGGTAATGGAGCTTTCCGTTCCTCCCGCTATCATTACATCCGCATCACCGTACTGGATCGTACGGTATGCTTCTCCGATGGAATGTGTACCGGTTGCGCAGGCAGTAACCACATTCAGGCTCTTGCCCTTCAGCCCATAGGCAATGCTGACATTGCCTG
>OHOI01000926.1_pt1 | contig 11657 bp, 10 predicted proteins | sample 1569781 | NCBI WGS metagenome assembly OHOI01 (sample SAMEA3879587, study PRJEB24766) | human gut metagenome | biome: human-associated habitat; feature: feces | place: USA | collected 1985/1987 | reverse complement strand
GAACAGCGCGTCCACATCTTTCAGGATGCTCAAGGTAGCTGGCTCTACCTCCCGCGCCTTGATGGCCTTTTTGACCTCAGCCGCAACAAAGGCACCATCGTTGACAAAATCCTGTTCCTTGTCCTCCTCGCTCAGTTCGTCCAGATAGCTTTCATACTCGCCTGCAATTTCGGCAAGGCGAGTTTCTTTTGCCCGCAGTGCTGCCACTTCCTCATGCATTTTAACGCTCTGCACCAGCTCAAAGGGCAGCACATGACCCACCCAGCCGTCCTGTACCTCGGCATCCTTTTTCAGCACCATGTTGGGGTCTACCTGCTTGGTTGCGGCAAAACCCTCGGTCTGGATGATTTCAAGGTCAATGGCAATTTTCTTCCAGTCATCGTCCAAAAGCTGGTATGCTGCATAGCGGTCAACCAGCGGAATTCCTGCCAGCCGTGCAAAGATCTCCCGGCTCAGGCGTTCTTCCTCGCCGGCAGCATTCAGCTGCGTTATGCCGTCGATGAGTGCGGACTTCAAGTAGGCATCAAAGTCACCGAAAGCATTCTGGAAAGCGGTCTTGAACGCCACCACATCCGGGTGGGACAGAACAGCGTTCTTTAAATTGGCCACATTCAGACGGCAATAGGCTTCGTTGTCCGGGCTGAACAGAGCCGCTTTCAAGTGCGGGAATGCTGTCCAGTAGGCAGACAGGTCTTGCAGTTCGGCCTCGGGAATGCCGCCAAACATGGAAGCGTAAATATCCCAGCTCTCAGCCTTTTCCGAGGAATCCACATACCGGGGGATGTTCAGGTTGTAATCATTCTGGATAATCTCTGCGCGGGATACTCTGCGTGCGAACTTTTCGATTTTCTCCGGGCGTTCCTTGTAAGCATCCACAATGCGTTTGATGTCACAGGCACGCAGCTTGTTGTTTTTGCCGTCCTTCTCAAAGCCCTTAGACGCATCAATAATCAGAACGTCCGAATCCTTTTTATTCTTCCGCAGCACCATGATGATGGTGGGAATGCCTGTGCCGAAGAAAATATTGGCGGGCAGACCGATGATTGCATCAATGTTGTTGTGGTCAATCAGATTTTTGCGAATTGTACCTTCTTCACCGCCACGGAATAGAACACCGTGGGGCAGAACGATGGTCACAATGCCGTCATTGCGGATATGATACAGGTCGTGCAGCAAAAAGGCGTAGTCTGCCTTGCCTTTGGGGGCAAGGCCGTAATCCGAAAAGCGCGGGTTGTTCTCTTTGTCGTTCGGATTCCACGCCTGCGAATATGGGGGATTTGATACCACCGCATCCACAAACAGCGGGTCGTAGGTGTTGACCGGGTCGTTTTCTTCAAAGTACGGCCAATCTTCCTCCAGCGTATCGCCGTTGCGCGTTACAATGTTGTCGGGCAGAATGCCGCGCATGACAAGGTTCATGCGGGTCAGGTTGTAGGTGTTTTCCTTCAACTCCTGTGCGTAGTATTTGATGTTGTTGCCATTGCCCATATACCGTGCGGCACACTGACCAATGTTGATCAGCAGTGAGCCGGAACCGCTGGTGGGATCGTAAATTTTGATCTCTTCCCGGTCTTTCAGGTGGTACGCCACGATTTCAGACATGAGCAGCGAAACTTCGTGCGGCGTGTAGAACTCGCCGGCCTTCTTGCCTGCGTTTGCTGCAAAGTTGCTGATCAGATATTCGTAGATAAAGCCGAGAACATCATAATCCTGCTTGCCGTCCATGGGAATATCTTTGATGAGATAGATCAGGTCGCGAATGGCCTTTGTCCGCGCACCGGAGCTTTCACCCAGTTTGGACAGGCCGGTTTGCAGCGTAGCAAAGACACCGTCAAACACCTTTTTGTGGTGCGGGTCGATCAGTCGACTGAATGCCTGCAATGCCACCGTTACGTCGTCAGCCTTGAAGTCACTACCTTTACTGATCCATGTGGAGAACAGATTGTCATAAGCGATAAAATAGCCGACATTCTTCCGAACGGTATCCAGCGTTTCGGCATCGTCTTCGGTCAAATCCGGCAGATATTCGTCTGTCCAGTCGTTCTCCTTCAGCCATTTAACTTCCTTGTCCGACAGAAATTTGTAAAACATGAAGCCCAGAATGTAATCCTTGTACTCGTTGGCTTCGATTTTAGAGCGCATCTTGTTGGCAGATTCCCAAATTTTCGATGCGAGTTGCTGCTTGTTCATGCTATTCCTCCCAGTGGCCTACAATAGGGCGTTTTTAGAATTTTTTAATCGGACAGCCCCTCCGATTTTATGCGTGTGTTCATTGAACCAATTATACAAAAGTGCCACCCGGTTTGCAATGCGAATGAAAAGTTTCTCAATCGCATTCGCAGAACCATAACCGTGGCAAGCAGAGCCTTTGTGCGCACAAAGGCTAAATTCGCACGCAGAATTAAAATTCTGCTGTGTTCATTCGCTTGTTGGGATGCAATCCCAATCCCTGTAATCATCACAATTCCGTGATGGCTGCGCATTCCTGCGGTGTGCTGAAAGAGCGTTTTGCAAAAAACGCGTAGCCTGCATCCATCGGATGTAGTTCAAGGGTTTGGGATTTCCCAACAAGCATTTTGCAACGCAAAATGGTCTTTGTATATACGAAGACACTGCTTGCTACGGCTATGAACGCCTTTTGAATTGCAAAATGATTTTTCAGTTGCTATACTGGGCTTATCAAAATTTTTTCGGGAGGATGCCGCAGTGACCGCACAGACAATGCAAATTGGGAACAAACCTTGCCGTATTTACGGCGAGCCTCATGCAAAATACCTACTGCTCCAAATGACCGGTGAACATGAGCTGCAAAGCATGGAAAGTGAGGTTACCGCTATTGCACAGAGTGCGCACCACTTTCTGTTTGCGGCCATTCCGGTGGAAAGCTGGAACGATGCACTTTCTCCGTGGAAGTCTCCTGCCGTGTGGGGGAAGCAAGGCTTTAGCGGCAATGCTGCGGACACCCTGCGCTTTCTGACAGAACAGGTCATTCCCACGCTGAAGCAGCAGTTTCGTCTCCCGGAAGATATCAAAATCATTCTAGGTGGCTACTCGCTGGCCGGGCTGTTTGCTTTGTGGGTCTCCACCCAGACTGATCTGTTCTACGGTATCGCTGCCGCCTCGCCCTCTGTTTGGTTTCCGGGCTGGATGGAGTATGAACAGCAGCACCCGATTCAAACGCAACGCGTTTATCTGAGCCTTGGCGACAAGGAAGAGCGCACGAAAAACGCCGTCATGGCTGCGGTGGGTGATAATATCCGCACCCTGCACAGCCGACTTGTAGAGCGTGGCACAGACTGCATCCTTGAATGGAACAGCGGCGGGCACTTTAAGGACGCTGATTTGCGTACCGCGAAAGCCTTTCGGTGGGTGATGGAGGAACACGCATGACCATTTTGATCGATGCAGATGGCTGTCCGGTTGTCGATTTGACATTGCAGATTGCAAAGCGGTTTGGCGTTCCGGTCATCATCCTGTGCGACACCTCTCACCAAATCGAGCGAGAAGGTGCGCAGACGCTGGTGTTCGACAAAGGAGCGGACAGCGTGGATTTTGCTCTCGTCAACCGGGTAAAACCGGGAGATGTGGTCGTAACACAGGACTACGGGCTGGCGAGTATGTGCCTTGCCAAGTGCGCCCGGGTGCTGAATCAAAATGGCTTGGAATACACCGCCGACAACATGGAAGCTCTCATGCTGCGGCGTTATGAAAACAAAAAGCTCCTCCGTGCCGGAAAGCACCCCAAGGGGAGCCCAAAGCGGACGAAGGAGCAGGATGTCAGGTTTGCGGATACGCTTGAGAAGATTCTGAGCAAAAATTATTGATACATACTTTTGGAAGGCTGGAGAAATCCAGTCTTCTTTTTTATAAGCGCCAATTGTGACTTTTTTGTTAACTTTCGGAGATGTGGTTGTATTTTGGCCTTTCAACTGGGTTCGTATATGAAGGCTTCTTTTTCTGGCTAATATCAATTTGAATGATTACATCTTGGTTACAGGTTATAAGTTGTGGGTGCAGAATGGCCTTTTTCGTCGGCTACCAATTAGAGGGATGATTTTTCAGAAGCCCTAAATTCCGAAGATTTTCTATAAAAAGCGGCTCCTTGAAAACAGAACAGTTCAATTGTCCGGTACTTCACAAAAGGTACTTCTGTAACTCGCAGCCCGGTCATAACGAAGACGGGGTGGCTGAAATGCCAATGGTGCGGTGCAAGCCCGCCGCCGGACGATTCCCCACTCCTAGGGAAGTCGAGGACCAATATGGGAGACCTTAACTTATTAACGCAGTTGAGCACTTGTTTCGTGCTTTTCTGCGACTGGAGAATTGGAACCCTCCAATTCTCGTTACATACTCTTTGTTCCTGATTTCTGCTTCAGCTGGAGGTGATCAACATTTCAGAATATCTTACCACGCAAACTCCGCTGCCGCCGTTTCTCCCATACCCACGCTTCCTTTTGGAACTTGACCTGAGTCAGACTGCAAAAATGACTTATGTGTTGCTACTCGACCGTGCCACGCTCTCGCAGAAAAATCTCTGGATAGATGAACGTGGATTCGTGTTTGTCATTTTTACGATTTGCTCTTTGGCTGAGCAGCTAGGGCGCAGCACTGTCAGTGTTTCCAGTGCGCTTAAGGAATTGGACGCTGCGGGATTGATTGAGCGCAGACGAACGCGGTTTTCTTCGCCCAATCACATCTTTGTGAAAATTCCAAATGTTGAATAGTTCTGCGTTTTTCACGATTCAAGAACCGCCAAAATCACGATTCTGTGATGCAGATTCTTAATGGCATCTGCAAAAGATATTTTTCCTATGCAGTATAGCAGCCTTTAAGACTGTATCGAAGAAAACTTTCACCTAACCAACGTAATAAAACAAAAAGAGAAAAACGAATAGAATCCATCCATTCCTTTCCGTATTTGCACCACATGAATGAGGAGGTCTGCCCTTGAACAAAGAAAAATCTGAGAAGAAGCCCACCACACGCAAACGTGCGCCGAGAAGTCCGAAGTCCGTGCGCCTGATCGTGGAACGCCATTATATCGGCAATGTGCCGATGAATACGCTTTTTCAGCGGCTTGTGGAAGAAGAAATTCGTAAAACTGCCGAATCGTATCTCGCCGCTGGCTAATTGGACGTTTTACTGCGGAAAAGGGCTTGCATCATCACGCAGCATCCGCTACAATGTGATTGATGAGGTCTCTTTTCCATTATGGAGGTACACATGGAAAAGGACAAAAAAGTAACTGCTTTATACTGCCGACTGTCAAAAGATGACGGTTCAAACAGCGAAAGCCTGAGCATCCGCACTCAAAAGGCGATGCTTATGGAGTATGCCACACGCAACGGTTTCGGGAATTGCCAGTACTATGTTGATGATGGTTACAGCGGTACGAACTCTGACCGCCCTGCCTTTCAGGAACTTCTGGATGATATCCGGGAAGGAAAGGTGGCAACAGTCATTACCAAAGACCAGTCCCGACTTGGACGCAACCACATCGAAACCGGAACGTATATGGAAATCTTCTTTCCTGAGCACGGTGTCCGCTATATTGCAATCAACGATGGTTATGATTCCAACGAGCAATCTCAGATGGATATTGCCCCGTTCCGAAACATCATCAATGAAATGTACGCCAAAGACACTTCCCGAAAAATCAAGAGTGCCCTTCGGACACGCAAGAAAAGCGGAAAGTATATCTCCAGCGGCGCACCGTTTGGCTACCAGAAAGACCCTGCCGACCACAATCACCTTGTGATCGACCCGAACACCGCCCCCGTTGTTGAGTATATCTATTCAATGGCAGAGGAAGGGCTGGGGCTTCACCGCATCGCCAAGCGGCTCCACGATGAAAAAGTCTTGAAGCCGTGTTACTACAAGAAAGAGATGTTTGGCCGCTTTATTGATGATGAAAAGATGTATGATTGGGACAGTGCCTATATCAGTCAGGTTCTGCACAGCCCGGTCTACGCCGGACACATCATCTATGAAGCCAAGCCCACCGTGTCCATGAAATCCAAAAAGCGGCGTTATATTCCTTTTGAAGAACGCGCTATCGTTCCGAATACACATGAAGCAATCATCCCACAAGACCGTTGGGAGAACGTGCAGCGAATCCTTTACAGCCGTTCCAGTAGTTTTATGTGCGATAAGACCGACTACGACAATATCTTCAAAGGCATCGTCCGCTGTGCAGACTGCGGCAGAACGATGTTAGTCAAGGTTGAGCACAGGCGCAAACGTAACAGTGTTCTGGATCAGACCTTTTATTGTTGCAGCACTTATCGGAAATATGGTGCGAAAGCCTGTGACTCTCACAACTTGGAAGCCCGTGTTCTGCATGAAGCTGTCCTTGCGGACATTCAGGCACACGCAAAGGCCGCTGTGAGCAATCGGGAAGCCCTTGTGAAGAAGATTGCAAATCAGATGCACCTCCGGATGTCCTCTGACCGGGCGCAGCACAAACGGGATTTGAAGCAGTGTAAAGCACGAATCGCAGAAATCGAAGACCTGTATGCAAAACTTTATGAGGACGTATCAAAGGGACTTCTCCCGGAGAAACGTTTTCAAATGCTTGCAGATCGCTACGACAAAGAACAGGCTGAACTGACCGAGAAGATTGAGCAGTACGAGCGGGAAGGCCGTGCTGAACACGGTCAGCTGGACAAGATTCAGGATTTTATTGATGAAGTCAGCAAGTACGCTGGCATCACCGAACTGAACTATAAGATTCTGCATCAGCTGATTGACAAGATTCTGGTATCCAAAGCGGAAAAGGTCGATGGCGAATACGTCCAGAAAATCCAGATTTTCTACCGCTTTATCGGCCCATTGGATGCCATCGAGTAACAATGTCAGAAAAGTCACCTCCGAGAACTATCCTACAGACGCAGGGCGCGAGGGAGAACTGATTTTCCGACTTGTCTACCAGCAAGCGGGGTGCAAAAAGCCCTTCTCTCGCCTGTGGCTTTCCAGCATGGAGGAAAATGCTATCCGGGAGGGGTTCGCCCACCTGAAACCATCAACTGAATATGCTGCGCTGTACAACGCAGCACTCTGCCGGGAACGTGCCGACTGGATGGTCGGCATCAATGCGTCCCGGCTTTTTTCGTGCCTGTACAACCAGCCCTTGGCGGTAGGGCGTGTTATGACCCCGGTGCTTGCCATGACGGTGGTGCGGGAAGCTGCCATTGCCGCCTTTGTGCCGGAGAAATTCTACACGGTTGCCCTGACCCTTGCAGACGGCGGCACCACATCCAGCAAACGGATTGCCCAGAAAGCAGATGCCGAACTGCTGCTTTCCAAATGCCGAAAGGAGGGACGTGTTACGGTGCAGAAGATGGAACGCAAGGAAAAGTCCGAAAATCCGCCGCAGCTCTATGACCTTACCGCATTGCAGCGGGATGCAAACCGTCTGTTGGGATTTACGGCGCAGCAGACCTTGGATTATGCCCAAAGTCTTTACGAAAAACAGCTCATCACCTACCCCCGCACGGACAGCCGCTTTTTGACGGAGGATATGGCGGCATCCCTTCCGGGGCTGGTGACGGACACGGGCAGGGCGTTTGCCGTGGAGGAGCCGGTTCCCATCCATGTGCAGCAGGTCATCAACGGCAGCAAGGTCACCGACCACCATGCGCTGCTGCCTACGAAAAGCATGGCAAATGCAGATCTTGCCGCCCTCCCTGCCGGAGAGCGGAATGTTTTGCGGCTGATTGCTGCACGGCTGCTCTGCGCCGTAGGCGAACCGCACCGCTATGCAGAAACTACGCTCACCACCATCTGCGCCGGAGAGGAGTTTTCCGCAAAAGGCAAGGTGGTGCTGTCCGACGGATGGAAAGCCATGGAACGAAAAATGCTGGGGGAACTTCTGGGCAAGCAAAAGGAAGCAGTTGTTCTGCCCGATGCGCAAGAGCAGAGTCAGTGCAGCGTTGCTGATGCCGAACTGAAGGAAGGTCAAACGTCCCCGCCGAAGCATTTCACCGAGGACCTTCTACTTCATGCGATGGAAACCGCCAGTGCAGACAGTATGCCGGAGGGCGTGGAGCGTCAGGGCATCGGCACCCCGGCAACCAGAGCCGCCACCATCGAAAAGCTGGTGCAGAAGGGCTTTCTGGAGCGCAAGGGCAACAAGAAAACCAAGGTGCTGCTGCCCACCGACAAGGGCAAAGCCCTCATCACCGTGATGCCCGAAGAAATCCAATCCCCGGAAATGACCGCCGATTGGGAAACAAAGCTGCTGCAAATCGAGCGTGGCGAAATGGAGCCGAGTGAATTTATGACCGAAATCAAAGAAATGATCTCCTCGCTGGTGAATACCACCGAGGCTGCGAAAGGAGCGAATGCGCTTATGAAAAACAAAATCATTGGTGTCTGTCCGAACTGTGGGAAGCCTGTCGTGGAGCGTGAAAAGGGCTGGTTCTGCGAGAACCGGGAGTGCCGTTTCGTGCTGTGGAAGGACAATGCGTTCTTCAAGCGTCTGGGCAAGCGTTTGGATGGCCGAATGGCGGACAAGCTGCTGCGGGATGGCCGTGTCAGGCTGAAGGACTGCAAGAGCGCCAAGGGCAAGACCTACAATGCCACCGTGCTGCTGTCCTGTGAAGCCGATGGCCGCAGCAAGTTTTCTCTGGAATTTGAGGGTGGTTGCTGATGGAGCAGAAAAAAGAAGCGGTTTACCTTATCAACGATGAACGCTATCTCCACCTCCGGGAAAACGGTGCAGGAGTCGGCTTTGCCACCTACAACAAGGTGACCGGCGAGCCGCTGGAAAGCGGGCAGATTTCCGAAAAGAACCTGCCGCCCGATGGCAGGAACGCCATTCCTGCCGCCCGGAACTGGTATCTGTTTGAACTTTCGGACGATGACCGCAAGGTCATCCAACAGGAAAGCGTAAAGATCCTCGAAAACATCCCGCAAGCTGGTATCGGCAGACGGCGCATCTGGGAGCCTGAAACGCTGCCGAAGGATATTCGTCTCATCAACAGCCACTATGATGACCTCTATCGCATTCCAGATGGCGGCGTGATTCAGGTGGATTACCCGGATGGGCGCAGTTTTACGGCACGGGTGGAACATCTGGATGATTATCACTTTGACATGGGCGGTCTGGGCAATGTGTTCCACATCTGCCAGTTTGCCGAGGTCATGGAACGGAACCATGCCGACTTCTACCCGGAAATTCAGACACAAGACGAGCAGGCTGCATGGGAACTGGGCGGCAAAGGCTACCTTGCCATCCAGTCCTGTGAGGATGGATGGGACTACACCCTCTACCACAGCGATTATTCTGTGATGGACGGCGGGCAGCTGGGTGCCCCGGAACTGACCATTCAGGAAGCCCGTGAGCAGATTCTGGAAGCACACCACATGGAAAAGGGCCGGCGGCTACTGCAGGACTACGATGCAGTCATGGATAAAGTTGCGGAAGCCGAGGAACTGAGTGCAGACCATCGCCCTTCCACACTGGAAAAGCTGGCAGAACTGGCAAGTGATGCGTCTGCGCCAAAATCCTCTGCACGTTCTGCGCCAGAACTGTGAGGTGGACGATGCAGCAAAAATGGAACCAGAATTTTGACGGTGAACCCATGACGGACATCCCGCAGAAGTTTCTGAACGCAGGGTGCGATGTTTATATGGTGATGCAGCTGCGGCATGACGAAAAAATCCTTGATGAAAGATTTGCTTCTATGCGGGAGTTGAATCGTCGAGGCAAAACGCCCGACCCGGAGCATTACGAGGTCACCTACTATGCTGATCTGCCCGCCATGTGGCAGGATGTGCCGGACAACGAGGTTCTGGAAGAACTATTTCAGATGTTCAACCTCTCCCGTCCGCAGGATTTTGAGGGGCACAGCCTGTCGGTCAGCGATGTGATCGCACTCAAACGCAATGGCGAGGTGTCTGTGCATTATGTGGACAGCATCGGCTTCAAGGAACTGCCGGGGTTTCTGGATACAAAGCCGGAACGTCCTTCGGTGCTGATGAATCTCAGGGAAAAGTGCGATGCCCCGGAGTGCAATCCCACTGTCTGCCGGAAAGCGAGGGATGGACATGAACTTTAACCACGAGGAACTCATGCTGATGATGCTCTACAACTCCGGCACCCGGCTAGGGCTTATCCACGAACTGCGGCTCATGCAGTGCTACCTGATGCCGGATGAAACCGCCCTGCGAGAACTGTCGGAGGGCGTTATCGAAAAGCTGAAACTGCTGACCGATGCGGAGTTTGCCGAACTGGAATTTCCCCCGGACTGATTTTTGCCGCCTGCGGGCGGCGTACATAGGCTCTTTTACAATGCGATTTGGTGTGGTATACTGAACTCGACAACTCGGAATTTTCTCAGGAGGCTATAAAAATATGATTGGAAGAATTTATCATGTTGGATTGACCGTTTCTGACTTGGATCGCTCGGTTGCTTTCTACAGAGACATCCTTGGACTTGCGTTTCAAGGAGAGATTTTTATGGAAGGCAAAGAAACCGATAAAATGTTTCGCAAGTCGAATTGCAAAGCAAGGGTCGCTTATTTGAACGGTTCTAAGGCTATTGAAACGCCACCGGTCGAGCTGATTCAGTTCGTAGATAGCGAGATCCATAAAGAACAATCAGATTTGTTTACGACATCCATCTCGGAAGTATGTTTCTATACGGATGACATTGATTCTGTCTATAAAACCCTTATCGAAAACCATGTTGAGTGCTTATCTGAACCGCAGTATTTCGACTTTAGAGCAAATGGATTTGGGGAGAGCCGAGCTTTTTATTTCAGAGACCCGGATGGCATTATCCTTGAAATGATGCAGCCGCTTTGATGAAAAATCATAAGTACAGGAAAGTGGAAACTTCAATTTGTAAAGGTGCATTATGGACAAATATTTAAAAGAAACAAAAATGTTAGATTATTCCAACGCAAACATACAGCAGTTAATTCGGGAAAGAAGATGGAAAAATATAAATGAATTTGAACGCTTAAAATCGATTTATGATTTTGTTAGGGATGAAATATTGTTTGGATATAATATTGATGATAATGTTCCTGCATCAAAGGTTTTGGCAGATGGTTATGGACAATGTAATACAAAAGGAACTTTATTTATGGCACTTTTACGTGCCTGCAATATTCCATGCAGAGTACATGGTTTTACGATTGATAAAAGATTGCAGAAAGGGGCTATGACCGGGTTTGTTTACCGTAATGCTCCAAAAAGTATTTTCCATAGCTGGGTAGAAATTAATTTCGAAAATCAGTGGTACGAACTGGAAGCTTTCATTTTGGATAAAACCTACATAAAGAAGTTACAGGGACAAAATTCGGAATGTACAGGTGCATTTTGCGGTTATGGAGTAGCAGTCAAGGATTTCAGAAATCTCATTATTGAGTTTGATAGGAACAATACTTATATTCAGAGCGAGGGAATCAATCAGGATTTTGGTGTTTATGATTGTCCAGATGAACTATTGAAGGAACATCATCAAGAAATTTCAGCTTTTAAAGCATTTGCTTATAGACATATTGGAAGACACCTCATGAATCGTAATGTCAGGAAGATTAGAGAACGATAGTTTTAAGCTTTTAGAATTAAAATTAAATTTGGAAGGTAATATGGCAGACAAAATACAAAATGCTTATGAAACATCAAAAAATATATATGACGATGT